>JACXTT010002865.1_pt1 | contig 26998 bp, 25 predicted proteins | sample 9270951 | NCBI WGS metagenome assembly JACXTT01 (sample SAMN15532306, study PRJNA645909) | rock metagenome | isolation source: weathered quartz diorite | place: Puerto Rico | collected 2017-06-21 | reverse complement strand
TTCCTGGCCAAAGGATGTACCGGTCAACTTCGACGATGAGTTCCTGGTCGGTTTTTGCGGCGAATTCGCGGAAGAAGTTGATGGCCTGATCGCGGGTCCAACCCATCGAATGCAGACCCGTGTCGACGACCAGCCGAATGGCACGCCACATCTCGTATGTGAGCTGTCCGAATTTCGAATAGGGATCTTTGTAGAAACCCATTTCCTCGCCGAGCGATTCGGAATAGAGAGCCCAACCCTCGACAAACGCCGTGTAACTCGAGTTCTTCCGAAAGTCCGGCAAGCCCTGCAGTTCCTGCGCGATCGAAATTTGAATGTGGTGGCCGGGAACCGCTTCGTGCATCGTCAACGCTTCCATTTCCCACTTTGGCCGCGATTCGAGCTTGTAAGTATTTGCGAACATCCATGCGGACCGGCCGGCCGCGAGCGAGCCAGGATCGTAATAAGCGGTCGTTTGTGAAGGTGCGATCGCGTCTGGAACCGCTTTCACTCCATAGGGTGTTTGCGGCAAATGCCCAAATAGATGCGCCAATTCCGGATCGGCGCGCTTGGCAATGTCGCGATAGGCGGTCAGCAAAGATTCTGCATCCTTGAAGTAGAACCGCGGATCTGTTCTTAGAAACTTCTTGAAATCCTCGTAGCTACCTTTGAAACCCGCCGCCGCCATCACTTTGTCCATTTCGGCCCTAATACGTTTTACCTCGCCAAGACCGATTTCGTGGATTTGCTGCGGCGTTTTATTCACAGTCGTATGCCACTTCACGTTGTAGACATAAAGCTCGACGCCCTCGGGCAACGATGCCGCATCCGTCGTTTCGCGGCAGCCCGGCAGATACTGCATCACCAGAAAATCGTAGAGCTTCGTGAGCGCCGGCACGACGTTTTGCCTGTAGGCAGCCGAGGCTCGCTCTTTCAACTTCGTTCGATCAGCCTCACCGATTCCCGCCGGCATTTTCGTGAAGGAATCGAGCATTGGGCTCTTCAGCGGGTCATCGAAGATTTGGGATTTAACTTGAGCCGGCACATCCCGAAAAGTGATCTTCGGTGGTGTCATTTTAGCCGCCATTCCCTGTTGCATTAGCAGAATGGTCTGATCGATCAGTGCCGGCACGCGTTCGAGCCGAAGCACGATATTCTCGTAGTTTTCGCGAGTGGCCGCCGGCATCATCGCAAATACGTGGGGAATGTCTTGTTGAACGCCTTCGAGTTGATTCATCGGCATGAGCAGGTTGTGAGGGATGACGTTTTTGATAGGAATCGCGTCATTGTGGAATTTCAGGCCGTTCACTGCCGTTTCCAGAAGATCGCGATACAAATCGTAAGTGACTTGATCATCCCCGCCCAACTGCGTGCGAGCGACTCCTTTTATACGGTCGAGGCTTTTCTTCAAATAGTCCGCACGCGCATCAATCGCGCCCTGCGAATAATCGGTCCAGCGCATGTTTTGGCCCGGATATCCAAAGGCAGTGGATTGCTCGGGATATTGCGTCATCCAATACTTCCAGTCTTCCTCGAGCTGAGCGCGCAATGCGTCAGCCGCCCGATTGTTCGAATTCGGCGAGTGTGCCGCACAGCCGATGGCCAGCGAGCCGAGAACAAAAAGAGCGATCGCAAAATAGTGGTTCATCCCTCAGATCCTCAGAAAACATCCATGCCGGGGATGTAATTGCGGTTATTCTGCGCGGGATTGCGATTCACCAGTGGCCGGGCGTAAAGCGGATGCTTGAGGCTGCGCACTTCATGCTCGATGGTGAAGAGGACTTCATTGGACTCCAAATCGACGATGTCTCGAAATCGCCATTCGTGCGGATCGTCATCTTTTGTAATCAGGTTGCGTTCGAGCAGCCTGCGGTAAGGGCCGGAAAAGTTCGCGATGTAAATTTGAACGTGATGCCCGTCATAAGGCTGGATGCGTTCGGGCGTTTCGCGGAAGCGCAGGTATTGATCTCGTCCTGCGGCGACAGAGGCCGTCATGGATCCGTCCCGCAGGCCGGCATCGGTCGAAGCATTTACGATCTCGCGATAGAAACGGGCAATGCGGGGTGCCGTATCAGGCGGCACCGTAAATTCCACATAAGCGATGCCCAGCCTCGTCTGTCCGAAATCTGATGAGGGCTGATGACAACGAAAACGATTCCCCCACGGGCATATCGCTTCGACGCAATTCTCCAAGTCGAGAAATCCAAAGCGCGTACCCGAGAGAAGGGGTGTCGCCTCGCGTAAGCGCTCCTTCAATGCATTCAAGTCGGGTATGACAAGCCCGATCGTGCCTCGAACACGCTGTGGATCGCCTGTCGGCAGATGCATCTGGTTGCGGCCAATGTTGATCCACATGTTGTCTAGGCCGACCATCATGAAAGGATCGCGCGTTAAACCTAGACCCGAAACGTAGAACGCAGTCGCCAGTTGCTGATCGGGCTGCTTCACATTCACGTGCTCGAGATGAACGATATTGTCAACGTCTTCACGCGCACGATCTAAAACAGATTGCATGTGATTATTGGGCGATACCGCGATCGTTCCGATAAACGACGCCATCCTTCATCACGAACATCACGTTCAGCGTGGCTTTGATATCCGTCAGCGGATTTCCACGCACGGCCACCACGTCTGCAAGAAAGCCGGGCTGCAGCACACCGATTTTGTCCGCGAGGCCAAGCAGTTCCGCTGCCGATACGGTGCCGGCCTGCAGCGATTGCGCGGCGGTCATTCCGTCTGCCGCCATCAACGCAAACTCTTCCGCATTACGTCCGTGCGGAAACACGGCGGCATCGGTGCCGAGCGCAATTCTGACACCAAGAGCAATAGCACGGCGGACCATGTTGTCTTGCTGTTTGACGGCAGCGTCGGCCTTGGCTTTTACCCGCGGAGGAAACTTGGAATCCGCAAGGCCACTGCGGTTTGGGAGAGTCGGAACGAGGAAGACGCCGCGGTCATGCATCATCCGTAAAGCTTCGTCGTCAAGGAAGGTTCCATGTTCGATCGAATCGATGCCGGCGCGGATCGCGCGTTTGGCAGCTTCGGCTCCGTGTGCATGAGCCGCTGTCTTTCGTCGCAGCGCATGTGCCTCTTCGACAAGGGCGTTCAATTCCGCCTGCGTGAGCTGCGGAACATCGACATCGTCGGTGGGCGAAAGCACACCGCCGCTAGCGCAAGTCTTGATGACGTCGGCGCCGTACTTGATGTTGAAACGCACGGCATAACGAGCGTCATCCGCCGAATTGATGACGCCATCGCGCGGGCCCGTCTCGTGGTTGAGCACGCCGAAACGATATCCGGCTCCTCCGTCGCAATGCCCGCCCGTCGAGCCTAACGACTTTACGGCGATGAGCATTCTGGGACCTGGGACGACCCCGGCGTTAATGGCATCTCGCAGGCCGACATCGAGAAAGTCGCTGCTCCCGACATCTCGAACCGTTGTGAAGCCGGCCATCAGTGTCTTGCGCGCATTTTCCGTAGATCGAATTGCCTGCTCTGCGAGAGTTCGCTCGAGGTCTCGCAGTCGAGCGCCCTCGTAATCGGGATCAAACTCGAACGTGAGGTGCGTATGGGCATCGATGAAACCGGGAAGCAGTGTGGCATCGCCTACGTCAATCACGGTGGCGCCGGACGGAGTCGTTGTGCCCCCCACTGATTGAATTTTGCCGTCCGCAACGATGATCAAGCCGGGTTGAACCAAGGCCCCCGCCTTGCTGTCGAACAGGCGCGCAGCCTTCAATGCATAGGTCCGCTGCTGTTGCGCCAATGCAGGAACAATGAACAGCAGTAAGCAAACAATTTTTGCGAGTTTCATTCAATGTCCTTCGCGACTATTCTGGGCTGTTTCCCCTGTCTTGTCCAACGGATCAGCGATAGTTTCACCAATGGCCATAACCGTTTCGGTTCTCGGCAGTGGAAGCCGCGGAAATGCGACCTTCATCAAGACGGAACGCGTGCGTTTACTGATCGATGCCGGAATGAGCCGCAAAGAGATGGCGAAAAGACTCGAATCCATCGGCGAAGACCCGGATGGCATCGATGCCGTGCTGATCACGCACGAGCACACAGATCACGCCGGCGGACTGAAAATGCTTTTAAAGGATCTGCCAGTCGAAGCCTTTCTGACTTGGGGAACAATTAGGTCGATTCAAGCGCATCAATTTGAACTGAGCGGCTCCAAAATCGTTACCGTACGCGCCGGTGAACCATTTCAGGTCGGCGATGTGGAGGTCTTCCCTTTCCGCGTGCCACACGATGCTGCCGATCCCGTGGCGTTCAGCATCAGGTGCGCGGGCGTGAAGATTACGCAGCTGACCGATATTGGATATATTCCTGATGCCGTGGCGGAGCGGCTCAGCGGATCGCAAATACTGATCCTCGAATCGAACCATGACCTTGAAATGCTGCGAGTTGGGCCATATCCATGGAATTTGAAGCAGCGGTTAATGGGCCGCTACGGGCATCTTTCGAATACTGCTGTAAGCCGTTTTATTCGTGAACAATACGACGGTGCCGCCGAGCACGTTTTACTCGCCCATCTCAGCACCAAAAATAATCATCCGGAAATCGCGTTGCAGGAGGCAGTGCGTGCGCTGCGCTCTCGGGGGTTGAGCTCGGCACCGTTGGCCGTCACTTCGCAAGACGAGCCCACGCCGCCGATTCGTTTATAGTTAGAAAAAGTATGATTCCGCGTTACACGCGCCCGCAAATGGGCAAGATCTGGGAAGACCAAAATAAATATCAGCGATGGCTGGATGTGGAATTGGCTGTCGTCGAGACACTGGCCGAACAAGGGGTCATTCCCAAGCAAGACGCTGCAGAAATCAAGAGCCGTGCATCGTTCTCGGTTGACCGGATCAATCAAATCGAAGCGGAAATCAAGCACGACATGATTGCCTTTACGACCTCCGTCGCCGAGTACGTCGGTCCGGCATCGCGATTTTTCCATTTTGGCCTCACGTCTTCGGATGTCCTCGACACCGCCATGGCCCTCCAAGTTCGTGACGCATCGGCGGTCATTTTCAGCGGCATTCAGCGGCTCCTCGATGTGTTGGAGAATCGCGCGCACGAGTTCAAAACGACGGTTATTGTTGGAAGAACACACGGCATTCATGCTGAGCCAACGACGTTCGGACTAAAGCTGGCCTTGTTTCACGATGAGGTCGCCCGACAGCAAGCTCGATTCAAAGAAGCCGCTGAAACCATGCGAGTCGGAAAATTATCAGGCGCAGTTGGAACTTTTGCACACTTGTCACCGGACATTGAAGAAAAAGTGATGGCGAAATTGATGCTGAAGGCGGCTCCGGCATCTTCACAGGTGATTCAGCGGGACCGTCATGCCCATTACATAGCCGCTCTTGCTTTGCTCGGAGCCACGCTTGAAAAAATAGCGGTAGAAGTACGTCACCTGCAGCGGACGGAAGTACGTGAGGCTGAAGAATATTTCTCAGCCAAACAAAAAGGATCGTCCGCAATGCCGCACAAGCGGAATCCAATCACTTCCGAACAAATTGCCGGCCTGGCGCGCATCCTGCGAAGCAATGCGATTGCTGCGATGGAGAATGTGGCCTTGTGGCACGAACGAGACATCTCGCATTCTTCAGTCGAGCGCATCATTTTTCCGGATTCGACGATACTCGTGGATTACTTACTTGATCGGACAGCGACGCTCATCGAAAAACTTGTGGTCTACCCGGATCGGATGAAACAAAATCTGGAACTCACCCACGGCCTGATTTATTCAGGAGAATTGTTACTAGCTCTCGTGGCGAAGAACGTCACGCGAGAAGACGCGTATCGGTGGGTACAACGAAATGCAATGCGGGTGTGGGATGAGGGTGGAACCTTTAAGGAGAAGGTATTGAGCGACGCGGATATCGGGAGGATTCTCGGTGCACGTGACGTCGAACGCGTCTTTGATTCCTCGAGACTACTGGAAAACGTCGATCGAATTTTCAACAGAGTGTTTAACAAAATGGATGTGCGATCATGAAAGCTACGGTCATCGTCACGTTGAAACCGACTGTTCTCGATCCGCAAGGAATGACGATTCATCGCAACCTTGCATCCTTGGGCCTGAGTGATATCGCCGAGGTGAGGCAGGGCAAGATTTTTAATATCCAATTGAGAGAGGGAAAGCGCGACCACGTGGAAAGACTCGCAAAAGAAGTTTTGACGAATCCGGTAATCGAGGAATACCGGATTATTTGGGAGTAAGCATGAAGTTTGGTGTCGTTGTCATACCGGGATGCTACTGCGATCACGATTGCTACTACGCGATCGAATCAGTCATCAGGAAGCCCGTCGAATTCATTTGGCATGAACAAACTTCTATTGCCGGATTCGATGCGATCATTTTGCCCGGCGGATTTTCGTACGGCGATTATCTCCGCACGGGCGCGCTCGCAAAATTTTCTCCCGTCATGAATGCAATTCGCGATTTCGCCAAGAAGGGCGGAGTCGTATTCGGCATCTGTAACGGATTTCAAATTCTGACGGAAGCAGGGCTGCTGCCGGGCGCCCTCATGCGGAATGTCGGAATGAAATATGTGTGTAAGTATCTTCATATCCGAACTGAAAATATCGACACGCCGTTTACAAACACACTGACAAAGGGACAACTTTTGTACATCCCGATCGGACATGGCGACGGCAATTATTACGCTGACGCTGAGACGCTAAAGCGCATCGAGAACAATGGACAGGTAGTCTTTCGCTATGCCGATGCGAACGGCGAGCCGACGTTTGAAGCCAATCCGAACGGCTCACAGAACAACATCGCGGGAATCGTGAATGAACAGCGCAACGTGCTGGGGATGATGCCTCATCCGGATCGCTCGAGTGAACAAATCCTGGGAAGCGCGGATGGAAAATTGATTTTTGAATCGATGGTCAATGCGCTGGTGCGAACGTAATGGTCACAGACGAACTGCTTACACAACACGGACTGACGGAAGACGAATATCGAAAGATCGTCGACATCCTGAAACGCGAGCCGAATCTGACGGAGCTCGGCATTTTCAGCGTCATGTGGAGCGAGCACTGCAGCTACAAGAGCTCGCGCGTTCATTTGCGCCGCTTGCCGACAAAGGGACCGGCGGTGCTGCAAGGGCCGGGCGAGAACGCCGGAATCATCGATATCGGCGATGGTCTTGCGGTTGCCTTCAAGATCGAATCCCACAATCATCCATCCTTTATTGAACCGTTCCAAGGCGCGGCAACGGGTGTCGGCGGTATTCTGCGCGACATTTTCACGATGGGCGCGCGTCCAATCGCGGCGATGAATAGCCTGCGGTTTGGCCCGCTCCACAAGCAGCAAAACAAACGCATTCTCGAAGGCGTCGTTGGTGGCATTGCCTTCTACGGAAACTGTTTCGGCGTGCCCACTGTCGGCGGCGAGATCTACTTTGCCGACTGTTATTCACAGAATCCTTTGGTCAACGCATTCGCTTTGGGAATTTTCGAAAAAGACAAGATCTTCTACGGCCGCGCAACAGGTGTCGGGAATCCGGTCATCTACGTCGGAGCGAAGACCGGCCGCGATGGTATCCATGGCGCCACTATGGCCTCTGCCGGTTTTGGCGAAGATGCGGGCGCAAAGCGGCCCAACGTTCAGATCGGCGATCCTTTCATGGAAAAGCTACTGCTCGAGGCGTGCCTCGAGGCAATGCAAAAGGGACTCATCGTCGGCATTCAAGACATGGGTGCTGCGGGCCTTACTTGCTCGAGCTGTGAAATGGGCGCGCGTGGCGGCACAGGCGTTGAACTCGATCTCGATGCCGTTCCGCAGCGCGAGTCGCATATGACGGCGTACGAGATCATGCTGAGCGAATCACAAGAACGCATGCTGCTCGTCGGCGGCAAGGAGAAAGAAAAGGATGTCTTCGAGGTCTTCCATAAATGGGGACTCGATGCGGTGACCGTTGGCCGCGTCACAAACGACGGCCTGCTTCGGGTGCAACAGCACGGCAAAGTTGTCGCGGAGATTCCGAATCGCGCATTAGTTGATGCAGCGCCGGTTTATCAGCGGCCGATATTGCCGCCGAAATCCGTGCTCTCCTCACGACTCGATGATTTCACCTTCCTCGATGGTTGCGAGCCATCCTTAGTCGGAACGTTTCTGGAAGAAGATCAAGATTGGAACAAGCTTTTGAAGCTGGCGATCGCGTCTCCAAACCTCGCGTCGCGCGAATGGGTATGGCAACAATACGATCACATGGTGCAATCCAACACCATGGTGGGACCTGGTTCGGACGCAGCGGTCGTTAGAGTGAAGGGCACCAAGAAAGCACTGGCGATGACGTTGGACGGCCCCGGATACCGTGTGGCGAGAAATCCGCGTGAAGGTGCCAAGTTGGCCGTGGCAGAAGCGTGCCGAAACATTGTTTGTTCCGGTGGTCGTCCACTGGCCGCCACGAACTGTTTGAATTTTGGCAACCCGGAGCATCCGGAAGTCATGTGGCAATTCAGCGAAGTGGTAGATGGCATGACCGCAGCGTGCGACTTTTTCGGCACGCCCATCACCGGCGGGAATGTCAGCTTTTACAACGAGACATTCGGAGGGGACATTTATCCGACTCCAGTCCTTGGCATGGTCGGCCTAGTCGAGGATATTTCTTTCGTCACCAGTTCTTCCTTTAAAGACGAAGGCGATTTCATAGTATTGGTTGAGCCCGTGAATCGGCTGGTGCGAAAAGTCAACTTGGACGATGAACTTGCGCTGCAGAACTTTATCGCGGGCTCGATTCGCAAGGGCTTGGTCAAGTCCGCTCACGATACGAGCGAAGGCGGTTTGGCCGTCGCTTTGGCCGAATGTTGCTATTCGAATGTGCAGCGCGGACCGATCGGCGCGTACGTCAAGATCCCGTCCCATCTTGAAATGCGGAAAGATTTGTTCGGGGAGGTGTCGACACGGGTTGTATTGAGCACGACTTCCCCTGCCGTTTTGCAGAAGCAAGCTCAGAGTGCGGGCCTTAATTTTTACGATCTCGGTAAAGTGGGCGGTAAGCGGTTGATCTTCCACTATGAGGGCATGAACGTAGTGGATGTTGCCATCGATGAACTGGAATCTGCGTGGCGACAGGCTCTGCCGAAGCTGCTATCATAGATCGTTTCTAACAGAGTCACCGGGAGCAATCTAATGTGCGGAATCTTTGGGATCGCGAATCACTCAGACGCCTCTAGCATGACGCACCTCGGGCTTTATGCTTTGCAGCATCGCGGGCAGGAAAGCACTGGGATTTCCTCCTCTGATGGCGACCAGGTATTCACGCATAAGGAGATGGGGTACGTTGCAGACGTCTTCTCTGAAGATGTGCTCAAACGGCTCAAAGGCACCAATGCGATCGGCCACACGCGTTACTCTACGGCGGGGGACAGTAATGAAGGGAACGCACAGCCGCTCGTCGTCAAGAACATCCGTACTTATGGAACTGTTGCCCTCGTTCATAACGGTAATTTGATCAACGCTGTCTCTCTGCGACACGCGCTTGAAAGCCAGGGTGCGATCTTTCAATCGACAAGCGATAGCGAAGTGATCCTGCATCTGCTCGCTCGTTCGGAAGCCGACAACCTGCTCGATGCGCTCGCCGAAACTCTGGCGCAAATTCAGGGCGCATTTTCTCTGCTGTTGATTACGCAAGATTCGGTCATCGCCGTGCGCGATCCGAATGGCTTCCGTCCTTTGAATCTTGGAAAAGTGAACGGTTCATACGTCGTTGCTTCCGAGACGTGCGCGTTCGATCTCATCGGCGCCACGTACTTGCGCGAAGTGGAACCCGGGGAAATTGTCTTGATCCGTGGCGAAGAGCTGAAGTCGGTCAAAGCGCTTCACGCTGCGCGCCTGGCCAAATGCATCTTCGAACATGTTTATTTTTCGCGGCCGGACAGCGTGGTCTTCGGACGAACGGTTCAAACAAGCCGTGATCTCATGGGACGTATCTTGGCGCAGGAAAGTCCAATCGATGCCGACCTCGTAGTTCCCATTCCGGATTCAGGCGTCACCGCGGCGATTGGTTATTCGCAAGAGTCGGGCATTCCATTTGCGTTTGGTTTGATTCGTAACCACTACGTCGGCCGAACATTCATCGAGCCGAAAACAAAGATCCGTCATTTCGGTGTGAAGGTGAAGCTGAACCCGGTGAAGGAATTACTCGCTGGAAAGCGCGTCGTTCTCATCGATGATTCGATCGTGCGCGGAACGACGAGCCGCAAGATCGTGAAGATGGTCCGGGCTGCGGGCGCGAACGAAGTGCACATGCGGATCAGTTGCCCGCCGACGCTGTCGCCGTGCTTCTATGGAATCGATACACCAACCAAAAAGGAACTGATCGCATCGAGTCACACCGTTGAAGAGATCGCGAAGTACATTGAAGCCGACTCGCTGGCATATTTGAGTCTGCCCGGTCTCATCCGCGCCTTAGGCGGAAAGGGCAGCGAGTTCTGCACCGCGTGTTATACCGGCCAATATCCAATCGATTTTGTTGACATGATGACCGATGCCAAGGCCGACGATCGGCAACTCGACTTGTGGGAAGCGAGCCTGAAGGAATAGATGGCCATCACGTACAAAGATGCCGGCGTTGATATCGACGCCTCCAATGCTGCGAAGAAACGGATTCGCCAGTTGGCGCGCGAGACGTTCACGCCGGGAGTCCTCTCCGATATCGGTTCCTTCGGCGGAATGTTCGCTTGCAACTTCGCTGGGATTAAAGATCCGGTGCTCGTCTCGAGCACCGATGGTGTCGGCACAAAGCTGAAAGTCGCGGTGATGATGAACCGCCATAACACCGTGGGGGCGGATCTGGTGAATCACTGCGTGAACGATATTCTCGTGCAAGGAGCTCGCCCGCTCTTCTTCATGGATTATGTCGCCACGGGTAAGCTCGATCCTGAAGTGATTGTTTCCGTCGTTGAAGGAGTGGCGCGCGGTTGCAAAGAGTCCGGCTGCGCTTTGCTCGGCGGTGAAACGGCGGAGATGCCTGGTTTCTACGCGGATGGCGAATACGACGTCGCAGGATTTATTGTCGGCATCGTTGATCGGACTCGCATCCTCGATGGGAAATCGATTCGCCACGGTGACCTCTTGATTGGTTTGCCTTCCGTTGGTCTCCACACAAATGGCTATTCTCTAGCGCGAAAGCTCTTCTTCGAAGTAGCGCAACTCGCTCCTGATTCTCGAGTTGATGGCCTTGACGGTACAGTCGGCGAAGAGTTGCTCAAACCTCACGTGAACTACGAACCCATCTTGCGGGAGGCTCTAGCCAAAAATCTCGTCGAAGGCTTGGCCCACATCACCGGTGGTGGTATTACGGAAAATTTGAATCGTATTCTTCCGGAAAACTGCGAAGCCGAAGTCCAGCTTGGATCGTGGCCGGTACTTCCGCTTTGCCGTGTCATGGCGAACATCGGCAAAATCGATCGTGATGAAATGCTGCGTGCCACGAACATGGGAATCGGAATGGTTATCGTTGTTCGCCCGTCGAATTTGGACGCGCTCCTCGCGGCACTAAAAGTCCCTCACTACCGAATCGGCCGCATTATTCCAGGCTCACCGCGCGTCACGTATCGCACATGAAAATTCAGCCGGCGAATCGCAGGCTGGGCATTCTCCTATCGGGCCGGGGCTCGAATTTTGAAGCCATTGCCGAACGAATAGCTTCAAAGCAACTCGATGCCGAGATCGCAGTTGTCATTAGTAATATCGAAACCGCTCCAGGTCTTGAATATGCGCGCCGCCGAGGGATCAACGCCGTGTTCATTCCATCCCGAAACCGACCGCGAGAAGAATTTGATCGTGCGGTCGTCGACGTGCTTCGTAAGAACGACGTCTCGCTGGCCGTGTTGGCCGGTTTCATGCGCGTTCTCAGCAACGTCTTTCTCGAGGCATTCCCGTACGGTATTCTGAATATTCATCCATCATTGCTGCCATCGTTTCCAGGAACCGACGCGCAGCAAAAGGCTCTGGAACACGGCGTGAAATTCAGCGGCTGCACGGTTCACTTCGTGAATGAGGCGCTCGACGGTGGACCGATTATCTTGCAAGCCGCAGTGGCATTGCTGGATGGCGACACGGCTGAGACTCTTAGTGCGAGAATTTTGAAAGAGGAACACCGGATCTACTCCGAGGCTATCGATCTGGTGTTGTCGGGCCGATGTGAAATTCAAGGCAGACGCGTGGTAGTGAGATGAGCGACTTCAAAACAATTCCGATCGAAGAACAGCTCGCCCATATTCGGCGTGGCGCTGTCGACATTATTCGCGAAGAAGAATTGGCGGAGAAACTCAAGCGCGCCCAAAAAACGGGGAAACCTTTGCGCGTGAAAGCCGGGTTTGATCCAACGGCTCCGGACATTCATGTGGGCCATACCGTTCTCATCCGGAAGATGAAACATTTTCAGGATCTCGGTCACACGCCAATTTTCCTCATTGGCGACTTTACCGGCCTCATCGGCGATCCATCCGGCCGGTCCGTCACGCGAAAGCAACTGACGAAGGAAGAAGTCCTCGAGAACGCCGAAACGTATAAACAACAAATCTTCAAGATTCTTCATCCGGAAAAAACCGTCATCGATTTCAACACCCGGTGGATGTCGCAGTTAGGCTCAGAAGGATTTATCCGTCTTGCGGCGCGGTATACCGTTGCGCGCATTCTCGAACGCGAAGAGTTCACAAACCGCTTGAAGAACCAGCAGCCGATCGCGATGCATGAATTGCTGTACCCGCTGGTGCAGGGGTACGATTCGGTTGCCCTCGAAGCCGATGTCGAACTCGGCGGAACCGATCAAAGGTTCAATTTGCTCGTGGGCCGCGATCTTCAACGTGAGTACGGTCAAGAACAGCAGATCGTTCTGACGATGCCGCTATTGGAAGGGCTCGATGGCGTTCAGAAAATGAGCAAGTCGCTCGGCAATTACATCGGGATCAACGAAGCACCAAACGAGCAATTCGGCAAAGTCATGTCTATCTCGGACGATCTTATGTTCCGTTACTACGAATTGCTAACGGATGTTCCTATGGCGGAAATTCAAAAACTCCGACAAGAGGTTGTGTCCGGCAAGCGCCATCCGATGCAAGCCAAAGCCGATCTCGCCGTTCGAATCATCACCGATTACCACGGCGCAGCTGCGGCGACAGCGGCCCGTGAGGAATTCACCCGCGTCTTCAGCAAGCACGAAGTTCCGGATGATATCGAAACGAAAGAAGTTTCTCTGAACGGCGGCGTACTGCGCGTGGCGAAATTGTTGTCGTCCTTGCAACTTGCACCCTCCACGGCGGAAGCGCAACGCCTGATCGAATCCGGCGCCGTCCATATGAATGGCGAACGCATCACGAGCCCGAAAGCGGAAATCTCTGCGCCTGGAGAATATCTGTTCAAAGTCGGCAAGCGGCGCTTCCTCAAAGTGAAATGTTCTTGATTTAGTACGTGCCGGCTTGAACGTGGACCTATACTTGCAACACACCAAGACGGGAAGGTTGATATGGATTATCAAAAAGAGTTGGCTGCTTTTATTCGAACGGGTTCACAACGGCGGCCGGTACAGGCCATAGGTCATTACTTCCGAGGCAGAAATGCCTCGTGCGCATTAGGCGCAGCTTATGAGGGAATGTACCGCCTCCCGTCGGACATGGACAAGGTTCATCCGAGTAAAGATCTGCAATGGTTCTTTACATGTCTTGACACTGTGAAGAAATGCCCTGCACAAGGATGTACAAAGAGACTCAGTCTTGCGGCAGTTATTGTTCATCTTAACGATGATCATCGCTGGTCGCGTGAAGACATTGCTGATTGGATAGAAGGTGAACCCATCAACGTATAGTGCGGCTCAAACCTTCTTCAAAGCAGCATAGGAACGTTCAGCCGGCACTTCGGTTTCGATCGGGAATCCTAGCTGGGACCAGCCCAACGCGACCACACGGCCCATCTGATCGCGAGCTCCACCAAAACCGCCCTGCATGTTCGAGACGTCTTTGAATCCTTCCTTATCCAACATCTCCGCTGCAAACTGCGAGCGGCCGCCCATCTGACAGCCAACGATAATGCGTTTATCTTTCGCAATATGTGCGGAGACGACCTTCACAAAATCCGGGTTCGGCTTCATCTGACGCGTGGCGGGATCCGGCCATACGACGGGGATATTCATTGCGTTCGGCACATGCCCGTTCATGAACTCGTTTTCGGTTCTGACATCGATATAAATCGTGCCGCCGCTGTCCAGAATATCTTTAGCCTGTTCGGCACTGATGTTCTTCACACTCATAAATCGTTTCTCCTACTGCGAGGTCTGGACTGAATCGTACATGTACTCTATCGATAGCACGGAGTGTCCTGCGATCAAGATGTTGCTCGACGAATCCAAGCGGTCTGGGAGCCAAACGCCGTCGACTTTCTTGTAACGGCGGTCGATCTCCGTCTTTAGAGTCCACATAGACGGCTTTTTTGCCGGGCTGCCGTGAATGCGGACAATACTGTAGTCTTCTGCATCCACCCAGATTTCGCCGTCCAATGAGTATTTGTTGCGCTGCTTGGGTGTGATTTTCAAGTGATAGCAGGTCCGGTGATCGCAGTCTTCAGTCGCCACAAGCGTGAAGTTGTAATTGGCAGGAACGATATCGACCTGCTGTTTATCTTTCTTGGAACTGGTCTCCGCTTCCGCTTCCAAAATCTTGTCGAACACCCGCGATTGGATAATCTTCGAACCCTCATGCCGAGTGACTGTCGATTGCACGCGGTCGGGCCTATGGAACACAGTCTGCACGTACATCGTGGCATCAGTTTTGAATCTTATATTTTGCGCGTAGAACTTTCGTTGCGCCCGGAACTCCAATAAAGCTCGCTCTTGCCATTCGTTTCGGGCCATCATGTGGCCCAAAATCTCGTCAATCGATTGCCCGCTCAAAGGGATGGCCATGAAGATCAAAGCGGCTCCCCAACTCATTCTCAGTAGTCTTTTCATTAATTTAAAACCATTCAATTTATGAATTTGTAAAGCCAAGTGGTGATTCTTCGACTCTAACTGAGCTATCATAACGCCGAATCGAGCCTCGACACGGAGCTCACGTTGCTTTTGTTGCTCAAGTTGTGCCGTAACAGAAACGTCATAAGTTCCCTCACGCTGCTCTCCGTGTTTCTCTTTGGGGCGAATGCATCGTACGCATCCCACCATAAAGCCGATCATGCGATTGCGTACCGTACTCAGCTCGGCCACGACCTTGACGGCGACCAGATCCCCGAAACAGCGACCATCCGGCACTGCGGATATCTCTATCAAGTCAGCATCCACTTTACGACAGGACGTCCGAAGCTTCGCCTAACGACTTACGTTACTGAGGGCGTTGCAGGCCTAAGCTTCCAGACTACAGACGTCAATGACGATCGTAAGAGTGACCTCGTTATCATAAGTGCCACCTCAATTCGGCCGGTTGCCGTTTGGCTGAATCAAGGAAGGGCTAAATTTCAGAAGGTCAATTCCTGGTATTACGGCGGAGTTGGAAAATATACCGGTCCGACTTACCAGCCTCGGAGAACCTCGAAACCCGATGATCCGGTTGGGTACGTCTCCATCGATCCTTTCCCGCTAGCAACTCCAGCAGCTAAAGACTTCACGTTCGATGATGAGACGGTTGCGCTCCTTTCATCTCAGCCCGATCAGCGGCCTTTCGATTGCCTTTGCCGGCAAGTGCCGACCCGGGGCCCGCCAGCAAGAGCCCGCGTTTAAAGCAACCAATTCGAAATTATCTGTAAGCACTTTTTCATTCGGAGGCTGTATGCGCGTGGTTATCGCCGATCTCAAAGGACGCGGCGGTTTTGTGAATAAAGATACGGTAGTGGGCGGGTACGGGTCGAGATTTCGCGGCTTTTCGTGGACAACACGTTGGATTGAACGCGCGCGAAGACTTTTTCAAAATGTGCCCAGCATTCATGCGGGTTACCTGGCTGCAATTTTCCACAACGCGGGCCATGACGTTCGCATTACCAGAGAGGAAATCATTGAAGGCGATTTTGGTCTCGTCTTGAGTTCCCTCGTTGACTACAAACACGAAACTGAATGGGTTCAAGAAACCAAGAAAAGATATCGCGGGATGCGCGTCGGGTTTTTCGGAGCACCCGCAACGCACATGCCCGAACTTTTGCAAGATCATGCGGATTTCATTATTAAAGGAGAACCGGAACAGGCGGGAATGCGCATCGCAGCCGGAGAGATTCCTTCCGGCCTCATGGCGAGTCCCGCAATCGATGACTTGGACGGTCTGCCATTTCCCGCATGGCATCTGTTTAATGGTGGGCGTCATGCCGTGGGCCGATCGATTCGAGCGTCGCGGCATTCGTTCCCGGTCCTTTCGAGCAGGAGTTGTCCGGAATTCTGTACCTACTGTCCTCATCGGATCACTGCCCCGTATCGTGCACGTTCGGCGGAAAATGTGATTGCGGAGATTGAAGACATCTGTCGCCAGTTCGGGGAATCGTATCTGGTTTTCCGCGATCCGCTGTTTACCGAAGAGCGCGAGCGCGCCATCGGAATCGCCGAGGGCATCCTACGCAAAAACCTGAAGGTGCAATTCGAGTGTGAGACCCGCCTGGACGACTTGGATAAAGAGCTGATCAATCTGCTGCACCGAGCTGGATTGGATACGATTACATTCGGTGTGGAGTCCATGGATCCGGCTACTCTGAAGCGAGTCGGCCGGCGGCCGATTCCGCCGGAACATCAGCGCGAGATCATCAGCCACTGTCGTGACTTGGGGATCACTACCGAAGGTTTTTATGTTTTCGGTTTTCTCACCGACACTGTTGAAAGCATTCGTGCGACCATCGATTATTCTATCGACCTCGGGAACACGGCTGCGCTATTCAAGATCCTCACTCCATTTCCAGGTACGCCTCTTTATAAACACATGAAGTCGCTGATCACCGAAACGGACTGGGAAAAATTCGATGGCTACACGCCGACGTTCACGCATCCCAACGTGACGCATCAGGAACTGGTGCATCTACTGGGCTCGGCGTACTGCAGGTTCTATGTCCGGCCTTCGTTCGCAATGAATTATCTCGGCATCAAGACGCCGAACGAAGCCCTGCAGCGATTGGAAGACTACACGAGGCGCCGGCAGCTCGCGAGCGATCTCGCGTTCTTTGAAGCGCAGGCGTCGAAGGCTACTGATCAATGATTCGAACGATTGCGCGCTACGGCGCCCGCCACGTTTCAGGTTCCATGATGGCCGCGCTGAAAGCGATTGCCCGCGGAAACGGACTCCGCGGGCATAGTATTCAAGAATTCGAAAAACGTTTCGCCGAATATCACGGCATGCGGCAGGCCATCTCAACATCCTACGGCCGCATGGCTTTTTATGACATCCTCAAGGCTCTCAACTTCCCCGGCGGATCGGAAATCATCTTTCCTGCACTGACTTTTTGGGTCGTTCCGGAAATGGCACACGTGCTCGGATTTCGGCCCGTCTTTGTGGATATTGATCCGGCCACATTCAATATCGATCCTGCAAAGATTGAAGCGGCCATCACGCCGAATACTCGAGCGGTTGTTCCGACCCATCTATATGGCCAGCCTTGTGACATGGATCCCATTATGGAAATCGCAAAGGCACATAACTTGGCCGTTATCGAGGATTGCGCTCACGCTTTGGGAGCCACGTACAAAGGCCGGAAAGTTGGAACCTTCAGTCATGCATCTTTTTTCAGTTTTCAGATGCTGAAGCCGTTGAACAGCTACGGCGGCGGGATGGCTGTGACGAATGATGAAGGAGTGGCTGCGCGAATAAGATCGCTTGCGGACGCCGAAGAGTGGCCACGAGCAAAAGACGTTTTCAAAAAATCCTTTTTGGAAATCTTCAGCGGAAGCTGATCGGTCCGTACGGATTCACATTCACGATGTTTCTTGCGTTCTACATCGCATCGTTCTTCGGAGACTACGATCTGAGCCGTTATCTCTGGGAAAGAATTCGTCCACTCGATCCGCTGCCGGAGTCGTACCGAAAGCGGTATACGAACGCGCAGGCGATCATTGGACTGAGGATGCTGGAAAACATCGACGCATTCAATGCGTTGAACCGGGCACATGCCGCGCAATTAACCGGTGCATTAAAAGACGTGAACGGAGTCCAGCCGCCCGCGCTGCAGCCTGAAACCGAATCGGTCTACTACCAATACTGTATTCGCGCCACCGATCCTGATCTTCTCAAGCATCGTGCGATTCGTTCCGGCGTGGATGTGGAAATCATGCACGTCGACATCTGCAACGTGCTTGATGTTTTTGAGGATTTCAAAACGAAATGCCCGGTAGCCGAGGGAACGGAACATACATTGCAACTTCCCGTGTATGCGTCGTTGACTGAAAACGACCTGAACCGGATCATTCAGGTCATTCGAGAGGCAGTTCGCCCTTCGGGCCCGCTCGTGACAGCCAGCGAAAGAACAACACAACGATAACCGCGGGAATCACCGGGGCCCACCACGCTTTGATACCGAGCGCCGACAGAGACGTCGGACCAAGCCGCTCAATCACAAACATGATCGCACTCGCCCATCCAAGCGCGCTCAGGAAGCTGAGCCCCGAGAATTGAATCGCGGAGACTCCCGAATAAGCGCACGCTAGGGGAATCGCAATGCGCAGGCCCGGTAAAAAACGGATGGCCAGGATCAGCTTTGTCGCATGCCGATGCATTCGCTCTTGAATAACTCGCCGCCGGTGCGCAATCGTTTCGAATTTGTTGAGCCAGGAACTCAGCCGGCCCCGCGCCGCATAAAACCAAAACTGGTCGCCCGCCCATCCGCCGACGGAGCCGGAGAGCAGGACGGCAAAAGGGTCGAGACGGCCCAAAGTCACCATCACTACAGCGCTGACATAGACGACTTCACCTTCAACAGCAGCGGCGGTGAGAATCCCGAGGTAAGGGATGAGCTTCATTGTGCCTTTGTGTCTCTGGGTCTTTCTGGTTTCTACCCATCGTCGGTTAAGCCAACAACTTCAACATGTCCCGAACAGCGCGATCCAGCCCGACAAGCGCAGAGCGAGCGATGATGTTGTGGCCAATGTTCAATTCGACAATCTGAGGGATCCCGGCAATCGCTCGGACATTTCGATAGGTGAGGCCATGTCCTGCGAGTACCTGCATTTGTTTGGACTGCGCCAACTCCGCAGCTTGCTTGACAGCCTCGAGCGCGTCCGCGCCCTCCTTCGTCTGCCGGTTGGTCAGCGTGGCGTCCGAATATCTCGCAGTATTCAGTTCGACTATTCGGGCTCCGAGTGCGAGCGCGGCACGGATCTGCTGCTCGGCAGGGTCGAGGAAGACGCTGACATTAATATTGATCGACTGAAGGCGCTTGATTGCATTCGTGATGGCTTGCTGGTTTCTCGTGCAGTCCAGGCCGCCCGTCGTTGTGATTTCACCTGGGAGTTCCGGAACAAGAGTTACCTGATCCGGAATAACATCCAATGCAATTCCAAGCATCTCTTCCGTTGCGGCCATTTCGATATTCAGCTTCGTTTTGACCGTCTCTCGAAGGATCTTCACATCACGATGTTGGATATGCCGGCGATCGCCGCGCAAATGCACGGTGATGCCGTGCGCCCCAGCTAATTCGCAGATTGCAGCGGCTGCGACGGGATCGGGCTCGTTGGTGCGCCGAGCTTCGCGAATCGTAGCGATGTGATCGATGTTGACTGAGAGAAGCGTCATGAATACTTTCCGCCGATCGCGTTCCAGCGAATTCGCACCAGGTCGAGGAACATGCCCACACCGTCGCGCAGAAACTTGACCTTGCTGCCCTCCGAATGACTCCACCGTACAGGGGTCTCGCGGATCGTGAGGCCGTTCCGCTTCGCAAGAAAGAGCAGCTCGGGATCAAATCCAAATCCGAACGTCGTGAGTTGTTCGAATATTCGCAGCGACTTCTCGCGATGAAACAATTTGAAGCCGCACTGCGTGTCGTGCAGTTGCAAGCCGAGAAGCAACCGGACCATCAAATTGAAAACGATTCCACCGAGCTCGCGCAAGCGCGATTGATGCTTTTCGATATATTTCCGATCGACAGCACGCGAACCGACGACCACGTCCACGCGTTCTTTCAGTGCCACATCGAGCAGCTTATCGAGTTCTTCTATCGGCGCCGACAGGTCCGCGTCGGTGAATAAAACGTATTTGCCTGAAGCCGCGAGGACACCCTGGCGAACGCTGTATCCTTTGCCGTGATTCTCTGGATTACGAACAAGGCGCAGACCCTTGGCTCGAGATCGCTTCACGACTTCTGCGGTGTCATCCGCCGAGCCGTCGTCCACAATGATCAATTCGAGTGAAAGCGGCGACTGGCGCATAAATGCGTCGATCTTGCCGATCGAATCGCCAATTCGGGCGGCTTCGTTGTAGGCTGGAACGACAATAGAAACCATCGGCCCGATTTGATCTTCCACCGGCACAATGCTCCTCCCAGCCGTGGTTTCCGATGTCTCCATAAAATCGCGTATTGTATCATTCCAAGTTTGTATGAACGACAGGTTACTCCGCGCGTGCCGGCGCCAACCGGTGGATCGAACGCCGGTCTGGATGATGCGTCAGGCAGGCCGGTACATGAAGGAATATCGCGACATTCGCGCGAAGGTTTCGTTCCTCGAACTCTGCAAGAACACGGATCTCGCTGCGGAAGTCTCACTCCAGCCATACAGAGTCCTCGGTGTCGATGCAGTCATTTTCTTTTCCGACATCCTGATTCCCGTCGAAGCGATGGGAATCGGCGTTGCCCTCACGGACAAAGGACCAGAGATCGAAAACCCGATTCGCAAGCAAAGCGATGTCGATAAGTTGCGAATCCCTGATCCGGCTGTTGAAACACCTTTTGTCGGATCGATCATCAAAAAGCTGCGTCACGATCTAGAAAATGAAGTTCCGTTGATCGGCTTTGCCGGCGCACCTTGGACGCTCGCGTCATACATGATCGAGGGTGGCGGATCGAAGAGCTTCGCGGAAATCAAGGCGCTTGCGTATCGAGAACCAGGCATACTTCATACATTGCTGGATAAGCTTGCATCCACGGTGAGCGCATATTTGCTGTTTCAAATCGAATCGGGCGCGCAAGTGATCCAGCTCTTCGACACGTGGGCAGGCGAATTGAGCCAAAGCGACTATGAAGAATTCGCGCTTTCTCACACCCAGAAGATCTTCGAAGCCGTCGGGAATCGCGTTCCACGCATTCTCTACATCAATGGTTGTTCCGCGATACTCGAGGCGATGGCACGATCCGGCGCCGATGTACTAAGCATCGATTGGCGCATTTCAATATCCGAGGCGCGCCGCCGTGTTGATGACCGCGTAGCGCTTCAAGGAAATCTCGATCCCTGTGCGCTGCTTGGCTCTAAAGAACGTCTCGTTGCGAAAACCCGAGAAGTTTTAGAACAAGCCGGCGCGACCGGGCACATCTTGAATCTCGGCCACGGGATTCTTCCCCCGACGACTATTGAGAACGCGCGCACCTTCATCGAATTCGGACAGAACTACCGGCATTCAAAATGAAAGTTGGAGTGTTGCTGTTCAATCTTGGTGGGCCGGAAACGCTGCGCGATGTAAAGCCGTTCCTCTACCGCCTTTTCTCAGATCCCGAGATCATCCATGTGAAGTGGTCGCCTTTGCGGAAGACGATCGCTTATTTAATCGCCACGCTGCGGCGAAAAACTTCTGAAGGTTATTACAGGCAAATCGGAGGCGGTTCTCCTCTGCGCAGGCTCACGGAAGAGCAGGCTAGCGCATTGGCGCGGGAGCTTGAACGACGCGGTAGAGATATCGAAACGTTCGTCGGGATGTGTACGTGGCATCCCTTCTTGCGCGAAGCGATAGAGAAGATCGAAACAGCTAATATCGACCGGCTCGTTATTCTGCCGCTTTTCCCGCAGTATTCGGTGACCACAACTGGATCCGGCTTCTCCGTTCTGCGGCGGTTAATCGATAAGCGGCCGGCATTCAAAACGTTCGATGTGAAGTGGGTCAGGTCCTGGCCCGACCACTCCGTTTACATCGAATCATTTGTGCAAAGTATTCAACGGGAGCTTGTGAAGTTTGGTAATGCAGATAAGGTGCACTTGCTTTTCAGCGCCCATAGCATTCCCTCGAGCTATGTCAGAAACGGGGACCCATATCTGGAACAAACGAAGAAGAGCGTCGAGTTGATCATGGACCGCTTGGGCCGGCGAAATCCTTATCAGTTATCGTTTCAAAGCAAAATTGGCCCAGTCAAGTGGCTCGAACCGTTCACGAACGACGTCATCCTTCAGCTCGGAAAGCAATGCATCGATGATGTGCTCGTCGTCCCGATCAGTTTTGTGTCGGAACATATCGAAACACTTTACGAATTGGACATTCTCTACAAGAAGGTCGCCGCTGAAGCCGGTGTAAAAAACTTCCGGCGCGTTCCGGCATTGAACAGCGATCAGACTTTCATTCGGGCTCTTGCGGATATCGTGGAAAGCACGTTGTGAGCGCCATAGGGCAGCCGCGTAGCGGCAAAACAATTCCAGCCACGGGCGTCAGCTCGTGGAAACGCGTTATCGCCAACGGTCGAGCCCCAGCGGGGCGACGCAACGACAATGCGAATTTGTATCGTCCCTCCGGGACTGTATCTCGCCCGTTGTCTTCATTCCACGGGCTGACGCCCGTGGCTAAAGTCGTTTCGCCGCTGCGCGGCTGACCATGCCTGAGGTCACCATCATCGGCGCCGGCATTACCGGCCTTTCATGCGCGTGGACTCTCAAAACACTCGGCATCGATGCAGTCGTTCTTGAAGCAAGTTCGCGGCCGGGTGGTGTGATTCGCACAGAACGCGTCCATAGTTATCAAATCGAGACTGGGCCGAATAGTTTTCAATCTTCCGCGCCGGCGTTACAGCTTGTCGAAGAGGCCGGGCTCTGGGATGACCTGCTGGCGCCTGCTCCAAACGCACCTCGATTTGTTTATTGGAGCGGAAAGCTTCGAAAATTTCCGTTTGGGCCTTTAAGCTCCGCCGGCGTCCTTCGCCTATTGCGGGAACCGTTTGTGCGATCCAAATCTCACACCGATGAATCCGTTCAAGACTTCTTCGTTCGACGCCTAGGCCGGCAAGCACACGATCGATTAGTCGGGCCGGCATTGACCGGAATCTTTGCCGGCAATAGTGCGAATCTGAGCATGGCTGCCGTGTTTCCGAAGATCGTCGAGATGGAGCGCGAACACGGCAGTCTGGTTGGCGCCTTTCTGAAGAGTCTCAAACGGCGCAGCAAACCCACAGGCACATCACGTCCAAAACCGAAAGGCGCTGTGTTCTCTTTTCCCGCCGGTGTCGAAACGCTACCGAAACGCCTAGCCGAACAATTGAACGTGAAATACAACATCGCCGATGCGCGTACTGGAGATACTCCCGTAACAGTTGTCGCGGTGCCGTCATATCAGGCGTCGGGCGTTGTGAAGAACCGCAACACGAATTTGCCCGGCCTGCTCGAGAACGTTCAATACGCACCAATGGTTATTGCGGCCATCTCCCTGCCCGAACACAGTTTCAAAGATCCACTTGAAGGATTCGGCTTCCTAGTACCCCGCAATCAGGGTCTCCATTTGCTTGGCGCGCTCTTCAGTTCAGCGCTGTTTCCAGAAAGGGCCCCGAAGGGACAAGAGCTATTAACCTGCTTCCTCGGCGGCATGTTCGAACCTGACGCCATCGATTGGCCGGACGAACGGGTATGGGAAACCGTCTGCTCGGAAATAAAATCGGCGCTTCATACTTCCAACGTACCGGAACCGGTAGGATTATTTCGGCAGCGCCACGCTATCCCGCAATACAACATCGGCCACGAACGCTGGGTTGCAGCGTTCAAAGAGGAGTTGAAAAAAACGCCGGGACTCTTCATCGCCGGCAACTACCTGGAAGGCGTCTCCGTTCCCGCGTGCATTGAACAAGGCGGCAGAACAGCAAACGCAGTCGCCGAATATCTTGGGAGAAATAAATGAAACGAACCGCACAAGAACTTGCCGACTATGTTGATGGTGAACTGCGTGGTGATGGACACATTGCACTGCAGTCGGTTGCGAGCTTGAAGAATGCACGTCCAGACGACCTTAGTTATGCGGAAGAAAAGTTCCAGGCCGAAGTGCCCAACAGCCGTGCCGGGTGCGTCATCGTACAGTCCGGCGAGTGGCCTTCAAGAACGGTCATCATCGCTCGAAATCCGAAGCTCGCATTTGCGCGTGCGGCCGCCTGGCTACTGACCGAGCCGTTGGATGACGTGGGAATTCATCCGAGCGCGACTCTTGCGCCCGATGCCGAAATCGGCGATCGCGTAAAGATCGGGCCCGGTGCGGTGATCGAAGCCGGGGCCGTTGTGGGCGATTCAACCGTGATCGAAGCCGGCTGTTACATCGGTAAAGGCACGAGAATCGGCAACGACTGCACACTATATCCTCGGGTGGTTATCTATAAAGATGTCCAGATTGGAAATCGCGTGATCGTTCACGCCGGGGCCGTCATCGGTGCTGATGGATTCGGTTTCGTTAACGACGGCGTCGCGCGCGTTAAATTTCCACAAGTGGGAAGAGTGATCATCGAAGATGACGTCGAAATCGGTGCGAACACCTGCATCGATCGTGGATCGCTTGAAACAACGATCGTCCGGCGTGGCGTGAAACTCGATAACCTCATCCAAATTGCCCACAACGTTGAAATCGGCGAGCATACGGTCATTGCCGCGCAAACTGGCATCTCGGGCAGTTCGACCGTGGGCGCGCAGTGCCTGATCGGCGGTCAAGTCGGAATCGGCGAACATGCGCGCCTCGATGACCAGACGATCATCGGCGGTCAAGGCGGCATCTTGAATGGCAAACACATTCGCGGCGGCGAGGTGTTGTGGGGAACACCCGTGCGGCCGTTAAAAGAATTCCTCCTTCAACAGGCCTACCTGGCCCGCCTGGCAAAACGAAAGCAGCTTGAGGAGTAATTGGGGACAGTCCCCATTTTCTGAAGTACAAGAAAATGGGGACTGTCCCCAATTACTCCTCCCGTTTTTTTAGCGTGTCTGCGCCGTTGCGTCTTTTGGCTTTTGCGGCCGAGTCAGGTAGAGAAAAATCGGCGCCAGCTCAAATGGCATTTTTTCCCGTGGGAATTGCGGCGCCACGTTCTTCGCCTTGATGAGCTCAATGTTGTTGCTCCACGAATCAACGCGGATCCGGCTTCCAAGTGGAAGCGCGGCGATTTGATCCGTGCGTTTCATTTCAAGTTGGGGCGCTTGCGGAATGAGGTCCGTCATGCGCTTGACCTTTCCGTTGCTGGCCGTTTGATCGCCAAGATGCGGACGCACTAAGTTCGGCAGCTCACGAGCGCGGTCGTCTAACGCGCGCAGGAAAAGAGCAGCATTGGAGAGCTTGTCCTTGTAGGGTGAATTCTTCAAGTACTCGATGCCCGTCTTGTCCGCCGCCATTTCTTCGCTTGGCGTTCGGCGCAGCACAAGGTGCATGAATGCCTCTTCATCATGGAAGAGAGTACGGTCGTTGAAGGCGTATTTCGTATCGAGCTGATGACCGAGGGCGATGTGCGCAAGCTCGTGGGCGAGAGCAAGGGCGAGACTCGCTTCATCCGGCAAGACATCGATGAATCCACGACTCAACACGATCGTGTGACCTACAGTGAAAGACTCAATCGGAGTCGTCAACAACACTCGAGCTCTGACCGGCGGCTGAAGGTCGAGGTTGTTTGTAATTTCCAAATTGTTGATTACGGTCTCCAGAACTTTATTCACCGCACCATCCGGAGCGAGAAGGCCGGCGGTTTCCAAGCGATGAAGAACATTGTCTTCCGCCTGGCGTTCCCATGAGCGGAGCGCCTCGATTGGAGTAATGGAATCGGCATCCGGCGCCTGGTCACGGACGTTGTCCGCTTCGACCGTCAGACTGGTGAGTTCGTTCTGTTGGTTCGCACGTCCGACGTTGTACGCCCAAAGCCGCGTCTGTGCTTTGAATCGCAATTTTCGCGTGCCCATGAAATAAGGATGATCTGATTCTTCACTGTAAACGTAGGCCGGCAGCCACAACCCCGGTCCGATGTTCTCGCGCCAGCTATCGAAGTGAAAATAGAGTTTCGATCCACCCGACGGAGTGCGAGTACCGTTGAAGCGAACGATGTTGAAGTCACGATCCTCAACCCAGATTCTTCCAACGAACGCGACGTTCGATTCCGATGCTCTCTTTGGTTCAACATCAAAGACGAGGCACCGCACATCCCCGAGAAATTCACGGCGAACATACGTAAAGTTGTAGCGGCCCTTTTCGAAGTTGGGGCCGAGCAAAATCATTGCACCGAATCCGTCAGGCAGAAAGGTGACGGAATATACCTGCTTCACTCGTTGCCCAAGCGTGCTGATCCAACCGGATTCCGGCAGCAACGAAGTTTGACGCATCCCATGGCTGAGGTCGAGCTTGCCGAGAAAGTATCTGTCGCTCTTCGGTACCGCGCCAAGGTCGGGATGCGGCTCCATGTTCTGCACGTACGTTTCGATGAGCGGCTTCATATTCGCCATGCTCTTCGTCAGCAATCGCTCGTTTTCGATAGCTTTGTCGACCGCCTTGTCCATTGAGATGGATCCCACGTTTGGTGGTGCGGTCGAAGAAGGAGTTTGTGCGCCTGTGCGACTCGTACTCGCAAGCACCGCACAGACAAAAAGCATCAACAAAGAGTATTTCGATTTCATTGTGTTGTTCCTTTAACTCAATATGCCAACTGAAAGACGATATGAACGATGGCCGTGGAATCGACCGGCTGACCTCCGCGCTCGGCCGGCTTGAAACGGACCTGCTTGGCGGCTCGAATGGCATTCTCGTTCAAGCCGTAACCGAGACCGCGAACAACCTCGAGCACGCGCAGCTCACCCGACGACGTAAAGAGGACGCGTAGCAACACTTCACCTTCGATCTTCATTTTTCGCGCTTCCTCGGTGTAATCGGGACGCGGCTTCTGCAGAATCTCGAGAGCCTTCTCCTCGCTGATTGGCTCGGGTGCTTT
>JACXTT010002864.1_pt1 | contig 27006 bp, 25 predicted proteins | sample 9270951 | NCBI WGS metagenome assembly JACXTT01 (sample SAMN15532306, study PRJNA645909) | rock metagenome | isolation source: weathered quartz diorite | place: Puerto Rico | collected 2017-06-21 | reverse complement strand
CAACGAGTTCAAGCAATGGATCTGCATCATCTGTGGCTGGGTCTATGACGAAGCCGACGGCTGGCCTGAAGACGGCATCGCGCCGGGCACGCGCTGGGAAGATATTCCTGCTGATTGGCGCTGCCCGGAGTGCGATGTAGGGAAGGAGGATTTTGCGATGGTGGAGTTTTGAGGGTTGGAGATCGGAGCCCCGGGAAGGCTTTCGCTAATGACGGGGGATGGGCAACGTTCTACATTTTCGGCGGCTGGTGCATTCAAATGTTTTGAATAAATTCTTGAACGAGAGACGCCCGCCTACGGTGCTGCATAGCCAATAATTAATATAGAAAACGCCCAACGACCGTTGGCGTCAGAATGTCAAAAAAGGCACTTTGCCTTCTCTTTTTCCTTTTTTAAGGTTGTGTATTTCCCATGAAATTGCGTACCGTCTTTGCCGCGATCGCGGCCTTTTCCACTGTTGGCGTGGCATCGGCTAACACTGTGACCTACAATCTGGACCCGACCCATACGTATCCGAGCTTTGAAACAGATCACATGGGCGGTCTTTCAATCTGGCGTGGCAAGTTTGACAAGACCAGCGGCGTTGTGACCCTGGATCGCGCAGCGAGGACTGGCTCGATCGACGTTAAAATCGACCCGGCATCGATCGACTTCGGCAATGCAAAGCTGAACGAGCACGTCAAGAGCGACGAAATGTTCAATGTGGCCAAGTTCCCGGAAGCCAGCTACAAGGGTAAATTCTCGAAGTTCAAGGGTGACGTGCCGACGGAAGTCGAAGGCATCCTCACGCTCCACGGCGTGTCCAAGCCGGTCAAGCTGGCCATTCATGACTTCAAATGCATTCAGCACCCGATGCTCAAGCGTGAAGCCTGTGGCGCAGACGCGACCGGCACTTTCAATCGCGCCGACTTTGGCGTGAACTACGGTGAGCAGTACGGTTTTAAGCAGGAAGTGAAGCTGGCCATCCAAGTGGAAGGTGTGAAGGCCGACTGACGCTTGGGCCGCGACCAGCCTGACTGGCCGTCGCGTTGACGTTGCGGTCGCGCAAGACGACGCGATGACAAGAACGAAATCGCTTTATGCGCAAGCCAGGCAGCACCTGGCATCTCGATGAGATATTTGTGACGCCGCGCGGCGAGCCCTGTATTGGCTTGAATCTCCGCGGGAGCGTGGGCTCTCTGGTGCAGCAAAACCTCGGGCAAGATCCGCTGCGCGCCATCGAACTCGAACATGCAATAGAGTCGACAGCAGTGGCGGTGATGCCCCAGGGGGCCCGATTTGCAAGCACCACCGGGCTATTCGTCAAGTCCGAGGCCTCTGATCGTTCAAAGCCTGAAGGCCAGTGGTATCGCGCAGACCGTGCATACTCTGGATCAGGTAGAGGCGCTGCTCAACCGATTGGTGTGGGTCAGCCAGGGCCAACCTGCAAGCCAGCAGACCCTGCCGACGGATGCCCGCTTCTTCGGTTCCATGCTGACGTTGCGGGAATTCATGCACCATCTACACTTTGCGCAGGTCCCGCTTCAACCGGTAAAGGAATAGCTATCTTGGAACTCGGCATTTACACCTTCGGCGACCTGAGCGCCAATACGCGCGGCCCGCACGCAGCCCAGCAACGTCTAAAGGAGATTGTCGCGGCCGCCAAGTTAGCCGATGAGGCCGGTTTGCATGTCTTCGGTGTTGGCGAACACCACCGCTCCGACTACGCCGTGTCGGCCCACACTGTGGTGCTGGGCAGCATTGCTGCGGTCACCCGCAACATCCGTTTGACCAGTGCGGTCACCATCCTCAGCTCTGCGGACCCGGTGCGGGTGTTTGAGGACTTTGCCACATTGGATCTATTGTCATCAGGACGTGCGGAACTGATGGCGGGCCGCGGTGCGTTCATTGAGTCGTTCCCCCTCTTCGGATTTGCACTGGACGATTATGAAGCGCTGTACAACGAAAAGTTAGAGCTTCTGCTCCAGTTACGTCAGAATGAGCGCATCACTTGGAAAGGCAAATTCCGCCCTTCCCTTGAAGGCGTGGACGTATCTCCTCGCCCCGCCTCGCAGCAGTTCCCCATTTGGATCGGAGCAGGTGGCGCGCCCCAGAGCGCAGTGCGCGCGGGTCAGGCGGGGCTGCCTTTGAATCTGGCCAATATCGGCGGCGAGCCCGCACGGTTCAAACCCTTTATTGACCTTTATCGCCAAACGGGCCTCGCAGCCGGGCATACACCCGGCGATTTGAAGGTGGCGATCTCAGGGCACTTGCATGTGCAAAAAGATTCGCAACGCGCCCGCGACGACTTCTTCCACCACTACACTCATTACATGCGGCACAACCTGCCGCAGCGTGACCAGGGTAGGGAAATTTCTCGGCGAGACTACGAACAGCTGGCCAGCCCGCGTGGCTCTCTATTTGTAGGTAGCCCGCAGGAAATTGCGGACAAGATTCTTTATGAGCACGAGTTGTTTGGCCACCAGCGCTTTCTAGCGCAGGTCGATATTGGCGGTTTGCCCTATGCGAAGGTGGCGCAGGTGATAGAACTTCTGGCGTCTGACGTACTGCCGGTTGTGAAGGGCGCGTTGGATGGAAAGGGGAATTCTGGATTGGGCGATACATCGCACCATCGTTGTTAGAGTGCCCCAGCTATTCACATCTGAAGGAAAAGAGAACATGTCAATTACACCTGACAAGACGAGCAAGAGAATGCCCGCCTGGTACATACCCCACGGCGGCGGCCCCTGCTTTTTTATGGAATGGAACCCGCCGGATGCTTGGAACCGCATGGCGGATTTTTTGAGGAGCTTGGCATCGACGTTGCCGCGCACGCCCAAGGCTATCGTTATGGTATCGGCGCACTGGCTGGAGCCGCATCTGACCGTAACGAGCGGTGCGCAGCCAGAGTTGATTTATGACTACTTCGGTTTCCCTCCTCACACCTACGAACTGAAGTACCCCGCCCCCGGCGCACCGGCACTGGCGGACCAAATCGTGAAGATGCTCACCAGTGCAGGTATTGCCAGCGTCCTCGACGAACAACGCGGCTTTGACCATGGCATGTTCATTCCGCTCAAGCTGATTTTTCCAGAGGCCAACATTCCGGTGGTGCAACTCTCGCTGGACAACTCACTGGACCCTGTGCGGCACCTAGAAGCGGGCCGGGCGCTGGAATCGCTACGCAGTCAGGATGTGCTGATCATCGGCAGCGGCATGAGCTTTCACAACATGCGCGCTTATGGCAACCCGCAATACGGCCCGCTGTCCGATGCCTTTGATGTTTGGCTTACCAATGCCGTCGAGTCCCGACCGGAAGAGCGTTATCGCTTGCTAGCAAACTGGGAAAAGGCACCCGCTGCCAGGCACTCCCACCCGCCGCGCGCTGAGGAACACTTGATACCCTTGATGACCGTTGTGGGTGCCGCCGGCGAGGATGCAGGCCATAAGGTGTTTTCCGACCGCGTGATGGAAACGACGCTTTCTGGGTTCACCTTCGGTTGACTTCAAACAGAGTCGAGTGTACTGGAGAGCGTTCTTTTTTGACTGACCGCTCGCCGAGGCGAGCTCATTGCTGGATCGGCTGTCGCGCACGATGGTCGCGGCACAGGTTGTCGAAAAGTTGCGGAGATCGACTACCAGGTAGTCGACTGCCTGGCAAAACTGCCCATGTCGGTGCTGGCGTCGGCACGCCTGCGCAAGCCCGATGAAGTTATTCCTCGGACTTCATCACCGTGACAGGCCGTGGCGCACCAGTCCACTCTGCTGTCGGCCCAAAACCCTTAGGGCTCCCCCCAACATTTGCATGCTCGCGATTCATCACTGTGACATAAGGGGCTCAGCCTGGGGGACTCGGCCGGGCATGGTCGGCGATTCGCCGCGGCGGCAAGGCGCTTGTCCCTACTTCACGATCCTGCAACGTTGCGGTCAGCGATGCGGGAATGGATTCAGGACAAATTTAGGATCTCGCGAGCTTGGGATGCAGTCGCAACGGGGCGACCATACTCTTCGCAAAGCTCCGCAACCTGGCGCACAAGCGCGTTATTGGACGGGGCGAGCGTATTCTTGTCCATCCGAACATTGTCCTCAAGCCCGGTGCGGCAGTGCCCCCCGAATTCGAGAGACAAGCGAGCCATCGTCAGTTGATTGCGACCGATGCCTGCGCCGGTCCATGTCGCATCGGGCGAAAGACGCTTGAGGGTACGAATGTAGAATTCAAGCACTTCGCGATCAACAGGCATTGCGTTCTTGATGCCCATGACAAACTGAATGTGCAGGGGACCCACGATCGCGCCCGCTGCCTACATGGCTGCGGCCTGAAAGTTCATCGACAGGTCAAAGGCCTCGACTTCTGGCTTGATGCCGTAAGCCTTCATTTCGGCGGCGAGCCAGTCGACCAGGTCCGGCGGATTGTCATAGACCCGGGTCGGGAAATTGACCGAGCCGGTTGCCAGGGATGCCATGTCAGGCCGCAGGGAAAGCATGGCGCCTCTCTCATTGCCGGCCCCGGAGCGACCACCGGTGGACACTTGCGTGATCATGCCCGGCGCGTGCTTGCGAATGCCTTCTAGCACCAGGGCGAAACGATCAGGATTTGACGTGGGAGTTTCGTCATCGTTGCGTACGTGAAGATGAACCAAGGTCGCCCCGGCTTCGAATGCCGCCTGGGTCGATTCCACTTGCTCGCTCACTGTGATTGGTACAGCCGGATTGTCTTTTTTGCGCGGCAGTGATCCCGTGATCGCAACAGGTGCAGTACCGACGGCACGAAGCCAATGCCAAACCAGCGCTTTTCCTTGCGACCGATACGCCGCGTGGCCTCGATAGTTTCCTCCAGCCGCTGGGTCATTTGTAGCGATTGCTCCAACAAGAAGCGCTCAGCCTCGGTCAGGCGCATTCCGCGACCGACGCGGTGAAAGAGCTCCACGCCGATTTCATCCTCGAACTGGCGGATCTGGCGGGACAACGACGGCTGGGCCATATGCATGATCGAAGCCGCCGGCGGCAGATTTAACTCCTGAGCAACGGTCTGGAAATGGCGTAATTAATTGGGGAACCTCCATATTTGATTCAAGAAATACCTTTACGGTATGCCATCAGACACGAATGGTCTTGGACGACCTTACTGTCTAGATGCATACTCATAGGCATCTCAAATAGCACCGCAAGGGTATCGAATGACCCATGCAACGGTTACGACTGCACACGCTGCTGGCCGCCCTGCCGCTGTTCCCGTACATGAAGCTTGCGGTCACTCCGCTGGCGAAGCATCCGTCGTCGATACGCTGAACGATTCAATCAAAAGACAGGACGGAGACAAATGAAATCCCTGCTGCAACGGCTGTTCCCGCGGCCATTGAGAAGCTGAACCAAGCCATGCTCGAAGGGCTACGCAATCCTGCCGTGCAGAACGGCTGGTGGCAATTGGCGCAGAGCCGATTGGCAGTACCCTGGCAGCATTACGCGACCACCTGGCGCGTAAGACCGTCAAGTGGGGCGAGCTGACCCGGGCGCGCGGGATCCGCGCCGATTGATTGCCGTGGGGACCTCGGTTGCCAGCAAACGACTCCCAACATCGCGACAATCACTCTTAGATTGGTGCGATAGAGCTTGCGCGAAGTGGTTATCGAATGCGTGGCCAGATGGCTCGCGACGAATCCATCACCCGATTCAGACCTTCGGGAGCCGCGCCAGGAAGGCGTCTACATGGCAGTGGGTCCGCACCTGTAAACCTGCTTGAAAGCCCTCTTTCAGATCGCAAAATTGGCGCGGTTCCGGATATCGCCGATCCTTGGCACCTGGCACGAGAGAGCCTGACCAAACCATAAAAGCCACGTTCGGTCCTGCGCGCCTCAATCCTTCGGAGACACGACACATGATGCAAACACGCACGCTTGGTGACCTAAAGATCACCCGAATTCTCGAGTACGCGGGGCCAACGCATGATCCGGCCTTTCTCTTTCCCGATATCGACCGGACCGTGCTCGATGCCAATGCGGACCTGATGGCGCCACACCACTGGATCCCGCACATGAACAAGCTGATTGTCACGATCCAGTTCTGGATCGTGCATGCGGGGGACAACATCATCGTGGTCGATACCGGCGTGGGCAACTTCAAGCCCCGTGCCGGTATTGCGCGCATGCATATGCTCAACACGCTGGTGCGCGAATGGATGATCGCGGCCGGCGCTGCGCCGGAAAAAGTCACCCATGTGGTGATGACGCATCTGCATGCCGACCACGTGGGCTGGAATACCAGCTGGCAGGACGACCGCTGGGTGCCCACATTCCCGAATGCGCGCTACTACATCCCCAAGGGCGACTTCGTGTTCTGCGAGGAGGGGCGCAACAGGGAGCCCGGCGTGGTGGACGTATTCGGCGAGTCGTTCTTCGACAGTGTGATGCCGGTCGTCAAGGAAGGCCTGGCGGAGACGATAGTGCCGGGGCAGGAAATTGCCGGGTGCCTCCAGGTGGAATCAGCGGCAGGACACAGCCCGGGACAGGTGGCTTTCCGCGTGCGCTCGCGAGGCGAGGAGGCGGTGTTCTGCGGCGACATCCTGCACAGCCCGTTGCAGATCGTGCGCCCGGATGTGAACTCTGGCTACTGCATCCGTCCCGACCTGGCGCGCACCACGCGGCTAACCTTGCTGAACCAGGCTGCCGACAGCGAGGCACTGGTTTTGCCGGTGCACTTCGGCGAGCCCCACTGCGGCTACATCAGGCGACAGGGCCAAGGCTTCCGCTTCGAGCCAGCCACCTGGTAACGGCCCCGGGGGTGGCCGAGCCGCGGCACGGCTTGACGCGCCCGTCCCGGCCGCCCGCTTTCCCGCCGCTGTTGCGCCCTGCCATGGCGGCTCCAACATCGCGTCGCGAGATCCGCAGCATGGCCGTCCCCTTCGACATCACCGATTTCCGCCTGTTCGTCAATGTCGCGGAAACGCACAGCCTGACCCGGGGCGCCGAGCGTTCGTTTCTCTCGGTCCCGGCGGTCAGCAACCGCATCAAGAACCTGGAGGATACGCTGGGGGTCCGCCTGCTGGAGCGTTCGCCCCAGGGCGTAACGTTGACGGCCGCCGGCGACGTCTATCTCCAACATGCCCGCGTGGTGCTTGCCGAGCTCGAGCGCCTCACCGGCGATCTGCAGCCTTTCACGGCAGGCCTGAGCGGACAGCTCAAGCTGGTGGCCAATACCACGGCAATCACCGAGTACCTGCCGCCGGTCATCGGCGACTATCTCGCGACCCACCCCGACGTGCGCATCGACGTGCGCGAGCGGCTCAGCGACGACATTGTCCGCCTCGTGCGCGAAGGTGGCGCCGACCTGGGCATCATCTCCGGCAATGTGCCCACCGCGGGGCTGCAGGCGGTGCCCTTCGTCAAGAGCGGGCTGATCCTGGTCGCCCCGCTGGGGCACCCCTTGCTGACAGAGGGGGAAGTCTGGTTCAAGCAGGCGCTGGAATATGCCTTTGTCGCCCTGCTCGAAGGCAGTGCGTTCCAGGTGTTCATGACGCGCGCTGCAGGCGCCTTGCACAAGCCCATGACCATCCGCGTCCATGTGGCCAGCTACGATGCCATCTGCCGCATGGTGGCCGCGAACGCCGGCATTGCCATCATGCCCAAAGCAGCTTTCGCACGCCTCAAAGGCAACCAGCCCATCGGGGCCTGCAATCTGCGTGATGACTGGGCCGTTCGCACCTTTCAGGTCTGTGCCCGCGACCTCGAGGGCCTGTCGAGCTTCGCACGGGAGTTTGCGAACCTGCTGATCGGCCGCTACGCACCGGGCGGTGACGGCGCTTAGCGCCCCGACCAGCCTGTACGCGTCCCCTTCCTCCGATTCACCTTGCTGCATCCATTGAGCGACGTTGCCGTCCTCAATGAGAGAGCGACAAGCGCACGCCTCCGCACTCAATGAGACCACGGTCATTCCCCGATTTAATCCAGCGCTAAGGGCGCTTGCAAAAGCCGAAATTGTGCGCCCACAGGCCGCGTGGCAATCTGGCTTCGCCAGACAACAATCGAGCGAAACATGATCGACAAGCTTTACATAACGGCGCGCGATGCCATGGACGACGTCCAAGACGGTGCCACGATCGCGATCGGAGGATTCGGTGGTGCCGGTATGCCCGATGAACTGATCGATGCCCTCATCGAACAGGGCGCCAAGGACCTGACAGTGGTCAGCAACAATGCCGGCAACGGCGACACCGGGCTGGCGGCGCTGCTCAAGGCCCGCCGGGTGCGCAAGCTGGTGTGTTCCTTCCCGCGCCAGCGCGATGCGCACGTCTTCGAAGCGCTGTACCGCGCCGGCCAGATCGAACTGGAAGTCGTGCCGCAGGGCACGCTGGCCGAGCGCCTGCGCGCCGCCGGCAGCGGCATCGGCGCCTTCTACACGCCCACCGGATACGGCACGCTGCTGGCGGAAGGCAAGGAGACACGCGAGATCAACGGTCGCGGCTACGTGCTCGAACACCCCCTCCATGCCGATGTCGCGCTAATCAACGCCGCGGCCGCCGACCGCTGGGGCAACCTCGTCTACAACAAAACCGCGCGCAACTTCGCGCCCGTCATGGCGATGGCGGCAAGCCTGACCATCGCTGCCGTGGAAAACGTCTGTGAGTTGGGCGAACTGGACCCCGAGGACGTCGTGACGCCTGGAATCTTCGTCAACCGCGTGGTGCTGCGCAATGGCGCAGTAGCACAAGCTGAAGCCATGCTGGCAGGATGAGAGTGATGGATCAACTGGCAAGAAATCTACTGGCCGCGCGCGTGGCGCGCGACATTCCGAACGGATCCTATGTCAACCTCGGCATTGGCCTGCCCACCCTGGTGGCCAACCACCTGCCCCGACACCGGGAGGTCATCCTGCACAGCGAGAACGGTGTGCTCGGACAATGGTCGGCCGCCGAACCCGGGCAGGAGGACTGGGACCTGATCAACGCGGGCAAGGAAGCGATCCGCCTCGAAAAGGGCGCCGCATTCTTCCACCACGCCGACGCGTTCGGCATGATGCGCGGCGGCCATCTCGACATCTGCGTACTTGGCGCATTCCAGGTCTCGGAGCGCGGCGACCTGGCCAACTGGCACACCGGTGCGCCGGATGCCATTCCCGCTGTGGGCGGCGCGATGGACCTGGCCATCGGAGCCAAGCGCGTGTTCGTCATGATGGACCATCTGACCAAGGACGGGGCGAGCAAGCTGCGCCGCGAGTGCAGCTATCCGTTGACGGGGCTCGCCTGTGTGAGCCGCGTGTACACCGAACTCGGCACCTTCGCCATCGGCCCGCATGGCGTGTCGGTCATCGAGATTATTGGCGACATGTCGCCGCCTTCGCTCCAGTCCCTTACCGACGTGGCACTGGACTTTACCTCCATGGGGGTCGGCGAATACGCCTAGCCTTCATCCCACCGACGCCCTGGCACAGACCCGTCAAGCGTCGGCAAAGCACATACAAGATTCGACAGACAACGGAGACAAGCATGCTTGACTGGTACAAGACTGGGACACCCCAGCAGAAAAAGACGTTCTGGGCCTGCTATTCGGGCTGGGCACTGGACTCATTCGACATGCAGATGTTCAGTTTCCTGCTGCCCGCCCTGACGATTGCGTGGGGGCTGACCAAGCCGGAAGTCGGCGTGCTCGGCACCGTGGCATTGATCGTCACGGCCATCGGTGGCTGGGGCGCCGGCATCCTCAGCGACCGCTATGGCCGCGCCCGCATCCTGGTGTTTGCCATCATCTGGTTCACGTTGTTCGGCGTACTCGCGGGCTTCGCCCAGACGTATAACCAATTGCTGATCGCTCGCACACTGCAAGGCCTCGGCTTTGGCGGTGAATGGGCGGTGGGCGCGGCGCTGATGGCCGAAGTGATCGACGCCAAGCATCGCGGCAAGGCCATGGGCTATGTGCAATCGGGCTTTGCCCTGGGCTGGGCGCTATCGGTCATCGTGGCCACCCTGCTGCTGGCGTGGCTGCCCCCGGAAATGGCGTGGCGTGTCGCGTTCTGGAGCGGCATCATTCCGGCGTCGATTGTGCTGTTCATCCGGCGCCATATCAAGGACGCACCGATGTTCGAGCGCGCCCGGCAGAGTCATGCACCGCGCGCTTCGCTTGCCTCGGTGTTCAATCGCAAGCACGCTCGCTCACTGATCCTATCGAGCGTGCTGGTGATCGGGTTGCAGGCCGGCTGCTACGCCATCCTGGTCTGGCTGCCTTCCTTGCTCAGCCAGCGAGAGGTCGCTGCCGCATCGAAAATCGTCACGGTCTTCATCATGGCCTTCGGTTCGTTCTGCGGCTTCGCGGTGGCGGCCGATCTTTGCGATCGCATCGGCCGGCGCCCGACGCTGATTCTGCTTTCGGTCTGCGCATGGGTTGTCACGGTCAGCTATATGCTGCTGCCGCTGAACGCGACCCTCACCGGTATTCTAGGTTTCCTGGTCGGCTTCTCCGCAATCGGCATGTTCGCCGCCCTGGGTCCCTTCCTCAGTGAACTGTTCCCCACCCATGTGCGCACCACTTGCATGGGCTTCGCCTACAACGTGGGCAAGTCGGTCGGCGCAGGATCCGTCGTCGGTGTCGGCGTGCTGTCTACCCACATCGGCCTGGCCAATGCCATGGGCGCATTTTGCCTGGTGGCCTACACCTTTTCGGTATTCGGCATCCTGCTGCTGCCCGAGACGCGCGGCATCGCCATCGAGAACATCGGCGAAGAGGACAATCACTTTGAGGCCGGGCCACTGGCAGACTCGGTGCGGGCGCAAACCTGAAGTGCGGCGCTATCGCAATAGAAAACGCAGAACCGAGATACCAACCCATTCAGAGACAAGAGGAGCCAACATGATTCGCATGCTGTACCTGCTGGTCAAGCCCGAGGGCATGTCCGACGAAACCTTCCGCGCGGAATGCCAGCGCCACGATGAAATGTCGCGCGACGTGCCAGGCCTGCACAAGTACGAGGTCCGCCTCGTCGCCGAGCAGCCAACCGACACCCATGTACCCTTCTTCGACATCGGCCACGTCGACGCCATCGGCGAATGCTGGTTCGAGAACGAAGCGGCTTACGACAGCTATCTTGCGTCCGACATCCGCAAGGCATGGTTCGAGCATGGAAAGACCTTCATCGGCCAGCTCAAACCCTTCCGTACCGCGCCGGTCTCCGGCAGCGACAACTCCGCCGGCTGAGCGCCGATCCGACGAAAAGTGCCACCACGGCAGGCCTGTTCGGTAGCGGCGAGGCCTCGCCACCAGTATTCGACAGACAAGGAGACACCATGCTTTATTGTGTTCAGATGGACGTAAAGATTCCTGAATCCCTCCCGGCAGACCGGGTCGACACCCTCAAGGCAGCGGAAAAGGCCCGTGCTATCGAGATCCAGAAAGCGGGCAAGTGGCCGCACCTCTGGCGCGTCGTTGGCCGCTATTCCAACGTCAGCGTTTTCGATGTCGGCAGCAACGACGAATTGCACGAATTGCTCTCGTCGCTTCCGCTGTTTCCCTACATGACAATCCAGGTAACGCCGCTGGCAAAGCATCCGTCTGCCGTTTGAGCGCCGCGCTTTATGCAAGGGCGGCGGGCATCGCCGCTGGGAACATTGCCGGTCTGCAGCCGGCCCAGAAACCGCAAAAGTTGCTGGCCTCGGAGCGGGAAGTTAGGAACCTCTTGATGGCCTGACCACACGGACGTCGGCCGGAGACAATAGAGTCATTCTCCGCTGCATGCGGGCGTCCCGGGTTCCTTTACACTTACCGCTTTTCCGAGAGCGAATGCGTTGGCGTGCGACCGTCGCGCCCCGCATCCTGCGGCACTATTGTCACGGCTCGCTTTAAGTCCTTTTCCCAAGGCGAGCCGTGCTCGAACCTGCCTTTCAGGAAGTCGATAAATGCGCGCAACTGCGGCGGCGTATACCGGTTAGGCAGCGTGATCGCGTACAACATGGCGCCCGGTGAGCGGGTTAGCCGGTATTCCTTGAGCACGGTTTCCAGCCTGCCGCTCTGCAGGTGCTCCGCCGCGACATACGAGGGCAGCAGGCCGATGCCAAGCTTTGCCGCGGCCATCTCGCCAAGGAAGCCATAGTCCGCACATTCCAGGTGGGGCTGGATGGAAATCCGGTGCACGAGGTCACTGTCTTCGCGGACATATTCGAGTGCAACGCGTGTACGCACGCCCAGGCAGGCATGAGACGCCAGGTCCTCCGGAGTAGTGGGTCGACCGTGCCGCTCCAAATACTCGGGATTGGCACACAGCATCCATTCGACCGGTCCGAGCGCCCGCGCTACGCAGTGTTCGCCGGGGTCATTGGTCACCCTCAGGGACACGTCAAGATTGTTCTCCATCAGGTCCACTGCCCCACCCTTAAAGCTGACTGACAGCGATACCTTGGGATACTGGGTGCAGAACTCGGCAAACATGGCAGTCAAGTACAGGCGGCCGACGGCCGGTGGGCAACTCACATGCAAAGGCCCGCGTACAGAGGTACCAAAGGTGTGCAGCAGTTCGTCCGCACGCTCCACCTCCGCGCGGATGACAGCACATTGGGCGTAAAACGCCTCGCCGATCTCCGTCAAGCTCATGCGGCGTGTGGTACGCCGTATCAACTGAGCCTCGACATCCCGCTCCAGCTTGCGGATACGTCGACTGACGTTGGAGCGGTCGATGCCCAACTTGAGCGCGGCATTCATGAAGCTGCCTGATTCCACGACCGTGGCAAAAAACAGATAGGCGTCAAGTTCCATGGTCTGAATTACGATTGGTGCGCTACGCGCAACGAACCCGTGCGCCAGCGCAGCTTACTTGCCTGGACTTGGGGTGTAATACTCTGCCAAAGCCCATGCCGTGACGAATAAGGGGAGGAGACATGAAGAGGATCATACCCGCACTGCTACTGTGTGGTGCGGCTATCGCAACGAACGCGCAGGCCGACTATCCTGTCAGGCCAATCACCCTGGTCGTGCCGTTCCCGCCGGGCGCGACCACGGATACCGTGGCCCGCGTGGTCAGCCAGGCTGCATCGGCTCACCTCGGCCAACCCATCGTGATCGACAACAAGCCGGGCGCTGAAGGACAGGTTGCCGCGCAGGACGTGGTCCGGGCTGCACCGGATGGCTACCGTCTGCTGCTCGCCACGTCGGGCAACCTGTCGTTGGTGCCAGCGCTGCGCAAGAAACCGCCCTACGACGTGCTGACCGATTTCACGCCAATTGCCGATGTCGGCCGCTTCGGCTTCTTCCTGTACGTGAACCCTACCGTCCCTGCCAACAACCTGAAAGAGTTTCTTGCCTATGCCAAGGCCAATCCCGGCAAGCTGAGCTATGGCACCGGCAACAACACCGGCGTGGTCGCGTTCTCGCACTTCAAGATCCTCACTGGCATTGAGATGACGCAGGTGCCCTACAAGGGCGAGCCGCCGGCCATGCTGGATCTGATCGCCGGCCGCACCCAAGCCATGATCGGCACGACCATCGGCGCGCCCTATTTACGCGAGGGCAAACTGCGCGCATTGGTATCCATCAATGCCCAGCGCAACAGCCTGCTTCCCGATGTGCCGACGCTGCGGGAGGCCGGCATGAAGGATTTGGAGATCATGCCGTGGGCAGGTCTGGTCGGGCCGGCGGGGATGCCCAAGGACGTCGTGGCCCGTCTGAACCACGCATTCGTTGCTGCGATGAACAGTCCGGAGGTACGTGCGCAGATGGACCGGCTGGGCTTTCCTCTGACGCCCTCTTCACCCGAAGCATTGGGACGCCTGATCAAGCACCAACTGGCGGTGCATAGCCGCCTAGTGAAGGATGCCGGGCTGCAGCCCGAGTAACCGCAGTACAGCAAAGGAGAGAGTGAATGGTTGCCTCGTTGCAATATGGCGACGTCCAGATCGATGGCGCTGAGATCGAACGCCGCGCTGGGCAGGTTGCTGGCGGCCTGGCTGCACTGGGCGTGGGAGAGGATGATGTCGTTGCGATCGTGCTGCGCAACGCGCCCGCGCTGTTCGAGATCACGCTGGCCTGTAACCAGGTTGGCGCGTATCACTGCCCAGTGGACTGGCGGTTCACCGCGGATGAACTGGGCTACATCCTGCAAGACAGCGGCGCCTGCGTCCTGTTCATAGAAGCAGACCTGGTCGCAACGCTGCGTGCTGCGATGCCTCAAGGGATGCGCATCCTGGCGGTCGCGCCAGAACCGCTGGCTGTGCAGGCATACCCTGGGTCGCACGGCGCCGATGAAGTGCCGGCGGACGTCCTGCGCTATGAGGCATGGCGCAGCGCACAGGCTGCGTACGATGGTCCCCCACGACGCCCGCGGGGACGCTTCGCCTACACCTCAGGCACCACTGGACGTCCCAAAGGCGTGCGCCGCCTACCGCAGGGCCTGCATCCGGAGCAGCCGCGCCTGCTTCGCGAGACCGTCAAGGCGGTGTTCGATTTCTCTGCGGATGCACGTGTGTATCTGTCAGCGCCGCTGTACCACGGCGCTCCCAATCTCTACGGCGTGCAGGCCATGCTGTCGACCGGACAGGTCGTGCTGGATCCCCGCTTCGACGCCGAAGCCACGTTGCGCGCCATCGAGCGCCATCGCATCACGCACCTGTACCTGGTGCCGACCATGTGCGTACGGCTGCTGGCGTTACCGCAACAGGTGCGCGATTGCTACGACCTGTCGTCCGTGCGCTTCGTCGCCTGTACGGGCGCGCCCTTTGCCGTTGCAGTCAAAGAGGCCATGATCGATTGGTGGGGACCGGTGATCAATGAGTCGTACGCGTCCAGCGAGATGGGAATGGTCACCGTGATTTCGTCTGCCGACGCCATCCGCAAGCCCGGGTCGGTCGGCCGGCCCGTAAGCGAGGCTGAGGTGCGCATCTACAGCGATGCGGGCTCCCGTCTCGGCATTGGAGAGGTTGGCAATATCCATGTGTGCCAGCCTGCGTATGCAGACTTTACCTACCACAATCGCCCTGAGGCACGCGCCGTCATCGATTGCGAAGGACTGGCGTGCGTAGGGGACATGGGCTATGTCGATGCCGACGGCTTCCTGTTTATCTGCGACCGCAAGAGCGACATGGTGATCTCCGGCGGTGTGAACATATATCCCGCCGAAATCGAGAACGCCCTGTCCGGCATGTCCGGCGTAGCGGACTGCGCGGCATTTGGCGTGCCCCACGAGGAGTTTGGCGAAATGGTGGTGGCCGTGGTACAGCCTGCTGACGGCGCACAACTGGATCCAGAAAGGATGCGCTCCTGGCTAAAGGATCGGCTCGCCGCGTACAAGGTGCCGAAAGTCATCGAACTGCATGCCGAACTGCCGCGCCAGGAAAGCGGAAAGATCCATAAGCGAAAGCTGCGCGATGCCTACTGGCAGCATGCCGGGCGCAGGATCTGAGCAGGCGGCCGCGAGGGCAAGGATGAACAACAATCAAACTGCTGCGCTCGCAGCAATACGGGAGGCCGCATGAAGACGAATCTATGGAGCCTGATTGACGCACGCCTGGCGGAGCGACCAGATGCGGTGGCATTCATCGAGGGCGAGCGCGCCATCACCCATGAGGAATTCGATCTGCTGTGCCGTCGCACGGTGGCATGGTTGCGCGCCCAGGGTATCGGCAAGGGAGACCGGGTAGCTGTATGGCTCGTCAATCGCATCGAATGGCTGGCGCTGTTCTTTGCGCTGGCCCGTGTCGGCGCGACGTTGGTGTCCGTCAATACGCGATATCGTAGCGAAGAAGTGAGCTACCTCATCGAGAAGAGCGGCGCCCGCCTGCTGGTCCTGCAGCCGGGCTTCCGCAAAATCGACTTCGCCGCAATTCTCGATGGCATGGACCCCGCCTCGCTGCCCGCGCTGCAAGCCATCGCGGTGGTGGATGCGGGACCGGCGACATCCGCGCGTCTGCTGGGCCGCCCGGTAGTGCCCTTCGATTTGCCTGTGCACGAGCCGATGCACGACCAGGACGACTCCGATCCTGATGCCTGCACCATTCTGTTCACGACCTCGGGTACTACCAAAGGCCCCAAGCTGGTGATGCACCCCCAGCGCACGCTCGTCGATCATGCCTGGCGTTGTGCGCACGGGTACGGCATGGATTCCGATGATGCTGTCATGCTGGCGATGCTACCGTTCTGCGGCGTATTCGGGCTCAACGGGGTGCTGGCGGCGTTCGCGGGCGGCGCGCCCGTGGTATTGGTCGACACGTTTGACGGGCCGCAGGCCGCCAGCCTGTTGGCTAAGCATCGCGTCACGCATACGTTCGGCAGTGATGAAATGTATCGTCGCATCCTCGACGCGGCGCCAACGGACCGGCCATTCCCAGCCGCAAGACTGTTCGGCTTCGGTGCGTTCACTTCGAGCTTTTCCGAGTATGCCCGCGAGGCTTGCGCGCATGGCGTTCCGCTGGCCGGTCTGTACGGATCGAGCGAGGTCCTCGCATTGTTCTCCTGCCAGCCGATGGGGCTGCCGGTGCAGGCTCGCATCGAAGGAGGCGGCCTGCCGGTGGCACTGGGGGATGCTACCGTGCGCATCCGCGATGTCCGGACGGGGGCGTTGCTGCCGGCTGGGCAGTCGGGTGAGATAGAGATCAGCGCACCCAGCTTGTTCCTCGGGTATGCCAACAATCAGGAGGCTACCGCTGAGGCGCTGCGCCCTGACGGCTTTTTTCGCACCGGCGACCTTGGCCATCTGCGCGGCGATGGCACCTTCGTGTACGAGACGCGCATGGGCGATGCGATCCGCCTGGGTGGATTCCTAGTCAATCCGCTAGAAATCGAAGCCGTGCTCAAGCGCTTCGATGGTGTCGCCGATGCGCAGGTAGTTGCCGTGGACATGGATGGGCAGACCCGCGTGGTCGCGTTTCTTATTCCTACCAGCGGCGCGCAGCTTGACGAGGCCGATGTCATCGCGCAGATGCGCGCACAGGTGGCGCCGTTCAAGGTGCCTGCGCGTATCTGGTTTGTCGATGCCTATCCGGTCACGCTCAGCTCCAATGGCGTGAAGACCCAGCGCAACAAGCTGCGCGACCTGGCACTGGCGCGGCTGGCGGAGACTGTCGCGGCGGCCGGCGCTTGAACCCTCTTCGGAAAAAATTCATGCCGACCACGCTCTATTTCGAGGATTTCCATCGCGGGCAGGTGTTCGATAGCACCGGGCGCACCATCACCGAGACCGACCTCACGATGTTCTCAATGCTGTCTGGCGACTGGAATCCGATCCATGCCGACGCGGAATTCGCCCGGGACACGCGCTTCGGACAGCGTGTGGTCCACGGTGCGCTGGGCATTGCACTGGCCACCGGCATGCTGCATCAGCTCGGCGTCTTCGACAAGTCCGCCGTGGCCATGATGTCGCTGCAGAACTGGACCTTCACGGCCCCAATTTTCGTTGGCCAGACACTGCGGCTCAGGATGGAAATCCTGAAAACAGAACCCGGCACCAGTCAGCGCGTTGGACGCGTGAACCGGAGGCTGCAGTTGATCGACCAGACCGGTGCGGTGATCCAGGACGGCACGACCGACGTGCTGGTACTGAAGCGCGCCGCACAGGCCGCCTGAGCGCGCGGCACAGCGCCGCACTCCCCTTTGTCGTTTTTCAATGGGAATCCGAATGCAGATTCGGAGCCCGTGTCTGCGGCCGCCTGCGCGGTAGCCATTGCGCCATCAGACGAACATCAGGAGACATCATGCAATCCCACATCAGACTGACCGGCGTACTGGCCGCCCTCTCGTTTTCCACCATCGCAGCGGCGCAGAGCTTTCCGAATAAGCCGGTGACCATCGTGGTGCCGTACTCGGCCGGTGGCCCGGTGGACAGCTTCGTGCGGGGGTTCACGCCACAGCTTGCCGACGCGTGGAAGCAACCAGTGGTCGTGCTGAACAAGCCTGGCGCCAATGAAATCATCGGCGCGGAGTTCGTCGCCAAGAGCGCGCCCGACGGCTACACGCTGTTCGCCGGCACAGAAGCCGCGCTCACCATGAACCAGTTCCTGTACAAGAAGCTGCCGTACAGTCCAGACAAGGACTTCGCCGAGATCTCGCGGCTTGTGGCGTTGCCGCTGGTGTTCTTCGTGCCGAAGACCTCCCCGGCCAATTCGCTGAAGGAATTCATCGCACTCGCGAAGAAGGCTTCACCAAGCAAGCCAATGACCTACGGCTCGTCTGGCGCCGGCGGCATTGCGCACCTGCCGATGGCGATGTTCACGCATAACGAGAACCTGACCATGGTGCACGTGCCGTACAAGGGCGCTGCACCCCTGATTCCGGAAGTGATCTCCGGACAGATCGACGCCGCCGTGCTCGGTGTCTCGGTGATCGAGCAGCACGTCAAGTCCGGCGCGCTGAAGGCACTCGCCGTCTCCGCCGATGCACGCTCGGCAGCACTGCCCGACGTACCCACCTTCAAGGAGCTGGGCGTCAAGGAGATTAATGCGGTCTTCAATATCGGTCTGGTCGCCCCGCGCGGCACGCCGCCCGCGCTCGTCGAGAAGATCTCCGTCGACGTCAGCCGCATCGTCCAATCGCCTGATTTCCGCAAGAAATATATTGATGCGTTCTCTTACGTCGCCGTTGGCTCCACGCCGGCGGCATTCAGGGATTTCCTGGCACAAGACCGAAAGATCCAGGGCGAACGCGTCAAGCTTTCCGGCGTTTCGCTCGATTGAGCCTGACCGCAAACAATGCAAGAGGCCTCCTGCCATGACCACGTCCAGCCATCTTCCTCCCATTCTGCAAAACCTGGCCTTACCGGTGATCTCGTCGCCGATGTTTACGGTCAGCTACCCCGAACTCGTCCTTGCCCAATGCAAGGCCGGCATCGTGGGCTCCTTCCCCGCGCTTAACGCGCGTCAACCGGAGTTGCTCGACGCATGGCTAATGCGGATCAAGGAGGAGCTTGACGCCTTTCGTGCTGCAAACCCCGGCGCGATTGTCGGACCGCTCGCGGTCAACCAGATCGCACACACCTCCAATGTTCGACTGGAACAGGACGTAGCAACCTGCGTGCGCCATCGTGTGCCGATCTTCATCACATCGCTACGCGCACCGGTACAGGAGATCGTTGATGCCGTCCATTCCTATGGCGGCATCATCCTTCACGATGTGATCAATCTGCGCCATGCCGAAAAGGCCTTGGAAGCCGGCGTCGATGGGCTGATTCTCGTCGCCGCCGGCGCAGGCGGCCACGCTGGGACCCTTTCGCCGATGGCGCTGGTCGGGGAGGTCCGCCGCCGCTTCCAGGGACCCATCGCACTGTCTGGCGCCATCGCCACCGGCGATGCGATACTGGCCGCGCAGGCCATGGGTGCGGACTTTGCCTACATCGGCACGCGCTTCATCGCAAGCCAGGAAGCCAATGTCAGCACTGACTACAAGCAATCGCTGATCAAGGCCGGTGCGTCGGACATCATCTACAGCAACCTGTTTTCCGGCGTACACGGCAACTACGTGCGCGAAAGTATCGAACGCATCGGCCTGGATCCCGATAACCTCCGTGACGGCGAGAAATCCAAAATGAGCTTTGCCGAAGGACGCTCCAAGCCGAAGGCGTGGAAGGACATCTGGGGCGCGGGGCACGGCGTGGCCCAGATTCACGATATCCCAACGACGCCGGAAATCGTGTCGCGACTCAGGCAGGAGTATATCGCGGCGCGGGAGCGTGTTGCGCGTTTGCCCTGAACCTTCGAGGCGGACCCGTGCACAGAAGCCGTGGCACAACTTTAGTCGCCTATGGCTGATGCTTTTCGCCCCATTCGGCTGTGGATTTGATTCGCCACAAGGGCAAGTTGCTTCAGGCATGCCTGCGGGTACAACGGAAGCGACGCGGCGGAGCAGCCGTCCGCCCCGAAGCGAAAGAGCGATACGTTCCTTCCCAGATTGAAGCGCGGGGCTAGCCTCCAGTCCATCGACCCCGTGTATAGCGGGCGAGCGCCTATCTGAGTTTCATGTAGCGGATGGCGCAATGAGCGTGCATACCATCGCACTGGGGCGCGCAGAGCGCGGTTCCGGTAGCTGAAGACTCAAAGAGGAGATGAAATCAGGTATGAGTGCAAAGATCAGCTTCATTGAGGCCATTCTTGTCGACTTGCCTACCATTCGCGATCACCAGCTTGCTATGACGACGATGCAGCGGCAGACGCTGGTCATCGTACGCCTGAGATGCAGCGACGGTATGGAAGGTCTCGGCGAGGCAACCACTATTGGGGGCCTGACCTATGGCGACGAGAGCCCGGAAGGGATCAAGCTGGCTATCGACACGTATCTGGCCCCCGCTCTCATTGGTATCGATGCCACCAATGTGAATGCAGCAATGCAGCGACTGGCCAAAGTAGCGCGCGGTAACCGATTTGCCAAGTCAGCGGTGGAAACCGCTCTGCTGGACGCTCAGGCCAAGCGGCTCGGCGTCCCACTTGTGACCATGCTGGGCGGCGCGGTGCGTTCGACCCTCTCGGTGCTGTGGACGCTTGCCAGCGGCGACACAGCGCGGGATATCGAAGAAGCTGAAATGATGTTGGCTGAGAGTCGCCACAACACCTTCAAATTGAAGATTGGCCGCCGCAGTGTGCGCGAGGACTCGGACCAACGCTGCTGGGAACGAAGCGAAACTAGTACATACCCTGTGTGCCGCTTTGTGGCGCAAGCGTCTCACTGCGTCAAGTTTGCCGGTCAAGAGCAGTCGTCAGAGATCAAACGTGCTCCGCCAGTTGTTGGAACAGTTCGGCGATGCAGCCCTTCCGATGATTGAGCAAAGCGGGCAACTTCGTTGGCGGCCTGTCAGAACTGCTGCAGCACCACTCTGTAAGCGTGCCCATGCTGTCCTACATACCCAGGAAGCCATGCCGACCGGTACCGATCGGGAGCGCATGCATGCGACGAGCTGCCGCTGGCTGTGCACGGTGCTCTATATAGAGATACTTCTCGTGAGGCGCTTACACAGCAGTGCATTGCTCGAACGAACCCTGTACTCAACAACGGCATCGCGTAGCTGACAGACCCTCTCGGCACGCCACAGCAGATGCCGCTCGTTCGAGATCCATCGCGGATTGGACCTTCTGGAGCGGGCAGTGCCGGTCAGCCAGTCGTTGATGCTGCGCGCGGCCCAACGGGGGTGGCAATCTGGGCACTATCACCACCCTCTGAGTGGCGGCCGGGATTCCAACGTTATTCAATCGTTTCTGGCAGGAAGCTCTCTGCGGGCGCGCGAGACTGCCAATTGGCAGTCGACCGGTTGCATTGCTCGGTGAAAGACTTGAAATCGTGGGCAGACATTGGCTTTGCATACCACCATCCCTGCCCCCAATCCACACCTTGTTCGCAGAAGTACCGGACTTGGTCGGCACTCTCCACGCCCTCAGCCACGATTCGCAAACCCAGAGCCTTGGCCATACTAATGATATGAGTAGTCACAGTACCCGTCGCAGCCGCTTTGCCGATTTGTTGCACGAAGGACTTGTCAATTTTCAGTATATCGAACTGCAATTCCTGCAACGCCAGCAAGCTCGAATAGCCCGTGCCGAAGTCGTCGATCGCTACCACATGCCCACGTTTCCGAACTTCGACCACGAACGTGTACGCGGATTCAAGCTCCAGGAAACTGCCTTCAGTTATCTCAAGCCAGATCTGACTTGGCTGGATATCTTTGTTCTTAACCATATCCCCCAAAGCTTGCAACGCCTTGCCGTCCTTCATGTCATCCGCGCTGAGGTTCACCGAGACATGCATGTCCCGGTTCTTTGCCAGCGTAGTCGCCATGTCATGTGCCACGAGTTCGAGTACCAGCAGAGTAATTCGGCCAATAAAGCCATGCTTTTCGGCCAGCGGAATAAACAAGTCTGGAGGAATCATCCCACTGTCCAAACTATCCCAGCGCAGCAAGGCTTCAGCGCCAACACAGCGCCCTGTTGCCAAATCGACCATCGGCTGATAACAAATGAAGAGCTCGCGACGCTCGATCGCCGCCCGCAACTGGCCATGTACGGAGAGCCGCCTTTCCAAGAGGCGGCACACGAAGTAGACAAAAAGGACTGAGCCAATTGCGCCCGGCGGAATCCAATACCATAACAATTGGGAAGCCAGAATCCACGCATCGGAGCGCTGCGTGTAGGCAACTACAACGACATCATCGCCTTTTGCCTGCGCTACTAGGAGGTCTGGCATGTCTGGGACCGCCGCGCTATTGACCAAAGCTGACGCTAAGACTACGTCCATATCCCATTGGGCAGCAATCAACCCACCCTTCGCAGAAAATACGGCCACTCGTTCAGTACCATTGGCACTCCTTGGAAGGAAGCGGCTTGGCGCAATCAACACCGCATGATCCGAGGATGAGATCTGAACCATGCTCATACTCACAATCCCCGGGGGATACGCCACCAGCCGCATGCCCATGCCATTGCCCAACTGCTGGTCTGGCGGCAGATGGGTTGCGCTACCGCTAACGATTCCCCAGGAGGTGCATTTGGCTAGCCCATGCGAGAAGTGGATGATTAGGTCGACAGCGCGTGTACTCAAAGTGGCCACTCGCATCAGCCGAATGTGTTCATGCGTACATGGCGCGACGGGCCGGAAAGCGAAGTCGGTCAGCGTGTCCGATGCCTGTGCCAGTATCGCTGTCGCATTCCGGAGCCCACGGTCCGCCAGCTCATTGAGCTTGCGCTGCTCTTGGGCTATCGCCCGCTCATACGATAGCTGAAAAGCCAGCATCAACGGCAGGATGGCAACGATGATGCCCGCTGCTATGGCACTTGCTACCAGGTAGCTTCGTCGCATGTACGGAATCTCTGGACGATGGTGGTCGGCAGCGAAATTATGCTTCCCATTCTCTATTGGCACGCGGCCTGCAAATACGCATTTTTGGCATTTATGCGCGCATCCCGGCTATACATATTCAGACCGACAATGGCGGCACGCGACTAAAAAGAACCGGACCTCGGCCGGTATCATGCGGTTAGCGGCCCGACGCCGCACATGTCACGGCCCTCGCCTGTGCCTCCGTGCGACAGTGAACCACCGCATAATCGGCGTAGCATGCAAAAGGACATTGCCGATATAGCCGCCTCATCCAGCTTTCGAACGCATAGTGAATGAACAGATTCATCAGGATCGGACTGACGACTCCCCCTTGCCGACTGCGGGGCCTGTAAGCAGGTGTCGTCCCGGTTTGTCCCGCAAAACCTGGTCTGCTGCGGTTTCGACAGTACCTTGTAGCACGAACGATGCGTCATCGGCCGGTTCGCTTTCGCTCAACTTCGCAATCATAGCTGCCACCCTGACTCGGATAGCGTTTCCACGGTCGCTCACCACCACGTATTTTGGACGCAGCAACACCGGGCGGTTTGAAGCCTGCCCCTGCAGGCCGGCTTCGGGAGGCCCTTTCCCATCTTCAGTACAGCACCGCAGGCTCACGCCTGCGTTCGTGACACACACCTGCGAAACAACCAGCCCAAATTCTGCCAGCAGTCCACGGATTTGGTTCGCCTGCGAGGTACGCGCTTTCACGAAATCCTGACGCGCACGATGCAGTGCCAGCACCACCTCCTGCTCAACGTTCTTGATCGGCACATACCTCATGCTCGGCCGCGCTACCGCTTCGCAGATCGCTTCGGCATCGACTGCATCGTTCTTGTTGGTCTTGACAGACGGCTTTACGAACTGTGGCGACATCAGCCGTACTGTGTGACCGAAACTCTGCAGGTTGCGAGCCCAGTGGTGCGCGCCGCAACATGCTTCCATCCCGATCACACTCGAAGGCAGAATCGCAAAGAACTCTGCCACCTGAGCGCGCTTGAACTGCCTCTTCAATGTCGCCTTACCGCGCTCATCCACGCCGTGAACTTGGAAGACATTGTTCGCCAAGTCGATGCCGATCGTCGTGACCTTCATGATGGATGTTACTTGTTGGGGGTTGCCACGGACACCACTTTGGCACGCATGCGCCTTGCCGGGGACGGGGCGTCCATCCCATTAACACCCCCTCGAAGCCTCATTTCGAGGCAACGCGAGCAGGCTTTCACCAGAGCGCGATCCTTGACGGCAAACGACCATCGTTTTACGCGGCCTCAGAACCACTCGAGCAGCAGGCAATTGATCTCGTCGGCGCGTTCGTACTGTGCCCAATGCCCCGCACCTGCCACGATATGCATCGAGCAATTGTCACGTTCGGCCCTTAACTCGGCCGCGGTTTCGGCAGGGTCGTCGCTGACGTCATGCTCCCCCCAAGCGCACAACAGTGGACTTCGATATTTGTCCAAAGCGAAGGCCCCTCCTCCACCGAGGGCTATGTCTTTTCCGCGAAATCGCGCCCGGACGCAGGAATCGGTATGAATACGCACGGCAAGGGCGTCGATGGAGTTTGCGTCATACAGCATGTTTTCGCCCAGGTTGTGGCGCATGGCTCCAACCAGCGCCGCTTCGTCCCCCGTCTTCTGCGCGTCACGCCATCGGAGAAAACTGCCAGGAACGCGCATGGGGCCTCCTTTACGGCCAGACCCCAACAGGCACAGGTGATGCACACCTGGTCGGCCTGAGGCCAGATGCGTCGCCACCATGCCACCAAACGAAAAACCGACCAGTGCGATGGGTGTGTTGGCGCCGATCAGTTGGTCAAGCGCGCCCTGCGTGGCACCGACCAAGGCTTCGAGAGTGGGGGCTACAGGCTCATCCGACTCCCCGAAGCCTGGCAGATCCGGCACTACAACTGAAAAGCGCTGCGACAAAGGCACAATATTGCGAGCCCAATGCAGCCAACTTCCACTGCCGCCATGCAGCAATACTAATGTTGGACCTTCGCCGAAAACTCGGAAGATGACGCGAACTCCCTTGTAGCTCACTTCATGTCGCCGCGCCATTCCCTCAAGTTGAGACATGAACACTATGGCCTGAGCTTCGTCGAGTTGGATTTCATAATCGGTACCTTGAGTCGGGGTTTGATGTTTCATTCTGCCACGCCGCTTTCTGAAGACCCTACGGATATATGGTTATTCTATATAATCAAAAGGCGTGTTGCCAAGGAATGGATACGCTGCTCACGCTTGTCATAGGTTGGGGAAAAGAAGCTCCTTACCCAAGTTGCATAGCGTGGCTTCATGTGTGTCATCACCAACAAACACTTTGCCTGTACACCCCATGAGTCAATACCCCACCACCGCCCAAGCTGTCGCGCCCACGCGAGACGCTGCTTCACTTGTTCTGCTGCGTGACGGCCCGGCAGGACTTGAAGTGCTGTTGATGCGCCGCCACGAACGGTCCAATGTGTTGGGGGGCGTTTACGTCTTCCCGGGTGGCAAACTCGATAAAGATGACCAGGCGCTTGCCTCCCTGGCCCGGCTCGACAGGGATCCGCAACAACTGCACGCAATGCTGGGGGAGCCGGATATCAAGCCTGAGGCCGCTGCTGGTCTTTTCCTGGCGGCGCTGCGGGAGACCCAAGAAGAGGTTGGTGTCTTACTTGCAGACCACGGCGAAACCGCGCAGCCGCTATGGCGCACGCGCGACATGCTGCCTTGGTTGCGATGGATCACACCGCTCAATCCAGCTGTGGGGACTCACCGCTTCGATACACGATTCTTTCTCGCTGTTATGCCAGCGGGCCAGGAGGCGCGCCCTGATGCGCAAGAGGCAACGAGGGTAATTTGGCTAACGCCGCGTGACACATTGCAACGCTATTGCGCTGGCGCGATTGAGCTAGCACCCGCTCAACTCATGAGCTTGGTCCAACTGGCTCGCCATCCCGACGTCGCGAGCGTCTGGGCCGAAGCAAAGCAGGCAAAGCCGCGCTGCATCCAGCCAGAGACGTTCGAAGAGGCCGGAGTCTGCTACATGTGCTATCCGGGCGACCCTCGGCACACCAAGCCCGGCCGAGCCATGCCGGGCCCCCTGCGCCTGCGTGTGGAGAAACGCCGTGTCGAGCCCCTTAACGGCGATGAGGGTTGGTTTGAATGAACACTCATTTATCCGCCGATCAGACAAGGGAACTCTCTTTCACGAAGACACAGGCGTAGCTTCATGGACTACAGTTGCAGTCGATCCCATATAGACGTAGATGGTCAACAGCTGAACGACCTCGAGCCTGATCGTGCCCAGCTTGCTTGCTGGTCACTGACGGGGCCTTATCGTCGCCCCACCGCGTGGTCTCGCCCTTTAAATGAGATTAGGGCCTAGTCAAGCAATCGGCTCAACGTGAATGGCGCTGTGGACAGGGCTGACAAGAATCCCAGCGCCGAGCGAAGAGCAGGCACCACCAGCACCACATGCGCCAGCTGCATGCGGGCCGAGTCCGTCAAAATACGCTCTCGGCTTTCCAGGCAGCAAGCTGCTCGTCACTGAACCCAAGCCACTCGCGGTAAATGCTTTCGTTGTGCTGGCCCAAGCGGGGCGCCGGCGCACCATAGCCCTGCGTCGATCGACGCAGCCGGATCGGCAGTCCTGCGGTCTTGAGACCCGGAAGATCGCCGAGCTCGGGGTGAGTAGCGGTCAGTACCTCTTGACGCTCATTGACCACCTCGTAGTCCACCGCTTCCGACGGTGTTTTCACTGGGGCGTTGGCCACCCCCGCCTCCGACAGAATGGATTCGACCTCAACAACGGTGCGTTGCACGCTCCAGTCTTCAATCAAGCGAGTCATCTCGCCGTCAATCTGTGCGCGCGCCGCCACCTTGGCATAGCGCGGGTCATCGACCATCTCCGGCTTGCCCATGGCGCGGAACAAGGCATGGGCCATATGGTCTCGGCCACCTGCCACGATTGAAATATATCCATCGAGGCAACGATAGGTACCAAACGGAGACAAGCGAGCGAGCGTGTTACCGGTGCGGCTCGGAAAGCCTAGCTGGTCCATTGCTTGCCAGTCTTCCACGGCCAGTAGCGCGGTCAGTGCTCCCAGCATCGACACATCCACGTGCTCACCCTCGCCCGTGCGCTCGCGGCGGTAGAGCGCCGCATTGATACCCATGACCGCAAACAACGGGGCGACAGTGTCAGCCACGGGGATACCGATACGCACCGGAGGGTCGCCGGCCTTGCCGCTGGTCATCATCACGCCGCTCATGGCCTGGATCACCGC
>JACXTT010002863.1_pt1 | contig 27008 bp, 28 predicted proteins | sample 9270951 | NCBI WGS metagenome assembly JACXTT01 (sample SAMN15532306, study PRJNA645909) | rock metagenome | isolation source: weathered quartz diorite | place: Puerto Rico | collected 2017-06-21 | reverse complement strand
CTTGTGGGCGAGTTGCGGCATCACTGGAAGTGGCGGGGGCAAGGGGTTGGCCGCTGAGTCCGCTGCATCCTGGGAGAGCTTTCAAAGAGGAGTGGTTGATGTCAAAACCCGCGGCAGGTCATGACCAAACTTTGGGAGAATTCATCCGCTCCGTGGGTTCGCCGGCGGCGCGCTTGATTGGATTTGAGGTTCCCGAGCACGGAAACGGCCGCGCGCTGGTTACGCTGCAGGCGGGGCCACAACATGCGAATCCGATGGGGACGATTCATGGCGGCATTTTGTGCGACATCGCGGACGCGGCGATGGGGATTGCGTTTGCGAGCACGCTCGCGCCGGGCGAATCGTTCACGACTATAGAGCTGAAGATTAATTTCTTGCGGCCGGTGCGGGAAGCGAAGTTGCGCGCGGAAGGAAAAGTTGCGCATCGCGGGCGCACGATTGGTTACGTGGAATGCGACGTGGTGGATGAGAACGGAAAGCTGATTGCGAAATCGAATTCAACGTGCCTCGTTTTGCGCGGGGAGAAGGCGGCGGGACGTTAGTCGAGAACCATGGGAACCAACTTTTGATCACAATCGAACCGATCACACCCGACAACGTATTCCTGTTTAAGTCAGTCCGTCTGCGAGCGTTACAGGACAGCCCCACGGCCTTCGGATCGACATATGCAAGAGAAGTCGGCTTTCCGGAATCGGAGTGGCTGGCCCGCGTGGAGCGATGGAGTGGCGAAAAAGGCGTGGGATTTCTTGCGATAAATGAAGAAACGGTTTGCGGGATTGCCGGGGCGCTGCTCGATCTTCAGGATATGAGTCGAGCACAGTTGGTTTCCATGTGGACTGCGCCGGCTTACCGAAAGCAAGGCGTGGGCCGATTGCTGGTGGATGCAGTTGTCATGTGGGCGAAGCAGCGAAACGTCAAAACATTGTTGCTAATGGTAACGAGCAAGAACAGCGCGGCAATCTTTTTTTACGAACGGTTGGGATTTGCACGAACTGGACGAACCGAGCCGTACCCGAATGATCCGACGATCGTCGAATATGAAATGTTTCAGTCATTCTCCTAAAGTCGCAAGAATCACATCACTCTCCGATTCCCAAATGGAAGCGGCGCACGATAGACTTATGCGTCCCGCATGATAGGACTTCTCATGAGCAACGACGCGAAACCATTGGTGGGGATCATCATGGGGTCCACTTCCGATTGGGAGACGATGCAGCATGCGGCCCAAACGCTGGAAGAGCTTGGCGTGTCGCACGAAACCCGAGTGGTTTCGGCGCACCGGACGCCGGATTTGCTTTTTGAATATGCGAAAAGTGCGGAAAAGCGTGGGATTGAAGTGATCATTGCCGGAGCGGGCGGCGCGGCGCATTTGCCGGGGATGACGGCATCGAAGACAGTGCTGCCGGTTCTGGGAGTGCCCGTGGAATCGAAAGCGCTGAAGGGGCTGGATTCGCTGCTTTCGATTGCGCAGATGCCGGGCGGGATTCCCGTGGGAACGCTGGCGATCGGAAAAGCCGGCGCGATCAATGCGGCGCTGCTGGCTGCGGCGATTCTGGGCACAAAACATCCGGAGATTCGCGTGGCACTCCGGAAATTTCGAGAGAATCAGACCCAAAAAGTTTTGGCGACATCCGACCCTGCCGCTGCGTTGCTCGGCAAATCGAAGATAAACAAGAAACCCCGCTGAATCATGAAAGCGAGCATAGACACACTAGAAAAGCAGATCTCCCACCCGGCAAAAGATACCGGGTTCGGGATGACAGCTCGTTGGTGGAAGAGGTAGCTGCGTGACGATCGGCATTCTCGGCGGCGGGCAGCTTGGATACATGCTGGCGCTGGCGGGCTATCCGCTGGGATTGCACTTTCGTTTTCTCGATCCTTCGCCGCAAGCGCCGGTGGGAAGAATCGCGCATCGCGTGACGGCAGAATATTCGGATCACGAAGCGCTGGAAAAATTTGTGCACGGATTGGAACTCGTGACCTACGAGTTCGAGAATGTGCCGGTGGAAGCAGCGCGGTTCCTTGCCAAGCATGTGCCGGTGTATCCGCCGCCGGAAGCATTGGAAGCGGCGCAAGACCGGCTGAGCGAAAAGAAGCTTTTCTGCAAATTGGGGATTGCGACGACTTCATTTTTGGAAGTAAACCGCGCGAGCGAGATGGACGCCGCGGTGAAGAAGATCGGACTGCCGGCAGTGCTGAAAACGCGCCGGATGGGTTATGACGGCAAAGGACAGTGGGTTTTGCAGACTGAAGAAGATGTGCGATTCGTCATGAATGAATTTCCGGACACACCGTTGCTGCTGGAAAGTTTTGTGAAGTTCCAGAGAGAACTTTCGATTTTGGCGGTGCGGAATCGGAGCGGTGAGACGGCGTTTTATCCGCTGGTGGAGAATCATCATTGCGGAGGAATTTTGCGCCTGTCGATTGCGCCTGCGCCGAAGCTGGATACGACCCTGCAACAGGTGGGCGAGCGAGCGGCGGAACGAATCATGCAGGATTTGAATTACGTGGGTGTTCTTGCGATTGAGTTTTTCGAGTGCGACGGCGAACTGGTGGCGAACGAAATGGCTCCACGAGTACATAACACGGGGCATTGGTCGATTGAGGGGGCGACGACGAGCCAGTTTGAGAACCACTTGAGGGCCGTGCTGGGATTACCGCTGGGATCGACGGCGACGGCGGGAGTTTCTGCAATGCTGAACTTGATCGGCGAGGTGCCGGAAGCCGCCGGCGTGCTTTGCATTCCGGATGCGCATCTGCATTTGTACGGAAAATCGCTGCGACCGAGTAGAAAAGTGGGGCATGTGACGTTGCGTGCAGCGTCCGTCGAGGAACTCAGCCGGAGGCTGGCGCAGCTTCCGGAGTTTTTTCAGCGGCCAGAGTTCTGTCTTCCGACTATGCCGTCTGTGCCCGCGCGATGGCCGTAATGTATTGAAAAATAACACGTTACATGGGAATCTTCAACGCGAATGAGGGGTGGTTGCCGCCCCTAACTCGGCAATGCTACGATTTGACGCTCCCATGTCCCTCCAGAATTCCCACAAACCGCGGGTAGGCATTCCCTGGCGCACCACCGACGAGGAACGGCGGGGTGAACGCGAAAAGCTGAACAATTATTTCGAGGCCGTGCGGCGCGCGGGCGGCGATCCGGCGGAAATTTCGCTGAATTTGCCTGTGGAACGGCTGGCCGCGCAAATCGAGCGTCTGGATGGCTTTGTTTTGCCGGGGAGTCCGGCGGACGTGGAGCCGAACCGATATGGGGCGAAGCGGCACGCGAAAACAAAGACTTTGGATCCGGCCCGGGACCGGACGGACAGCGCGATTCTCAACCACGCGATTGCGCAGCACAAACCGGTACTGGCGATTTGCTACGGCTGCCAGTTTTTGAATGTGCATCAGAGGGGTACGCTGGTGCAGGACATTCCGGCGGAGCGGCCGGGAAAAGAAGTGCATGGGAATACGGATTTGGCGGCCGGGGTGAAAAAAGGCGACGCGCAGCATGATGCAACGCTGGCGGCAGGCAGCCGGCTGGCGAAACTTGCCGGCGCGGAACGAGTGCATATCAACAGCAGCCATCATCAATCGATTGACAGGCCGGGAGAAGGATTGCGCGGGACGGCACGGTCGGCCGAAGGAATTGTGGAAGGCGTGGAGCTGGAAGGCGCGGGGCAGTGGGTGGTTGGTGTGCAGTGGCATCCGGAGCGGATGCCGGATGATTCTTTTGCACAGAAAATTTTTGGGGACTTTGTCGCGGCGGTGGAACGCAATCGAGCAGCGATTGCTCCGAAATCTTAGTTGGCCTGTTTTTTCTAAAATTTACTTGGGGGAATCATGATTTCTTTGGCGGGGAAGGCTGCACTGATCACGGGAGGTTCGCGCGGAATCGGAGCGGCCGCGGTAAAGCTTTTTGCGCAAGCGGGCGCGGACGTGATTTTCAGTTACAACAAAGCGAAAGATGCCGCGGCGGCAGTCGAAGCGGAAGCGCGAAAGCATGGGACGCGCGTGGAAGCGTTCAAGGCGGACGTGAGCAAACATTCCGAGAACAAAAAATTGGTCGAGCAGACGATTGCGCGTTTGGGGCGCCTGGACATTCTTGTGGCGAACGCTGGTGTGTGGAACGTGGAAGATTTGCCGATCGAGAAGATGACGGAAAAGCAGTGGGACGAAATGATGCAGGTAAATTTGAAGAGCGTGTACTCGATCATCCATTTTGCGGTGCCGCACATGATCAAGCAGAAGTCGGGAAAGATTATTCCGATTACTTCGACGGCGGCACAACGCGGGGAGTCGTTTCACACGCACTATGGCGCGTCAAAGGGAGCAATCGTGAGTTTGGTGAAGGGGCTTTCGACCGAACTGGCAAGGCATGGAATTTTGGTGAACTCAGTGGCGCCGGGTTGGGTGGCGACGGATATGTCGAATCCCGTTCTGGACACGAAGGCGGGCCAGAAGATGGCGGCTGCGGCGATTCCGCTTGGGCGGCCGGCGACGGCGGAGGAGATTGCGGGACCGATCCTGTTTGCTGCTTCCGACCTGGCCAACTTCATGACCGGAGAGATCATCAATGTAAACGGGGGTTCGGTCTTGTGCGGATGAGATTTTTCATTTGCCTGATGGCGATTGCCGTTTGCGTGTTTTGCGCGGTTCCACGTGCAGCTGCGCAAGTTGCGGAAACGATGATGCCGGACGCGAGCGCGGGGAAGGCGAAGCACATCCTGGATCAATTGATTGACGCGATGGGCGGGCAAGCCTATTTGCAAACGCGCGAAACGGATTGCACGGGCCGGCTGGCGCAGTTCGAACACAACGGGGATCTCTCCGGCTACACAAATTTCCGCGACTACTGGCATTTGCCGGACAAGAACCGGACCGAATACGAAGTGAAAGGCGCAAAAGGCGGACTGCTGGGAGTGCTCATCGGACAAATTCCGTTCAAAGGCGGAACGATTATCGAGCTGTACAACGGCGACGAAGGCTGGACGATGGATCGCAGCGGCGTGAGCGAGCAGCCTACGACCAACGTCACGGATTTCAAGGAACAGACGAAGCGGGACATTGATAACGTGCTGCGGTTCCGGTTGAAGGAAGAAGGGATGGTGTTCCGCTACGGCGGCATGGACTTGATCGATATGAAGTCGGTGGAATGGGTGGAGATGGTGGACCGCGAAGACCGGACGTTCCGGCTGGCGGTTTTGCAGAGTTCGCACTTGCTGGCCCGGAGCGTGGTGATTACGCGCGACGAAACGACGCGCGAGCGGACGGAAGAGGTGACGTTTTACGGGAATTACCATTTACGGGGATCGGTGATGGCACCGCTGCAAGTGGAACGGCGGCGGGACGGAAGGAGATTGTTCCAAGCATTTTTCGATGTGTGCAGCTTCGAACAGCATTTTCCCGATGATTTTTTTACGAAAGCGTCGCTCGAAAAAAAATACATGGAAAGCTACAGCAAGAAGGACCGCGATAAAGCCGCAAAGCAGAAAGAAAAAGAAGAGCGCAATAATTGAGGTTTGGGATTTTGCGGTGATGAATCGGCAAGTTTGAAGTTGAACGGAAAGCCGCGCTAGACTGCAGCTTCCTCATGCAGCTCACTCCCCGCCAAAAGCACGCGCTGGAATCCATTTGCGAAACTTTTTTCCCGAGTGGCGAAGGCTGGCCTTCGGCCGTCGAAATGAGCGTGCCTGATGCGCTGGCGCAGGCGCTGGAGTTCAATCCGCGCACGGGCGCGCGGGCTCAGTTTTTGAATTTACTGGACATGTGGGATTCGAAGCTGCATGCGTTTTTACTCGCGGGACATTACGAGAGTTTTTCGAAATTGGAAAAGAAGCTTCGTGAAGGGATCTTGCGGTCTTGGGCGGATAGTAAGTTGCGGAAGAGAAGAGGGGCGTTTCAGGCGTTGCGCAAGGCGATTGGATTTTTGTACGTGATGTTGCCGGTAGGCGGGGGCGGGGCGAGTCCGGTCTGGGAAAAAATAAAATATCCAGGGCCTCTCGGAGTGCAAAGACCGCGAGCAGCGCAAGCGTTGAACGTAGTTGTGCCGGAAAAAGAAATGAAGCTGACGTGCGATGTGTGCGTGATTGGATCGGGCGCGGGCGGAGGAGTTGCGGCGGCGCTGCTGGCTGCAGCTGAAAAAGATGTTGTGGTGATTGAGGCGGGGAATTATTACGACGACGCGGATTTTGATGGAGCGGAGCTGACCGGATTTCAGCGGCTTTACGCCGAAGGGGGATTTGCGGGAACGCAGGATCACAGCGTGGGAATTTTGGCGGGAGAATGTTTGGGCGGCGGAACGGTGGTGAATTACTGTACGTCGTTTCGAACGCCGGACGATATTCGAAACGAGTGGGCCGAAGCGGGCGCGCAGTGGATTGCAGGTGCAGAGTACACGAAGAGCTTGGATGCGGTGTGCGAGCGGCTTCACGTGAATCGCGAACACAATCGTGTTTCGGCGCGCGAGCAAGTACTGGAACGGGGACTGAAAGCGCTGGGATGGCACGTGGATGCGATGCCTCGCAATGTGACGGAGTGTGAGCAGGGAAAGGTTTGCGGGTATTGCGGATACGGATGCGCGATCGGGGCAAAGCAATCAGCGACGAAGACATGGCTTGCGGATGCGCAGGCGTGCGGAGCGCGATTTGTGGTGGGAACGCGGGCGGAGCGCGTTCGAATTGAAGCGCGCGCAGCGACAGGAGTCGAGGCCGTTTCGAAGGGCGGACACCGCGTCAGCGTGAAATGCAGAGCGGTGGTGGTGGCGTGCGGCGCGATTCATACGGCGGGGCTGCTGCTGCGGTCGGGATTAAGCAACGAGCACATTGGGCGGCACTTGCATTTGCATCCGGTTTCGAACGTGTGCGGCGTTTTCGACGAAGAGATACGGCCGTGGGAAGGGACGATGCAGGCGATTTATTCGGACGAGTTTCGAAACATGACGGGAAATTACGGCGTGAAATTCGAAACGACTTCGCTGCAGCCGGTGATTGCAATGGCGCCGTTGCCGTGGAGAAATGCAGAGCACGCTCGCAGGTTGATGGAAAAGTTCGCGAATACGTCAGCGATTGGAGTGCTGCTGCGGGACCGGTTCGGCGGAAGAGTCAGGATCGATTCGGAAGGAAATCCGGTTTCTTCTTATTCGCTTTCGGAATTTGACCGGCCGCATTTGCGGAGAGGATTTCTTGGCGCTGCGCAAATTCTGGAAGCGGCGGGAGCGAAGCTGATTTATTCGCCTCACGCGAAGTTCTGTTGGTACGAGCCTGGGAAGCGGGGATCCATCGAGACGTTCGAAATCGAGATGGACCGCGCCGGATGGGACAACGGCCAGGTTTCGCTGTTTTCGTTTCACATCATGGGCACGGCCCGGCTGGGAGATTCGCCGAAAACGAGCGCAACGAATCCCAACGGGGAAACGTGGGAAGTGCGAAATTTATTTGTGATGGACGGAGCGTCGTTTCCGTCGGCGTCCGGCGTGAATCCGATGATTTCGATTGAAGCGATTGCACACCGGAACGCACAGGCGCTTGCCGTGAAACTTACTTCGAATTGATGTATTTCCGGCCCTGCTCGTCGAGAAGTTCAAGAGGCAAAGCTCCATCTCGCAAAATCACGTCATGAAATTCGCGAATGTCGAATTTGGAGCCGAGTTTTTGCTCGGCAGCTTTGCGAAGCTCCATAATTTTGAGCTGACCCATTTTGTATGCGAGCGCTTGCGCGGGCCAAGAGATGTAGCGATCTACTTCGGCGAGGGAAACCTCCGGCGCGTGCTCCTTGAAAAACGCGATAGCTTGTTCGCGCGTCCAGCCTTGCGAGTGAATGCCGGTGTCCACGACGAGACGAACGGCGCGGAAGCGCTCGCTGGCCAGGCGACCAAAGCGATCGTAAGGATCGCGATAAAGTCCGAGTTGACTGCCAAGCGATTCCGCGTAGAGCGCCCAACCTTCGCCATAGGCGCTGTTGCCGTAAAACTTGCGAAACTCGGGAAGACCGGTGAGCGAGCGCGCGATGGAGCCTTGAAAGACATGCCCGGGGACGGCTTCATGAAGGACGAGGGCCTGCTTGTCGTAACGAACCTGCTTTTCGGGTTCAAAGGTGTTGAGGTTGAACCAGCCGGGGACGCTGCCGTCGGGCGCGGGGGATTGCGCGTTGGATGCGCTGGCGGCTTCACGATCGGGCGGAATGGCGCGAACGCCGTAAAGCATCAGCGGGATGCGGCGGAAGAGATTCGGAAGTTCCGGCTCGATAATTTTCGCGGCGTTGCGGCAGTAGATGAGCATCTCGTCTTTTGAGTGGAAATGCTGCTCGGGCATGGCCTCGAGCTTTTTCTCAAATTCCGGAAGCGTGCCGGTGAAGCCGGTTTCGCGGGCGATCGCAAGCATTTCGGCCTCGAGGCGCGCGAGCTCCGCTTCGCCGGTCTTGTGAATTTCCTCTGGCGTGGCGTTGGTGGTGGTGAGCCGGCGGACGAGTATGGCGTAGGCTTCTTTGCCGCCGCGAGCGCCTCCGATGCCGTCGGTCTTGCGAGCTTTCGGGGCGTACGTATTGGTCATGTAATTTTGCAGCTTGTGCCAGGCGGGAAGAAATTCCCTGTCGTAGGACGATTCGGCTTCGGCGCGGAGCTTGGCTTGCTGATCGGGCGTGAAGTTTGACGGGAAATTGCGAAAAGGTGCGAGGAGCGGGGAATCTTTCTTTTCCTGCGCGAGTTGCGCAGCGATTTGTTTGCCGACAATGTCAACAACGACGGCGGGCTGCGTCCAGCCTTCCTGAATGGCTTCATCGAGAATGGCGAGGTTTTGATCAATATATGCAGGAATTCCGTGGAGGCGGGACAGAATGTTCTGGTAGTCGCGCGGCGTGCGCGCGGGCATGCGATCAATAGTGACATAGACGCGATTATGGAAGCCGTAGAGCTGGCCGACGCGAAGGAGATGACGCCGAGATCGTTGGCCTCGATTTGTGAAGTGAGATCGTATTTGAGAAGGCGGGCGCTGAGCTGATCCTGCCCGGAAAGAGAGTCCAATTTGAATTTGGAGAGATCGGCGAGGCGGGAGCGCATGTGCTCGAGACGCTGGTCGCGCCCAGCTTTTGACAGATCCGACCAGCGATCGTCGTAGTCGTGCCGGCCGACGTTGGTTGCGTATTCCGGTTCGTCTTTGAGCGTTTCCTCAAAATAGCTTTTGAAGAAATCCTGAATTGATGCGGACGATGACTGCGCGCTGGACTGCGGAACGGCAAGCAAGAACGAAAGAAACAGAGAGAATGCCAGACCAAAAACGAAAACCCTTTTCATGTAAAACCCCTTTTGCGGCGCGGGAATTGTATATCAGACGTGTTTAGGGAGCCTCGAGTTACGCCCGTAGCGAAAAGGTTGTGGTGAATTACCTTTGTCTTAATCCTATAAGGAAAGGTAAATAGTCCCCGGCCCGGCCATGGGTATTGCTTTCTCTGCATTTCTTGCTGTTTGTACTACAATCCGCGCTTACGTCCCCAGTAGAATTAAGCTGACCGGCAAGCAGCGCGGCCTCCCGAGGCCACAGCATCTAACCTAAGCGTGGAGCAGAGGGTTCCGCACGCTCGGGGGCCGGCGTAGTTTCCCTCGACGAGGCAAACAGTGGCGGCTGGCAATGCAAAAGGCGTCTTGGGACGGCGCTTCGAACGCGGGTTTAGTCTCGTCGAACTACTGGTGTCGATTGCCATCCTGACCATTCTGCTGATTATTTCTGTTCCCACCCTGCTTAAGGCATACCGTTCGTACCAGTTAAATGATGCGGCGTCTCGTTTTTCCGGAATGCTCAAATCCGCGCGATTCAGCGCGATTCGAAAGAACACGCCGGTTAGCTGTCAGGTCAAAAAGATCGGAGCGAACTGGACGATCTGGGTGGACCTCGACGGAGACGGAACGGCGCAATCCACCGAGCCACAGATTTTGATTGGCGGGCTCGTTTCGTTGCTCGACAGCGGATCGGTGCCGGCGCCCACCGCGATTGCCGCAGCCCAGGGAGCGGCCAGCCCGCCCCTAAATGTGCTGTCTCCGGGAAATACTTTCGTCCAATACGACCAACGAGGAGCCCGAAAATTTACAGGAGCTCCTTCGGTAGACGTGTTCTATCTCGGAAACACGAACATTGCGGATTTGGGATTTTGCGCGGTTGTCTTGCTCCCTTCTGGTACGGTGCAGGTATGGTCGGCGGGGCCCGGCGGGACGTGGCAGCGAGTCAGCTAAGGAATTGGCAATGAGGCAGCATCCAATCCGAAGGCAGAAGGGCCGCAAGGAAGCTCGAGGCTTCTCGTTGGTGGAGATGCTGATCGCGACGCTGATTCTACTGATTGGGCTGGTGGGAATCGCACAGCTCATTCCGGCTTCGATTCTGATCAACCAAAAGGGAAGGCTGGATTCGACATCGCTCGTTTTTGCTCAGAAGGTGATGGACGAAATGCTGGCGCAACAACTGACGTCGCCAACGTTTATTGAGGTGAACGGGGCGCTTTGCGCAACGGCGTGCCGGCTTGGAGACCCATCGACGCCGGGAGTCGCTGTGGGAAACAGCTTCGGACTCAATGGGTATAAACAGCCACTGATCGATTTTACTACGGCGCCCGTGGCGGACTATAGCTTTACGTACACGGATCCGAACGATCCGTTTGGGGTGACGTACGACGTGCGATGGGCCGTGGTGACAACGACGCAGGGGCCCACGGTAACAGGAAGGCGATTTATCGTGGGAGTGCGACAGCTGAATGGACCGGGATTTGTGCCCGCGGTGACACTGGATGCAATGAAGGAACAATGAGCGGCCGATTTGGAACAAAAGAGAGAGGATTTTCGATCCTTGAGCTGGTGATGGCGCTGGCGATTTTCCTGATCGTGTGCGGGGTTGCGTTTCAATTGCTTATGGGAGCGATGAAGCGCTACCACGATGACTCGCAGCTCTTGAATTCGTTTCAAGAGGGGAGGTTTGGGTTGGATCAGATGGTGCGTGATGTGAACGACGCAGGATTTCCACCCCGGAATCAGTTTCAAGGGAATGTGACGCCATCAGTGAATCTCTATGCTGCCACTGCGTTTGCGTGGAGCGGGACGTCGTATCCGAGTACGCCGTGTACCATTGGGACGAACTGCAGCACACCGAATGATTACGACTTGATTGTGGAAACGGAAATAAATCCGAGCAGCTCGTCACATACAGTGCAGTGGGTACGCTACAAGCTGATTGCCACGACATTGTATCGAGGGGTGTTGGACAAAAGCTCTTCGCCCACGGCCGATCCCGACGCATTAACGAGCGGGATGGACGTGCTGGTCCCGTATGTTCAGAACGTGATGAATAATCCGCCGGCGGCACAACTCGCGGCATTGCAGGGGGTGTATCCGGCAATGTATCCCGGCGGAAACCCCGTGCCGATGTTCCAGTATTTTTGCGAATCCGTGCCGCAGCCGAGACCTTGTACCGATCCTCTGGCCAGCACAAATGATCCGACTCACGTCGTGGGGGTGATCATCACCCTGATTGTGCAGGCGCCAACGACCGAGATGCAGACTGGCGTGCCGAGGCTGGTGCAACTGAAGGGGCAAGGGCGGCGCATCAATCCGAATTGAGGAAGGACGGCTTTTCGAAGGGTTGCTGAAGGGAAGATTGGTTAGGTGATCGCGAAGAAAAAAATCCGGAAGAAAGGCAAAGAATCGGGCATCGCGCTGCTGCTCTCGATTTTTGTGCTGCTGCTGGTGTCCGTTGTAGGGATTGCGATGATGTCAGCTTCCGGAACGGAAACCTCTCTTACCGGGAATTACCGGTCCTCCACCGCAGTCTATTACGCGGCTCTTTCCGGATTGGAGGAAGGACGCGGACGGCTCTTGCCGAGGAATCCGAATTATCTTGGGACGACCGTTCTGCCCTCGACGCTCCCGCTGGGGCACGTCATTTACATAACGAACCCGACTCCGGGGGCTTCTCCTGCGGACGTAGTGAATCCAACCAACCTGGGCAACCCTGCGACCTATCCGGACACAGAATACGGGACAGAGTTCCCTACCTATAATCCGCCTTCGAGCGTTCAAACAATCAGTTCGGCGCAGACAATTACAAGCCCGCCCAATTCGCCGAATCCACTGTACAAATGGGTGCGAATCAATGCTCTGACGGAGAGAGCGTTGCAGATCAACGTAAATTGCACTGGTGGAGGTGGATGCGGAGGCGGTGGATTCAATCAGACCGCTCTCGTTTACTTTGATGGCACGAATCTGACGCGAACCGTGACGCCATACCAGGCCCTCGAAGTAACAGCTTTGGGGGCGCTGCCCGATGGGAGCCGGAAGCTTTTGCAATATGTAGTCGGGCCGGTGAAGCTCCAAATTCCCATTGCTGCGGCGTTGACCCTGGCGGGCCCCGGTACGCCAGGGTACGTACTTTCCTTTAATCCTCCGCCCTCGGCGACCTCTTTCTACATAAATGGAAATGACCAATCGGGAAGTGGCGGGCTCGTTTGCACGCCGCAGCCCGCTTTGCCCGGAGTCGGAGTTTATAACAGCAACGACTACACCAGCGTGGATGGGAATCTGTCCGTCCCGCCTCCCCGCGCTGGTCACTTCACCGGTGCGGGAGGCGCTACGCCAAATGTTTCGCCTAATCCGTATGTGCATCCCAGTAATTCGTCGGTGGACATGACAGACGCAGTATCGCTGACGAATTTTGTGCAGCTGATCCAAGGGAGTGCGGATGCCGTGTTGACAGGTCCGGTTACGGGAGCCGATATGCCGGGCGGAATGTCACCTTCGAATCCGATGACGGTTGTGGTGAACGGGAATCTTTCGTTAAGCGGATTCACCGGATACGGGTTGCTGGTCGTGACAGGTACGTTTACTTACGCCGGCGATTCGGGTTGGAAGGGAATTGTGCTGGTGATTGGGCAGGGAGTAGTGAACGAGGTCGGCTCAGCGGACGGCGGCGAGTTTGACGGCGCGGTGTTCGTAGCAAACACAAACGGCGGCGGAGGAGGCGGTGGCGGCGGAGGTGGCGGAGGAGGCGGCGGAGGCGGCGGCGGTACTGCGTTAGGCGACGCAACCTACACTGTCTCCAACCCCGGTGGCAAAGGAATTTATTACGATTCCTGCTGGATTGCTCAGGCGCTGAAACCAATCAGTTATCAAGTGCTGTCGTTTCACGAAATCCCCTACCCATGAACTTAGGCCGGGTTTTGGTGTGCCCTCCGGCCTGGCTGTATACTATGGAGATGCAAACGAGCCGAAAGAGCGCACAGACAGACGCGTCAATTCACGGAACAACAGTTTTGTGCGTGCGCAAAGACAACAAGGTCGTGTTGATCGCCGACGGGCAAGTGACGATGGGCGATCACGTGATGAAACATTCCGCGAAGAAAACGCGGCGGCTGTTTCAGGATAAAGTTGTGGCAGGATTTGCGGGTTCCACGGCCGACGCGATTTCATTATTCGAGCGATTCGAAGGGAAGCTGCAGGAATTTTCGGGGAATTTGCAGAAGGCGGCAGTGGAATTGGCGAAGGAGTGGCGGAAGGACCGCGCGCTGCGGCACCTGGAAGCGCTGCTGATTGTGGCGGACGCAAAAGGAACGTTTATTTTGTCCGGCAACGGCGATGTAATTGAGCCGGACGACGGAATTGTGGCGATTGGTTCTGGAGGAACGTTCGCGCTTGCGGCCGCGCGAGCGCTTATGAAGCACTCGAAGCTGGGGGCGAAAGACGTCGCGCTAGAGGCGATGCGCATCGCCAGCGAAATTTGCATTTTTACCAACGCCAACTTTACAGTGGAAGAGTTGTAGGGGCAACGCGCGGGCAGTATCCTGATTCTCAGAGACTGACTTCAAGAAAAACAAATGGCAAGCAAGTCCGATAAAGAACTGATTTTCATGCCGAACGGTGGAGCGCCCGCGCCGGTCGAGGGCGAGGAATTTCTTCCCGCGCTGGATGAGATGACGCCGCGGGAAATCGTGGCGGAGCTCGACAAATATATCGTGGGGCAGGGGGCGGCGAAGCGCGCAGTAGCAGTGGCTTTGCGAAACCGTGTGCGGCGGCAGAAATTACCTGCGGAAATTGCGGAAGATATTCTGCCGAAAAATATCTTGATGATTGGCCCGACGGGCGTGGGCAAAACAGAAATTGCGCGGCGGCTGGCGCGGCTGGCAGGCTGCCCGTTTATAAAAGTGGAAGCTTCGAAGTACACGGAAGTCGGATACGTGGGACGCGACGTGGAATCGATGGTGCGCGACCTGGTCGAGACTTCGATTGACATGGTGCGCGAGGAAAAACTGGATGAAGTTGCGGATCGCGCGGAACAAGCCGCGGAAGAGCGCGTGCTGGATCTGCTTTTGCCTCCGCCACCGCCGCCGGCGCCAGGAACGCCGGAGGCGGATGCCGCGGCGCAGCGGGATCAGAATCAGCGTTCACGCGAAAAATTCCGGGTGCAATTGCGCGAAGGGAAACTTGACGAGCGGATGGTGGACCTCGAAGTGCGCGAGCGCATGATGCCGTCGTTCGAAATCATCTCCAATCAAGGCGTCGAGGAGATGGACGTCAATTTGAAGGACATGCTAAGCGGCATGTTTGGCCAGCAGAAGAAAAAGCGGAAGATGTCCGTCGCGGACGCGTTCGAATACCTGATTCAGGAAGAAGAAGGCAAGCTGCTCGATATGGATCAGGTGACGCGCATTGCGGTCGAGCGCGCGGAACAGATGGGAATTATCTTTATTGATGAGATAGACAAAGTTGCGGGACGTGAATCCGGGCACGGGCCGGATGTTTCGCGGGAGGGCGTGCAACGCGATATTTTGCCGATCATTGAAGGGACGACGGTCAACACGCGGTACGGAATGATTCGCACGGACCATATTTTGTTCATTGCGGCAGGTGCGTTCCATGTGACGAAGCCTTCGGATTTGATTCCGGAGCTGCAGGGACGGTTGCCGATTCGCGTGGAGCTGCAATCGCTGAAGGAAGAGGATTTTGTCCGCATCCTGACGGAGCCCAAGAACGCGCTGATCAAGCAGTACGTAGCGCTGCTGGAAACGGAAGGCATCAAGCTGAACGTTACCGAAGATGCCGTACAGGCAGTGGCGAAATTTGCGACTAGCGTGAACGAGCAGACGGAAAATATCGGCGCGCGGCGCTTACACACAATTCTTGAAAAAGTACTCGACGACATCTCGTTTGAAGCGCCGGATTTGAAAAAGAAATCAGTGAAAGTTGACTCGGCCTACGTGAACAAACAGCTCGCCGACATTGTCAAGAACCAGGATTTGAGCCGGTATATTCTGTGAAATCCGAAATGTGAAAATGGAAACTGGAAAAGGGCCGCGCAGCGACCACGCACACGCCAACCCGGTTTTCTCAGTCTTCCTTTTTCTGATTTCGATTTTCCTGCTCGCCTCCTGCGGGGCACCGGGCGAACCGATGCCGCCCTCTCCGCCGATTCCAACAGCGATAACGGACTTAACTGTTCGGCAATCGGGCGACGGCGCGCTGCTGACGCTGACTTTGCCGACGCGGACGGTAAACAATGAGCGGCTAACCGAGCCGCCTTCGGTGGAAATTTTTCGGGGTACGTTGAAGCCCGACGGAAAACCGGACAACAAATCGTTCCGGCTCGTATACACGCTGCCGGGCGCCCTGCTCGATACCTACACGAACGAAAAGCACATTCAATTTAAGGATCCGATTGCGCCGGAAGAAATAAACGCGCATCCTGGCGCGACTTTTGTCTACCGCGTGCGGACGCGCGCGGCGAAGAAGCGCGATTCGGCGGATTCGAATACGGTGCTCGTAAGGGTTTTTCCGGTGCCGGAGCGAGTGACCGCGCTAGAAGCAAGGGTCACCGAGCCAGCCGTTGAGCTGAGTTGGACTCCACCGAGAAAAACTTCAGGCGGAGCTGCGCTGGAGCAACTCACGGGTTATCGCGTTCTGCGCGGAGAAATTGATTCAGCGGGTGCCGAGGCGACAGCGCGCGATATTGCGCAAGCAAAATGGAAATCGCCGCTGACGCTGGTCGCGCCTGCGCCGGAAAATTCCTACCGCGACACGCTTTTCGAATTCGGCAAGACGTACGTTTATGTGGTGCGAGCAGTTGCTATCGCGGGAGATGGCCCGGTGGAGTCGGACGATTCCGAGCCGGTGGTGGTGACGCCCGTGGACACGTTCCCACCCGCCATGCCGCTAAACGTGGTCGCGGCGGCAACTGCGCCGCCTGGAGCCGCGCCCGTTGTGGACATTTCATGGTCAATGAATCTGGAAAACGATTTGGCTGGATACCGTGTCTACCGGAGTGACCGACAAGATGCGCGCGGCCAGCTTTTGACGACGGAATTGTTGCCCGCGCCTGCATATCGTGATATTTCAGTGCAGCAAGGGCGTCAATATTGGTACAGTGTGACGGCCGTGGACCGCGCAGGGAACGAAAGCGGCGCGGCTATAGCGACGGCCGACCTGACGCAACTTTCGCAATAACGACGGGTTTAGTTCAAACGCTTGGGACCCAGTACCCATGACTTTCGCCGCGCATTTACCCGGCTACAAGCAATACGACGCGCTGAAAGATTCCGCGTTCCGGATGGGAGTGTACATAGGCATTTGCCTCTTCGCTGCGTTTGCGGCGTGGCTCGTGGTCGCAAACCGGTTTCCGATTTTCGATCGCTTCGCGCTGGAACGGAACCTCCTGGCGATTGCAGTGATGGTTTTGTTCGCGGCGATTCCAATCCTGCGATTTATCCGGCGGCCGGGGAAAATTTTGCTTTCCGGAGCGACCGCTTGGACAATTTTCAGTTTTCTTTACCGCGTGATTGGTATTTTTTTCGCCGGACTTTTGTCCTGGCATGGCGCCTGGCAAGTATTCATGGCCGGAATAGTTCTTTATTTGATTGCGGCGACACTTGCGTGGATAGTGGGCGTCGTGTGGCGCGTGCGAGCCGCTCATTCGGCGCCGCGAGAGAATCATCAGCTGACCTGATACACTTTTCTCCATGAAAATTTGTCGGTTTGTGGAAACGGATTCGTCCGCACCGCGTTTTGGAATTTTGGAAGGCGATTCCATTGCGGAAATTACGGGAGCGCCGTGGAGTGCGGGAGGAGTCAAAAAAAGCGGGCGATCGTTCGCTGCTGCGAGCGTGCGGCTGGTTGCGCCGGTCACTCCTTCAAAAATTGTTTGCGTGGGGCGAAATTACGCCGCACACGCCGCCGAGCTTGGCAATGACGTTCCGAAGGAACCGCTGATCTTTTTGAAGCCGCCGAGCTCCGTTGTCGGGCCGAGTGAGCCGATCGTGCTGACGAAATATTCAAGCAAAGTGGAACACGAAGGGGAGTTAGGTCTGATTGTTGGGCGCAGGGTTACGCATCTTTCGGATTCGGATGACGCGCTGTCTTTTCTATGCGGCTATACGTGCGTGAATGACGTCACGGCTCGCGATTTGCAGAAATTGGATGTGCAATTCACGCGCGCCAAGGGATTTGATACGTTTTGTCCTGTCGGGCCGTACATCGAGACGGAGCTGAATCCCACGGATGTGCTGGTCCAATGCCGCGTGAACGGAGCAGTGAGGCAGTCGGCCCGCACATCGCTGATGATCTTTTCCGTAGCGTTCGTGCTGCGCTGGATCTCGCGCATGATGACCCTTGAGCCGGGTGATTTGATCGCGACGGGAACGCCTGCGGGTGTGGGGCCTCTGGTCGCGGGCGACAAAGTCGAGGTTTTTGCCGAGGGAATAGGAGTGTTGTCCAATCCAGTGCATCCCGCGCAAGCCTGATTGCGCGCCTGTGGAGAACTTCCGATAAAATAGGAAACTCCAAACCTTGGGAGTCTGCAAGTTGAATAATCTGTTTAGCGACCCGAAAACCGTACTCGCTCTCGCTTTGGCTGTGCTTGCCGGAATCGGCATCCTCTTTTATGCGTTTTTTCGCCCTTCCGCCGATCCGGAAGAAGCCGAACGCAAGCGGCGTCTGCATTTGAATCAAATCGGCCGCATCGCAGAAGGGCAGGTTGTGGAGTTGGTGCAACACGCGGCGGAGGAACGGCACGCGGCGAAAGGCCTCTTCGGCTCGAAGGCGCGGCCGCTCGCCGGTCGCTCGCGCCATATTGTTTCTTACAGTTATTCGATTTCCGGGGTGACGTATCAAACCGGCCAGGATATTACCGGCCTGGAAAGCCAGGTACGGTTTGAGCGGCTCGTGGCTGGACAACCGGCAAGTATCAAGTACGACCCTGCAAACCCTGTGGATTCCATTCTTGTCGCGGATGATTGGTCCGGCTTGCGTTGAGCAGGGTTCGACCCAAACCGCTATTGAGCTTCTGCAATCTGCGTTATCCTCATCCCGGCAATGAATGAGCAGCCCGAGTTACCTATGAAAATGGTGGTGGCTTCCATCTTGGTTGTGCTGCTGACGGTGGCGATGGCCCTTGCGGCGATGTACGCGCTGGTGATCACGACGGAACACGTAACTGTAATTGTATCGCCCCCCCAGCGAGGCTTGGCGATTTGTGCCGAACTTTTGCTTGGGGTGGTGTTGCTGCTGGGAACGGTGTGGGTCGCAACACATTTTGCTGTGCGCATCTTTGGCACAAAGTCGTCTCCCGACGGAGGTCCGCTTGTCTGAGAAAGCTTCCCGCGCACCGCTGGCTCATGCCGGAAAGGGCCGGCTGGAGGAGTTGCACCGCCGCAGCGAAGAGGCGGAAGCCGGCGGTGGTCCGGAGCGTCGCGAACGCGAGCACAAAGCAGGCAAGTTGACGGCGCGCGAGCGTATCCATTTGCTCTTGGACGAAGGAACGTTTGAAGAACTGGATAAATTCGTGCGCCACCGTTGCACGGATTTTGGCATGGAAGAGCAGCGGCCGGCGGGCGACGGCTTCGTCACGGGATTTGGAAAAATTGAAGGGCGGCTGGTGTACGCCTTTGCGCAGGATTTCACGGTATTTGGCGGTTCGCTGTCCGAAACGAACGCCTTGAAAATCTGCAAGATCATGGACCTAGCGATGCGCGCTGGAGCGCCGATCATTGGACTAAATGATTCCGGTGGCGCGCGCATTCAGGAAGGAGTGGCCTCGCTAGCTGGTTACGCGGATATTTTTTTGCGGAACACGCTGGCAAGTGGAGTTGTGCCGCAAATCAGCGCCATCATGGGACCCTGCGCCGGGGGAGCAGTCTATTCGCCTGCAATCACCGATTTTGTTTTCATGACGCGCGAAAATTCCTACATGTTCGTGACCGGTCCGGACGTGATCAAGACCGTCACGCACGAAGAAGTGACCAAGCAGGAGCTTGGCGGTGCGATGACGCACAATGAAAAGAGTGGCGTCGCCCACTTTGTTTCGCGGGATGACGCGGACTGCTGCGCGATGATTCGGGAGCTGCTGAGCTTCTTGCCTTCGAACAATCTGGAGGATCCGCCGTACCGAGGGACGAACGATTCGCCGTCGCGTCGCGAAGAATCCTTGAACACTCTTGTGCCGGAAGATGCGTTAAAACCCTATGACATCAAGGATGCCATCCACGCCATCGCCGACGAAGGGTACTTCTTTGAAGTGCATGAGCACTATGCGAAGAATATTGTCGTTGGATTCACTCGGCTGGACGGACGACCAGTGGGCATTGTTGCCAATCAGCCGGCGTTTCTTGCGGGAACGCTGGACATCAATGCGTCAGTCAAAGGTGCACGGTTCGTGCGTTTCTGCGACGCGTTCAACATTCCGTTGATCACATTCGAAGACGTGCCCGGATTTTTGCCCGGCACACAACAGGAGTATGGCGGGATCATCCGGCACGGCGCGAAGCTTCTTTATGCCTTCGCGGAAGCGACCGTGCCGAAAATCACCGTGATCACGCGCAAGGCCTACGGCGGCGCGTATTGCGTTATGGCTTCGAAACACATCCGTACCGACGCCAATTTTGCCTGGCCGACGGCGGAGATTGCCGTGATGGGGCCGGAAGGCGCGGTAAATATCGTTTACAAGAGGGAACTCGACAAGGCGCCGGAAGGCGAGCGCGAAAAACTACGCCAGCAGAAGATTGCGGAATTTCGCGAGCGCTTTGCGAATCCGTTCGTTGCAGCTGAGCGGGGTTATATTGACGCCATCATCGAGCCAGCGGAGACGCGCGCGCGGATTATTACTGCTCTGCGCTCGCTGGAAAACAAAAAAGACACAAATCCCCGTAAGAAACACGGCAACATCCCATTGTAGGCGCCACAAACCGCGCCGTGCGGTTGTGTTACTCTTCCGCCTTCGCCGTTCTGGAGCCGCTGATGACCTTACGCAAATTCGTTTGCGTGTTTTCTCTCTGCTTTCTTTTCTGCCAAGAAATTCCCGCGCAAACCAAGACAGTCGCCGAGCGCCTCGGCTATCCTGCCGACACGAAGCTGTTAATTATTCACGCTGATGATCTTGCGATTGCACACTCCGAAGACGCGGCGAGTTTCGAAGCGCTCGACAAGGGTGTCGTCACTTCCGCGAGCGTCATCGTGCCTGGTCCGTGGCTGACCGAAGTGGCCGAATACGCCAAAGGACATCCCGACGCGGACCTCGGTCTGCATCTGGCACTGACAAGTGAATGGAAGACGTTTCGCTGGGGATCGGTCGAGCCAAAAGATAAAGTACCTTCGCTGCTCGATCCTGCGGGAACGCTTTGGCCCTTAACGGAACTCGTCGCGAAAAACGCGAAACCTCAGGAAGCGGAACAGGAATTTCGCGCGCAGGTCAAGCAGGCCCTTGCGCTGGGAATCCACCCCACGCATCTCGACAGTCACATGGGCGCTGCGTTCGCGACACCCGAACTTTTCGCCGCTTACGTCAAAGTCGCGCACGAATTCCACTTGCCATTTCTCGCCGTGCGCGTGACCGACGATCGCGCAAAGTTTTTGTCTCTGCTTTCCGACAAAGACGTAATTGTGGATTCGGTGGTAATCGCCAATCCCAGTGTTCGGCCCGATCAATGGAAAGAGTTTTACTTGAATGCGATCAAGGACTTGAAGCCTGGACTGACGGAAATCATCGTGCATCTCGGCTTTGACGACGCCGAATTGCAGGCAGTCATGGTGGATCACCCCGATTACGGCTCCGCCTGGCGCCAGCGCGACTTCGACGTTGTTTCCAGCCCTGAAGTGAAGAAAGCCCTGCAGGACAGTCATGTTGTTCTTGTGAAATGGAAGGATCTGCAGAGATTAGTTCGGGAACCTTAAGTTCCATCGCGGTGTCGAAGGTTGAGGAACAATTAGGTAATGTCTACCGCTTTGACTAGCCCTTGCGTCCAAAGCGGAGTTCCTCGGTCGCTTTCGTCATTCTGGAACTTACTTCAGTAGATACTCTTTCAGAAATTCCACCGTCGCATAAAACTCGAAATCCCGGTTGGCTTTTTTCTGAAATCCGTGGCCCTCATCTTTGGCCATCAGATACCAGGCAGGTGTGCCTTGTTTTTTCAGCGCGGCGACGATCTGATCGCTTTCGCTCACCGGAACGCGCGGGTCGTTCTTTCCTGCCACAACCATCATTGGCTTTTTGATTTTCTCCACGTTGTTCATGGGCGCGATTTTTTCAAGAAATTCACGCATCTTCGGGTCGCGCTCATCGCCATACTCAACGCGCCGCAGGTCCCGCCTATATGCTTCCGTGTTTTCCAGAAACGTTACAAGGTTGGAAGGCCCCACGATATCGATCGAACAGCGGATGCGGTCGCTGTAAAACGTGGAAACCGCCAGCGTCATGTGCCCGCCGTAGCTTCCGCCTGTTACTGCAACGCGATTTGCGTCCAGGTCAGGCTGTGTCGCGATCCAATCAAACAGCGCGCTAATGTCCTTATAGGTTCCCTCTCGCAGGAATCCGTTATCCAGTTTCGTAAATGCCTTGCCGTACCCCGTAGAGCCACGCACGTTGGGGAAGAGTATGGCAATTCCTAGTTCCTTGACATAGTAGTTGTACGAATCGAGAAAGCCCGGCCGCGATTGGCCTTCCGGTCCGCCATGGATCAGGATCAGGATGGGACGTTTGCCGGTGAACTTCGCGAGCGGCCGGTACAGAAACCCCGAAATGCTCCGGCCGTCAAATGTTTTCCAACGCACCAGCTCCGCATCGCGCAGTCCCGAAGAGTTCACAGTCGTCTCGCTCGTCGTCCACCGTTCCACTTTTCCCGTGCTTACATTCAGCGAGTAGCAATCGCCAGTCGCGCTCCCTGTCTCAAGGCCAAACCCGAGATCCCTATTGTTTCGATGCCAGATCAGACCACCAATCAGTCCGACGGGCAGCTGTGGAACGGAACGCTCCTTGCCCGTGGCCACATCCAGAATGTGCAGCTTGCTGAGCCCATCCTCATTGCTCACAAACGCGATCCATTTGCCATCCCACGATTGCTGGAACTCATCGATGTCCCATGAGATATCTGGCGTTATGATTCTCATTTTCTTCGTCACCAGGTCAATGAAGGCCAGCCGTTGAAACTCGGAGTCCTTGTCCGTTGTGACGTAAACGCCTTTTCCATCCTTGCTGAAATGCGCGTTTCCATACGCGACTTGTTCGTTGGTCTTGCGCGGCGTCAGCTCCGTTTTCTCTCCTGTCACGGCATCCACGAGCCACAAATACGTTTCGTTGATCGAAATCCCTTCCATCAAAAGGATCTTCTTGTCGTCAGGCGACCAGTCTTGCGGCTCCCAGCCGCCGCCGCTCAATTGCGTTAGCAGGTGATCGGTTTTTGGATCCGCTGGATTCATCACCCACAAATCGGTGTCCTGCTTGTTGCGGCGAGTCGAAACATACGCGATCGAATCTCCGCCCGATGACCAACGCGCCGCGGTGTTGCGGGACTTTCCGTCCGTCAGCAGCGTGCTGTCACCCGTCTCCATGTCGTAACGGAAGAACTGGTACCACTCCCCGCCGCCCACATCTTTCTGGAACAGCAAATAATCGCCGCCCTTGGGGTGATACGAGGCGCCGTAAACAGGCTCCGGGAAAAACGTCAATTGTTGCCGCGCGCCTCCCGGCATTTTGACCAAGTGCGCTTGGTAGGTGTTCCCGAACCGCGTCCCGATCACCATTTCGCGCCGTGTCGGATGCCAGTCCGTCTGGAATGCTTGCCGATTCTCCGTGTAGCGCCCGATCGTTTCCGCAAGGTTTGCCGGAATCTTCGGCACGTTATCCAAAACCATGCTTTCCGGCGGTGCTATCGTTGCTTCCTGTGCTGTTCCGGCAATCGCCCCAGCGCACAAGATTGTGAACATGCAAAGCGTTTTTTTCATTTCGAATGGTCCCCCTCGGCTTAAGACGCGGAAAAACGGGCCTTTTGCTCCCTCGCCCGTCGTCAATCTTTATACTCCCTGGAACGCCAACGCAAGCCCCGCGATTTCAGTCACTTAGTCTGCACAAAAATCTTTTCCGAAAATGTCGAATTTTCCCGCAGCGATTCGTCGCCCCAGTAGAGAATATTGGGAGCAGGGCGAAACCAGCCTGGCCTTCGCTGCCATGTTCAAACCAAAGAACGGGAGAAAAACAATGCGTTTCATGATCACCGTCAAGGCAACGAAGGACACGGAAGCGGGAGCCATGCCCCAGGAGTCCATGTTTGCGGCCATGGCCACCTATCACGAAGAACTGGTGAAGGCGGGCGTGCTGCTCGACGCCTCCGGCCTTCAGCCGAGTTCCAAAGGCTGGCGCGTGAGATACCACGGGTCGAAACGTAGCATCGTAGACGGCCCGTTCGCGGAAACGAAGGAACTCATCGCCGGCTACACCATGATCCAGGTGAAGACGCGTGAAGAAGCCCTCGAATGGTCCCGGCGCTTCCCGAATCCCGTGGGCGAAGGTGTGGATGCGGAGATCGAAGTACGCCAGCTTTTCGAAATGGACGATTTCGAAAAGAGCGAGGCCACTGACCGCTTCCGCAAACTGGAAGCCGACCGCAAAAAATAATTGCACCCCATGTCGATTTCAGCCCGGCTGGTTCGACGTATAGTAGAGCGTAAAGAAAAATAGCTCGCGAGGTTCCGGCGGAACGGCGGAGCCTCGAACTCAAGTCAGGAGAGAACGAAATGAGATTTCTCAGCATTTATAAGAGCAAGGAAAAAAACGCACCGCCCTCAACTGAGGAGATGTCTCGCATGGGCAAGCTCATCGAAGAAGGGATGAAAGCGGGCTGGCTCCTGGGCACCGAAGGCTGCTTGCCTAGCGCGCTCGGCGCCCGCGCGCGCATTTCGAATGGCGACGTTACTGTGACAGACGGTCCCTTCACCGAGTCCAAGGAAGTCGTGGGCGGTTTCGCCATTCTCCAGGCCGGTTCGAAGGAGGAAGCTCTCGAGCTCGTCCGCAATTTCCTTCGAGTTGTGGGCGAGGGCGAATGCGAACTCCGCCAACTGTATGAGGCCGGCGCAGCCTCCTGTCAGGACAAAGCGGCTAACGCTTAAGCTCCCTTTGACCAAATCCGTGGCAACTGAGGATTCGAGTGGCAGCCCGAATGAATCGGAGCGTGAACTCTGCCAGCTTCTCTACGAAATCAAGGGAGAGTGAGATATGCGTTACATGATGATTGTCAAGGGCGCGGAAAATCAGGGATTCCCGCCGAAGGAGTTGATGGCTGCCATCGGCGCGCTGTCCGAGGAAGCTGTGAAAGCAGGCACGATGGTTTCAAGCGGCGGCCTCCTTCCCACGGCGCAGGGCGCCCGTGTGGAGATTCGTGAAGGGAAACTATCCATCACAGACGGCCCCTTCGCAGAAGCAAAGGAAGTGGTCGGCGGCTTCGCCATCTTTGAGCTGAACTCCATGAAGGAGGCCCTTGAAGGGGCAGAAAAATTCATGGAGCTCCACCGCAAGTACTGGCCCGGATGGGAAGGCGTCACAGAAATCCGCCCGATGTTCGGCCCGGGCGAAATGCCTCCCTGCCAATAAGCGGATGCGTCGGTGTCGCGTCAGGGTTTGGCACGCGATGACTCCTGACTGGCCGCGGTGAGTCGGGGATCGGCAGCGGGGCCGCTTTGCTTGCACGCACGGTTTGAAGATGGTGTGATGGATAGCCGTGACATCCGGCGATGTCCATCACGCAATCGAGGCGGTTTGGCGCATTGAGTCCGCGCGGCTCATCGCGGGGCTCGCGCGCATTGTTCGCGACGTCGGCCTCGCGGAAGAGCTCGCGCATGACGCCTTGGTCATCGCGCTCGAAAAATGGCCCGAATCGGGCATACCCGACAATCCCGGCGCGTGGCTTATGGCCACGGCGAAGCATCGTGCGCTCGACCATTTCCGCCGCAACAAGCTTCTCGAACGCAAGCACGAGGAACTCGGCCGCGAGTTGAAGTCGCAGCAGGAATCGGCTTTGGCGAATTTCGAAATTTCGGAGAATGGTGACATTGAGGACGATCTCCTTCGGCTGGTGTTTATTTCGTGCCATCCGATTCTTTCGACGGATGCTCGCGTCGCGTTAACGCTGCGCTTGCTCGGCGGGCTGACCACGACGGAAATTGCCCGCGCCTACCTCGTGCCCGAGCCGACCATTGCGCAGCGCATCGTTCGCGCAAAACGCACCCTTTCCGAAGCACACGTTCCTTTCGAAGTGCCTGCGGAAAGCGAACGCGCCGAGCGGCTGTCGTCGGTAATCGAAGTCATCTATTTGATTTTCAACGAAGGATACACGGCGACGGCCGGAAGCGACTGGATGCGCCCCGCGCTTTGTTCGGACGCCGTGCGCCTCGGCAGAATGTTGGCGGAGCTTACGCCGAAAGAAGCGGAAGTGCACGGCCTCGTAGCGCTGATGGAAATCCAATCCTCGCGGTTCGGCGCACGCACAACTCCCACTGGCGAGCCAATCTTATTGCTCGACCAAAACCGCGCTCTATGGGACCAACTTTTGATTCGCCGCGGCCTCGCCGCGCTTCACCGCGCGCAGCGGCTTGGCCCAGCCGGGCCGTATGTTTTGCAAGCGGCGATTGCTGCGTGTCACGCCAGCGCTCGCATCGCCGAAGAAACCGATTGGGCGCAAATCGCTGAATTATATTCGCAACTTGCGGCGTTGCTCCCTTCTCCGATTGTCCAGCTCAATCGCGCCGTCGCGGTAGGTATGGCGCATGGCCCAGCCGCAGGACTTGCGATGGTGGATACGCTCAGCGCTGCGCCCGCGCTGAAAAACTATCACTTGTTGCCCGCAGTGCGCGGCGACTTCCTAGCCAAACTCGGCCGCTTCGAAGAAGCCCGCGACGAATTCGCTCGCGGTGCCGCACTCACGCAAAACGCCCGCGAGCGCGAATTCCTCCTCGATCGCGCCCGCAAAGCTGAAGCCTGCCAGACATGAGGCATGAGGCGTCAGCATCCAAACTTCGCGCCACTATTGACGCTAGGACGTTTAGGAAGAGTAGTTTACAGAGACCGCGGCGAAATCACCTCGATTGTGGAGGAACTAGGTTGTTCGCGCGGTAATACACAACGAGCTGCCCGAAGTGCTCGTTGCTGTGCTCAATGCAGCTAAGCCAAATGTAGGAAACGTGGACCACATGCCTCCCGGTTTCCCACCCAAATGGCACGGTTTTATCTAATCCTTCATCGCCCTGTTGTTTGATCACGGCCGCACCGTCCGCAATTGCTGCCTCGAGCAGCTTCACCACATCAGCTTTCGTTTTGTAGACATCTCGCGAAGGATTTTCAAAATCCTTGCCGAAGTCGGGGCCCGCCTTGGATCCCGAGACTTTGCCTATCAGGTAGTAATCGATTGCCGCAACGTGCAGAAGATTCTCCGCAAACGTGCGCTGGTCCTTCTGAACTTTGAAATTGTATTTGTCTTCGGGAAAATCTTTGGCCATGGCTATCAGCTTGTTGCCGATCTGGTTCCACCACTCCAGCGTTTCCTCCGCCCGCAATCGCGCTTGAGCCGGAGTCTGATTTTGTGCTTGGCTCTGCGCATGAGCTTCCGTTCCGCCAAACGCCGCAAGCATCGCCGCAAAAAGAGCGAGCCCGAACCGCTTGAACGACCGCTTCATCGCAAATTCCCCCTTCCTCTAGCAATCTCAGTTGGAGTTTCCCCGGCTCGCGGGCGGCACAATCCCGTTC
>JACXTT010002862.1_pt1 | contig 27012 bp, 35 predicted proteins | sample 9270951 | NCBI WGS metagenome assembly JACXTT01 (sample SAMN15532306, study PRJNA645909) | rock metagenome | isolation source: weathered quartz diorite | place: Puerto Rico | collected 2017-06-21 | reverse complement strand
CAAGATAGGCGGCGAGGACCGGCGCGATCGCCTGGCGGAACACGCTCACGACGGCCGAAGGAAGAAGCGCCAGCCTCGCATGAACAGATGCCAGCCAAGCCAGAGCCACAGTCCGAAGACGACCCAGCGCCCGAACGGATGGCCCATGGTCCGCCGAATGATCTCGCTCAGCGCCGGCCACCGATCGTCGCTGTGGATCATGGCGAATCCCTGATACGCCAGCGCCACTCCGAAGATCAAGGCCCACACGAGGAGTCCGATCGCCATCTCGCACCCTCCCTCCGCAGGAGCCGACGAGCGGCCAGCCTTTCCAGCCGTGCTCCCGGCTCTATCGCTTCACTCCGGGGTTCTCTTGTCAAGCCCCCATGTGAGTTGCCGCCTGCCTACACCTCACGGGCGGGTCTTGTCCGCTTGCCTTGATTTCCGCGGGCCGAAAGACCGACCATAGGGGTCGGAGCCAACGCTCCGGAGGGGGGTTGCGGGGAGTTCCTGTGCCATTGATCTCTCGGTGGGGAGGTGAGGTCACATGCGTCGCGTCGCTTCGGTGGTAGTGATCCTGGTGGTCGGCATGGTGATCGGGGGGGCGGTCCCGGCGTCGGCTCAGAGTCATGCAAACTCCAACACGTACCAGTGGATCCTCCTGGGAGACGAGGAGGGCAACCCCGACATGGCGATCGCGACCAGTGGGGCCGTCGTGCAGATGACCGGCGACGGAGTCCTCTCCGTGCACGCCAAGAGCGCGAGCGGGGGCGGCGGCTTCACCCAGCTGGACCCCGATGGGAACGTCGTGGCTTCGGGAACGTGGGCCGCTACGGGTCTGGCCAAGTTCGTCTCGTACGGGACGATCGGCGAGAACCTCTTCGGCGGTCAGGCCATCCTGAGCGTCACGCTTACCCCCGAAACCGGCAGCTCGTTCAGCGGGGTGCTGTGGGTCACCTGTTTGGTCGGGAGCCCGCCGCCCGGTGCCGAGGAGGGCATCAGGCTCAACGCCCACGACATCAACTACAACAAGGCAGACGGAGGAGACACGATCTTCATCCTTCAGTGAGGTAAACGGCCGCTCGCCTGCATCCCCGGGACCGTCCCGGGCAGGCGGTGGCGAGCCACTGCATACCGGCGGCACCGGACCGCGGGCCCCTGCCCGCATCCGGTGCCTCCGGAAGCGTGCCGTCACGCGGATCGACCGTTGGCGGTCGGGTCCTCGTGTCCTACCCCGCCTGCGCTTTCATCGGATCTCTTCCAACCTCCCCGATCGGACGTCGTAGACGAAGCCGCGGATCTCGGTGTCCTTGTTCACGAACGGCGACGCGGCGATCTGCTGGAGATCATCGCGAACGCTCTGCTCGAGATCGTCGAACGGGAGGAAGTCGATCTCAGAGGCATCCGACCCCGTCTCCTCCTTGAGCCGCGCCCGAAGATCGTCGTTCGTGAAGGTCAGCATGCCGCAATCGGTGTGATGAATGACGGCGACCTCATGGGTCCCCAGGAGGCGCTGCGAGATCACCAGCGATCTCAGCGCGTCGGGCGAAGCCCGGCCGCCAGCGTTGCGGATGACGTGGGCGTCGCCGAAGTCGAGCCCGAGGGAGTTCGCCGGGTCCAGCCGCGCATCCATGCAGGTCAGGATCGCGATTCCCCGGGCGGGGGGGATCGGCAGGTCCCCGCGATCGAAGCTTTCGGCGAACCCTTCGTTGAACTTGACCAACTCGTTGATCGTCGACATGGCTCACCTCGTTTGCGCACGGTCCCCGGATGCAACCGGGGGTGGGATGAAGGGAAAGGGACGAGGCGCCGCTACCGGGAGGGGCTGGCCATACCGGGCTCCGAACCGGCGGGCGCCGTGAGACAGCAACAGCGATCGGGGATCATCTTCCCCACCGAGCCGAAGCACCGTGTTCGGATCAAATCCGACTATCTAAGTAGGATTCACTCGCCTTATATCGCAGATCGCTGGAGTCGTCAAAGCCATGATCCTGGCCGCGATGTACGCGGTGAAGTTCGGCCTCACGATCGACGATCTCTCGACCACGTGCGCGCCGTATCTCACGATGTCGGAGGATGAAGCTTGCCTCGCAGGCGTTCACCCGAGAGCTCTCGAGGTTCTCGTGCTGCGCGGCGTAGGGGAGGGACCGCATCGGTGACGTCTCCAGGGACGAAGCGGCCAGTTCGGCAACGCCGCCTTGCCGGCCTGATCGGGCTGGGGCTTCTCTTGAGCGCGTGCAGCAGCTCGGGCACGGTGTCCAGAGTGGGAGCGAGCGGGCCGGCGCCAGCCGCGATCCAGCTGGTGGCCTCGATCGCGTCGCTCCGGGACGCGTTCAACGCCGATGCGGGCGCGACGCGTCTCATCCTGCTCGTTTCTCCTACCTGAGCGACGTGCCTCGCGGGCGCCAGTTGGGTGCAGAGAGAGATCCTGGAGCAAGATCCGACAGCCGATCTTCGCGTGTACGCGGTGTGGGTACCGTTCCTGGGCGGAACGAAGGAGGCGGCCGACGTGTCGAGGAGGGTCCTTCCCGACGCCCGGGTAGCCCAGTTCTGGGACGGCTCCGCCCTCACCAGCACCTGGTTCGCGAGGAATGTGGACCACAGCCTGGCGCCGGCCTGGGACGTCTACTACCTCTACGGCCCTGGGGCGACCTGGACAGACCTCCCGAGGCCGCTGGTGAGCTCCGGCAGTTCGATCATCGGCCAGAGCTCAGCGCTGAGGGACGCGATCGAGCCGCTGCTGACCGCCGGGTCGGCGTCTCCGTGACGTGCCATGGCTAGAGCTGCGGCGGCGAGTCCATCCCGTTCGCGGGTGGTGCTGGCCGGGGCGGTCACGCTGCTCGTTCTGGCGATCGCCGTGTTCGCCGGGTTGAGCTCATCCACGAGCGGCGGAGCCCCCGTGATCTTCGTCGACCGCATCTCCTCGGCGATCAGTGGGTGGGCCTCGCGAGCCGGCCACCTCTGGTGGGTCTACGCGTTCGTGCTCGGCGCGGTGGCGGCCTTCAACCCCTGCGGGTTCGCCCTGCTCCCTGCGTACCTTGGCCTGTACCTGCGCGACGGCGTGACGAGCTCGGGGGTCGGTGAGCGACTGTCGCGCTCGATCAGGGTCGCCGTCACGGTGGGGGCGACGTTCACCGCGCTCTTCGGAGCGGTGGGCGCGGTCTTCGAGTTGGGGTCCGCCCTCATCGTCCGATCCCTCCCCTGGGTCGGGCTGGGGGTCGGCGTGCTGCTGATCCTCATCGGGGGGCTGGCCCTGTCCGGGAGGCACATCACCTCGAGCGTCCCCCAGCGCCTCGCGTCGCGGGTCGGCCGGCAGGCTGGAGCCTCTGGCATGCTCAGCTATGCGGCCTTCGGGTTCGCGTACGGCGCCGCCTCGTTGGGCTGCACGCTCCCCCTGTTCCTCGCGCTCCTGGGAACGGCCTCGGCGGCGAGCGGGCGCTGGAGCGCCATCATCGCGTTCGTGCTGTACGGAGCGGGGATGGCTTCGGTCCTGGCGGTCCTCACGGTGGCCGCCGGCGTCGTCAGCTTCGGCATACTCGGCCGCGTCCGCGCCGTGGTCCGAGTCGTGGCCGTCGTGGGCGCATCCTTGCTGCTCCTCTCGGGGGGCTACGTCGTCTACTACTGGTTGACCGCGGGCAGGCTCATCCTGGAGTGACCAGTCAGCCAGGGCCCAGATTCAGGCGACGCGCTCGCGCCTCCAGACGTTCCGCAGGAGGAAGAACGCGCCCACGCCGTAGATGCCCACGTCGGCGATCACCACCGGACCGTCCACGAAGTGGAAGACCCAGAAGACGAGCCAGCCGATCGCCGCGACCACGACCGTGATCGAGATGCGGCCGACGGGACCGAACGTCGTCGGACCGGCCCGCCAACGGGAGTACTGCGGAAGCGGCTCGACGTCGTCGGCGTGACTCGGTGGAGCCGGTGTGGGCTGCGGCCTGGATTCGCCGACGGGGGCCAGGCACAGCCAGCACCAGGTCATCCCCGGTCGTAGCCGCGCCCCGCAGGCGGAGCAGGTGCCCATGTCCTCCCTGGAGGTATCGGCCCCCGAAGAAGGCCGGTACACCCACCCATCGCTAGACTCGGTGGCAGCTCGCGAAGAGGGACCTGCGTGAAGACGGACACCACGACCGAGAAGCCCCGCGTGCGCGTCGAGCAGAGCGGCAAGCGGGTCCGGACCTACCTGGGCGGCGAGTGCGTGGCCGACTCCACCCAGGTGCGCCTGGTCTGGGAGAACCCTTCCCATCCCGCGTACTACTTCCCGGTGCAGGACGTGCGCATGGACCTCCTCGAGCCGACCTCCACCGTCACCCACTCCCCGAGCCGCGGCGACGGCCGGCACTTCACGGTCAGGACCCGCGGTCAGGAGGCGGTGGACGCCGCCTGGCGGTACGTGGAATCGCCGGTCCAGGAGCTCCGGGGCCTCATCCGGTTCCAGTGGGACGCCATGGAAGGGTGGTTCGAGGAGGACGAGGAGGTCCGCACCCACCCCCGCGACCCCTACACCCGGATCGACATCCTCGCGACGTCGCGGCCCGTGCGCGTGGAGCTCGACGGCGTCGTCCTTGCCGAGTCCCGGAACGCGCGCGTGCTGTTCGAGACGGGTCTTCCTCCGCGCTGGTACCTGCCGAAGGTCGATGTTCGGATGGACCAGCTCGAGGCGACCTCGACGGTGTCCCATTGCCCGTACAAGGGCCAGGCGGAGTACTGGTCGGCCCGTGTCGGAGATCGGCTGGTGACCGACCTTGCGTGGTCGTATCCCACGACCCTCCCGGAGAGCCAGAAGATCGTGGGCCTGGTCGCCTTCTACAACGAGCGGGTCGACCTCGTCATCGACGGGGAGCGTCAGGAACGGCCCGTGACGAAGTTCAGCCGCCTGTTCGCCGAGTGATTGGGCTTCGACGAGCGCGATCTTCGGCGATGCGTTTGATGTCCTGCATGTGTTGGCGAACCACCCGTTCCCAGGTCGGCGCAATCAGGTGGCGACCGGCCAGCCGGCCAAGAAGCCACAGGGCCATCTCTAGCTCGCCCTGATACCGAAACACGGTGCCCGTCGTCGTCGCGGTGAACGAGAACTCTTCCCTCCCCGACGGGGCGATGCCGCGGAGCAGTCGGAACGTGACTCGCTCCAGCGGTTCGAATCGGACGCTCTCCACCGTGGTCGACGTGAACCCCGACAGGCGAGTGCGGTGGGCCGCCACGACCAGCCCGGACCCCTGCTCCAGCACCTCGAGCGAGCTGCGAAGCTCGCGAGGAGTCCGACCGAGGTAGGGGCTCGCCACGATCTCGTAGACGACATCCGGCTGTGCCTCGACTGCCATCTCGATCGGGCCGAGGGGGATTCGGCTCCGCCCCCACCCGAGGTCAAGGGTCAGGCGGCCGAGGAGCCACAACCACACGAGGGTGGCAAGGAGGATCGCCAAGGCGAGGGCGAGGCCCACCAGCGCCCAGGCCGCGCCGTCCATCACCGCGGCCTCAGTGCCCGTAGATGCCGGTGTCGGGGTGGAAGGCGGCCCAGTCGAACCAGAAGCTCTCGATCGAGATCACCCGGTTCAGGGACTGACCCTCGAGGGGACCAGACACGGCCTGCCCGAAGATGCTCCACCGGCTGCCGGTCTGCGTGTCCAGGATGCCCGCGGAGGTGGCGTCGAAGGAGAGCAAGGTACCGTTGAGCTCGCGATCGAACACCCCCGTGGACCCGACGTCGCGGGAGTCGGCGATGATCGAGTTGTCAAGGGCCGAGACCGTGCCGGATTCCCAGAACACCACCAGGGATCTGTCGCCGACCGTGTCCTGGGTGACCGACCGACCGTCGACCGGCCGTGCCGAGAGCACCGAGTAGGGGAAGGCGACCAGGGTCGATCCGACCTGGACACCCACCACCCTGGCCGTTGCGGCCAGTCGGGGGTCGATCGTTCCGGTGAACAGGAACGGGCGCGAACCGAGCGAGTCGTATCTGGTGTACGGGTTCTCGCCGTAGGGACGCGAGTGGCCGGTGTCCCGGCTGAGCACCTTGCCGTGCGGGTTCGCGAGCTGCCAATCCCCCCACGCCACGATCTGCACCGGCGCCCACCCGAGCTTCATGCCGGCAAGCGGTCCCACGACGGCCTCCCCGAGGGCCTGGGCCCAGAGCGAGTTCGTCTCGCGGTCGTACATGAGCAGGTTCGAGTTGTACAGCTTGCCGGATGTCCCGAAATCGAGGAGCCTGCCGTTCACGATCGGACGTCGGAACGCGATCCCGGTGTTGCAGAGTGGACAGTAGGTCACCGTGACCGGCACGCCGCCCACCGTGTCGTTCACGATCTCATGCCAGATCATGATCTCGAGGGGGTAGGCCCTCGCGTCGCCGTTCACCTCCACGGCGATGACCGGGTCACGCGGGGAGAGAAAGTTCACCGTCGATGGGTCAACGAACACAGGATGGTCGATCGGCGGGATGCCGTCCGGCGGCGGACCGCCGCTCACGATCCTCGACGGGTCGATCAGGGGGGCGGGCCCTGAGGCGGACCCGGCGTGCACCCGCGAGGCTGCGTGGGCGCACGCCGCCAGCAGCACCGCGGTGGAGGTGGCCAACGCAAGCCTTCTACGAAAAGGCCGGTGGCCAGCCCATGGATCGTTGGTCGCAGACACTCGCTCACCCTCTTCGACGCCTCTTCGCGCCGCGAGATTCCACCCATCGGAAACTGACCGCTCGGCGGCCGCCATCCTGGACTTGACCTGCACGGATGGAATCGAATCGCGCCACCCGGCGTCCGAGGAAGTGAACGTGACGAACGAGGAGTTCCTTCGCGCGACGATGCCGTCGATGGATCTGGTCTACAACATTGCCCGGCGAATCGTCCCCCGACGCGAGGACGCGGAGGACCTGGTGCAGGAGACGTACTTGGCAGCGTTCCGAGCCTGGCAGGACCATCGCCGCCCCAGAAAGGTCGAGCCGTGGCTCGCGACCATCTGTTTGAACCTGGGGCGCTCCGGGTACCGGCACCGGGCCCGGCGGCCCCAGGAGGTCCCGTGGGAGGAGATGTCGTCGCTTCCCATGGAGGCCGACACCGAGGCGGCGGCGATCGCAGCCCATGACCGGAGCAGCGTCCACCGGGCTCTGTGGCAGATCTCGGAGGAGCACCGCCTCGCGATCACGCTCGTGGACCTCGGGGGGTTCTCGACGAAGGAGGCTGCCGCGATCCTCCGGGTGCCCAGGGGGACGATCCTGTCCCGGCTCCACCGCGGTCGGAAGGCGCTCGCCGTGGTCCTCTCCGGGGACGCCCTCGACAGGAGCGGACTCGAGGAATCAGGGCCATGAGGTTCCCTCGGCGACCGAGTGGCCACGACTCGAACGAGGCCGCGAGCTACGTTCAGGGAGAGCTGGCCCAGCGTGCGCGGGTTCGATTCGAAGAGCACCTGCTGGGGTGCGAGCAGTGCTGGACCGAGGTGCAGCGCGGGAGGGCCGGGCGAGCCCTCGCCGAGCGCGGCCGCGAGCTGAGCCCCCCGGGGCTTCGCGAGGACATCCGCGCCGCCGTCGCCCTGTCCGGGGCGGAGCGGGGTCGGCGGAGCCCGATCCTCGTTTCGGTGGCAGCCGTGCTCGCCCTGGGGCTCGCGGCGGCGGGACTGGTGGTCGGCAACCGCTTGCGGGGACCTCGACAGCCTCGGGCCATCTCGGCGGCGCTCGCCTCGTTCCGTCTGGACAGCGCGCCCGGTGTCGCTCCGACCCTGCACGCTCCTCCGGACCTCTCCGCCGCCGGGCTCCGTCTCCTCGACAGCGGCCGGTCGTCGCTGGGCGGCATGCCGGTGGACGTCTACCGCTTCACCGACGGAGCCACGAAGGTGGTCCTGTTCCTGAGCGCCGAGCGGTTTCCTGAAGCGGTGGGAGCCCAGGAGCGCGGGGGCAGCATTCACGGCTGGCGGGCGTCCGACAGGGGGGACGTGCTCCTGTGCGCCGACGTGCCCGTGCCCTACCTGCTGATCGGCCGCGATGCGTCGCTGGTCGCACGCGCGGAGTCGGCTCTTCGCGAGCAAGCGACCGCACCCACATCCTGAGGAGGCGGGCGAGAGGTGACCGGCAAGGGAGGCGGGGGGCGGGCCCCGGAGCCACCTGGGCCCAAACGCCAGCGGAGGGCGCAGGCGCGGCAGGAGCGGCAGCGTCTGCTTCGGCGGAAATCCCGGGCGAGAGCCGTGCGCCGCGCGACCGGGGTCGCGGCTGCCATCGTGGTCGCCGTTGGACTGGTCCTTCTGGGCATTCGAGGTGGCTCCGGCGGCGTGGCCTTCGCCGGCGACATCCGAAACGGTGGAACCCTCACGAGCCTGCGCCTGCCGGCGCTCGAGGGCGGCGGCACGGTCAGCTACGACGAGTTCCGGTCGAAGCCGCTCGTCCTGAACTTCTTCGCCTCCTGGTGCCCGAACTGCGTCGGAGAGATGCCCGGGTTCCAGCAGGTCTCCGAGCAGCTCGGCACCGAGGTCCAATTCCTGGGCGTGTCGCAGTCCGATGCGAAGAGCGCGAGCGTCGCGCTCGCGCAGCAGACCGGCGTGCGCTACCCGCTCGCCATCGACGCGAACGGGAACTTTTTCCGAGCCACCGGCTCGGTCGGCATGCCCACCACGTTGTTCATCGCCCCGGGCGGGAAGATCGTCGACATTCACGTCGGCGCGCTCGATCCGGCCTCGCTTCGTCAGGCCATCCGACAGTTCCTGGGAGTCTCCGCCTGAGGAATGGAATCGCGGCCCGATTGCCGGCGTCTGGGTAGTCGGAGGGAATGCCGATGACCAGAACTCATGCACGCCTCGGTTCGCTGCTGGTCGGCCTCGTGCTCGCGGCCGCGTCGTGCTCGAAGAGCGCGTCGCCCGCGACCGCGCCGGCCGCGAGCTCGCCACACGCTTCGATGAGTGGTGCCATGATGGAGCTCCCCTCGTGGGCCGATGCCATGAAGGCCTCCATCACCGCGCCGGCCGACGGAACCAAGGTCACGACCAATGCCGTCACGCTGTCCGTCGCGACGTCGGGCTATCAGGACACCTGCGCCCTGGCCGGCAAGCCGGTCGCACAGGGGACGGGCCACTATCACGTCCTGCTCGACGGCGCGCTGGTCAACATGTTCTGCACGCCGACGGCGACCGTTTCGATGCAGAACGTGACGCCGGGGATGCACCGGCTCTCGGTGGTGCCGGCGCTCGATGACCACGCCGAGGTCACCATGAACGAGACCTCGATCCACATCGACTACGAGCCGACCAGCCCCCTGCCGGTGATCGGCAACGCGACGATCGCCGGCCAGCCTTCCATCCAGATTCTGTCTCCCCAGAGCGGGGCGACGGTGTCGGGGTCGTTCGACGTGGTGGTGCGCATCGCCAACTTCAACGCGACGTGCGGCCTGATGGGCAAGCCGGACGTGTCCGGGTACGGACACTGGCACGTGAACCTCGACTCGATGACCGGGCCGATGATGGGGATGGGGTCGATGCTCGGGATGAGCTGCACGACCGTCTTTCACGCGACGACCGACGGCCTCAAGGCCGGACAGACCCACACGATCATCGCCTTGCTCACCGATGACGGCCACGCGCCGCTGACCCCCCCTGTGACGTCCGAGGTCACTGTCACGATCGGATGATCCGGGCTCGAGTTCGGGTCCTCGGCGTGCTGCTCGCCCTCGCCGGAGCGGCGTGCGGGGCAGGAGGCGCAGGCGCAAGCGCGAGCGGCGGTGGATCACCCGCGCCGTGCCCCGCGGCCGCGGGCCTGCCCACGCCGGCCAACGACCATGGGGCGGTGGTGTCGGTTGGGTCCGTCGTGTCGATCCAGGCGACCGACTTCTACTTCGCCCCCACCTGTGTGACGGGTCTGCGCGCGGGCACCGTCACGGTCACGGCCAGCAACGTGGGCGCAGCCTTGCACAACCTCACCATCCCCTCGCTCGGCATCGATCGGGACCTCCCGCCGGGGCAGTCCATCACGATCTCAGTCGAGATGGGGAGGTCGCCGGTGCCGTTTTTCTGCAAATACCATCGCACCGCCGGGATGGTCGGCGCGCTGCTTCCTTCCGGTGGCTGAGCGCGCCACCCCCGGCGACCCGCGTCCACGCCGAACGAGTGCCATCCGCCGCGCCACGGTCCACCCGGTGGCATAATTCGCCGCAGGCACGGGTGTCGAAAAGGGGGTTCAGGCCATGGACACCAGCTCGTCAGTCCCGTCCGGTTCGCTCGAGCGCGAGGCCATCGGTCTTCGCGAGGTCCTCTTCCAGTCCATCACGCACATGGCCCCGGCGGCCGCCGTCGCCTTCTCGATCCCCTTCGGGATCAGCTACGGCGGCGGCGCCACCCCACTGGCGGTCCTGATCGCCATCGTGGCGTGCCTGCTCGTGGCCATCTCGATCGGCCAGCTCGCGAAACACCTGCCGTCGGCCGGCTCGTTCTACACGTATGCCTCGCAGGGCCTGCATCCCTCGATCGGCTTCCTGGTGGCGTGGATCTATGCCTTCATCGAGCCCCTGGTCGCGCCCCTGCTGTTCCTGAACCTGGGCTTTGTCGCTGCTGACTTCTTCCACCGGGAGCCGCCGCATCTGGCCGCCGATCTCTGGTGGCCGTGGGTGCTGGTCGGAGCCGCCATCGTCTTCTTCCTGGGCTACCGGGGGATCCGCGTCTCGGCCCGGACCGGCACCGTCCTCGGCCTGTTCGAGATCGGGGTGTTCGCCGTGCTGGCCGTCTTCCTCATCGCCCGCGCCGACCACAACACGCTGTCCGTGTTCACCACGAAGTTCGCCAACAACCCGAGCTTCAAGGGCTTCTCGGGCGTGTTCGCCGCGTCGGTGTTCACGGTCCTTGCGTTCATCGGATTCGAGGCGGCGGCCCCGCTGGCCGAGGAAGCGAAGGATCCCACGCGCACGATCGGGCGCGCCGTCGTCCTGTCGTGCCTGCTGATCGGCCTGTACTACGTCCTCACGACGTACGCCGCCACGGTCTTCACGGGCCCGGGGAAGATGGTGAGCTTCGCCACCGGCACGGGTTGGGAGGGGCTCGGCCGGGCCGTGTGGGGCGGCGCGTGGATCCTGGTCTTCATCGCCATCGTGAACTCGACCATCGCGAACTCCAACGCCGGCTCGAATGCCGCCACCCGGACCTGGTTCGCCATGGGCCGGGTGCGACTGCTCCCCAGGGCGCTGGCGACGCTCCACCCGCGGTTCCGCTCGCCGCATGTCGCGGTGTGGCTCCAGCTGATCGTCGGCCTCGTGGTTCCGTTCTGGCTGGGGTTCCAGTACGACCCGATCACCGCGTTCGGGCTCGTGGCGACCATCTTCGTGGTGATGTTCGTGCCGGTGTACATCGTGATCAACCTCTCCTGCATGGCCTACTACTGGCGGAAGCAGCGGGCCGAATTCAACTGGTTCCTCCACGGCGTGATTCCTCTGGTCGGCGTCGCGGCGTTCGTCCCGGCCTTCTTCGCGAGCGCCGGCATCAAGATCCCGGGCCTGCGGTTCATCGCGCCGCTTTCCTACCCCCTGAGCCGGGCGGGCCTCGTCGCGGTCATCTGGATGATCCTGGGAGTGGTGTATCTGGTGGCGCTCTATGCACGGAACCCGGGACGCGTCTCCGACACCGGCAAGGTGTTCCTGGAGGAGCCACAGGGAGCAACCGCGTGAGGATTGTTTCGTACCGCCCACGCCCTGAGGAGTTCTCCTGGACGTTCGGAGGCGTCCCGCCCGTCATGAAGGTGGAGCCGGGCGACATCGTGGAGCTCTGGACCGAGGACGCCTTCGGCGGCCACGTCCGCGGGCCTGAGGACCTCGTCAGCAAGGTCATCCAGTGGCCGTTCGTGAACCCGCAGACCGGCCCCTTCTTCGTCGAGGGCGCCGAACCCGGGGACACGCTGGCGGTGCACTTCGTGTCCATCGAGCCCTCGCGCGAGTGGGCCGCCTCGACCACGGTGCCGCTGTTCGGCGCGCTCACCTCGACGACCCGCACGCCATCCCTGCAGGACCCCCTTCCGGAGGTGGTCTGGATCTACGAGGTCGATCGGGCGCGCCGCACGGTGAGGTACCACGCAGCCCGAGGGGACTGGAGCGTGGAGCTGCCGCTCGAGCCGATGCACGGCACCGTTGGCGTGGCGCCGGCCGCGTTCGAGGCGCGCTCGTCGCTGGTCCCTGCCGAGCACGGCGGCAATCTGGACACCCCGGAGATGCGCGCGGGCACGACGTGCTACCTCGGGGTCAACGTGGAGGGGGCGCTGTTCGCCGTCGGCGACGGCCATTGCCGCCAGGGAGAGGGAGAGCTCTGCGGCGTCGCCGTCGAGGCCGCGATGGAGACGGTCGTCCTGATCGACCTGATCAAGGGCCGGGCCACACCCTGGCCCCGGCTGGAGAACGACGAGTACGTGATGTCCCTCGGCTCCGCGCGTCCGTTGGAGGACGCCTTCCGGATCGCACAGTGGGATTTGTGCACCTGGTTGAGCCAGGACCATGGCCTTGATGTCCTCGACGCGTACCAACTGCTGACACAGATCGCGGAGTCGCCCGTCGCCAACGTCGTGGACCCCAACTACACGTTCGTCTGCAAGGCGCCGAAGCGGTACCTTCCGGCGGGCCCGGCGTACGGCGGCATGCACGCCGCGTTGACGGAAGCGGCCGGAGCCTACCGCGCCGCGAAGCCCTGACCGACCCGGCGGGCCGTCCGCAGGCTCTCCGCGACCTGTCGCACGGGGCGAAGCGCCCGAGCGAGCATCGCGGCGATCCTGACCATCCTGGGAACGCCTCGCGGGCGGGTGGCCCAGACCTCGTTCGCAACCCGGGCCTGCTCGGCCTCGCGCATCCGATCCGCCATCCGGTACGTCGCGACCTCTCCCTTGTTCAACATCGAAGCCTCCTCTCGTCGGTCTTCGCCTTCGTAGGCGAACGGTAGCCCCGGCGAGGACGCGTGTCGGTGACCGGCGTCACCGACCGGGTGTGACGCTCAGCAGGCGCGAACCGTGACGGGCGTCACCGCTGCCGATTCAGCCGACGAAGATGCAGAACGGGTGCCCGGCGAGGTCGGCGTAGACGCGAAGCGGTTCCTCAGGATCGTCGAAGCGATCCTGGAGGAGCCGGGCGCCGAGCGCGAGCGCGCGTTCGTGGTGCGCGAGCAGCTCCTCGGCCGTGGGGACCATCAGGTCCAGGTGCAGCTGTTGCGGGATGGGGCCCTCGGGCCAGGTCGCTTTCGGGAGGTTCGCGACCTGCTGGAACGCCAGGCGGCGCTCGCCGGCAGCGTCCGTGAGCACGAGCCAGTCGGCAGTGTCCGGCTCTCCCGCCGCAGGCGGCTCGTCGCCCTGCCGGTACCGGAAGCCGAGCAGCTCTCGATAGAACTCCGCGAGCTCCCGCGCGTTCGTGCAGTCCAAGGCCACCTGGAGCAGCTGCGGGAATCGCTGCCCGGCCTCCATCCCCTACGCCGGCTCGATGACCGCGACGACGTGGGTCACGGGAAGGCCGAAGGAGCGCTCGACCCGACGCGGGAGATCGAGCCGCATCCACTTCGAGACCCCCGGCGGGAGCGTCGACAGGATGATCTCGTCGAAGGGGCCGTGCGCGAGCGCGTCGCGGATCGCCTGCACGGGCGAACGATCACCCACGGCTCCCTCCACCTCGGCTCCGAGGGCGCGAAAGCGAGCGACCGCGCGGTTCAGTCGCCGCTTCGCGATCGCGTGGGCGTCGCCCTCGGTCCAGGTGAGGTGCTCCTGCGGCGGGGTCGCGGGGACGAGCACGAAGAATCGGGCCGGCCCCTTCGCCACGTGCGCGCGGATGGTCTGGAGGAGGGGCTCGCCGCCGAGCGTCTGGTTCGCCACGACCAGGTAGGTGCGCTTCCTCATCATGTGTCCCGACACCTCCTTGCCGGCCTTATGAGAGATACGCCCCGCGGTGTTGGAGGGTTCATTCCCTTTCGGCGTGGCGGATACGCTTGGCTTCGGTCCTCAAGGCTGCTTCGCGGCCACGAGGGCGTGGATCTTCTCCGTCAGGTCGTGCACGGCCTGGGTCAGCTCGGTGTTCTGCTGGAGCAGCTTCTGGATCTGCGTGCCCTGCAGCAGCGCCCGCTGCGAGAGGTCCTCGCGGTGCTTGGCGTCGGCAATCTCCGTGGCCTTGTCCCGGGCCGCCTGCCTGGTCTGCGCGAGCAGGATCAGCGGCGCTGCGTACGCGGCTTGGGTCGAGAACGCGAGGTTGAGGAGGATGAACGGGTACGGGTCGAACGCCTTGGTCGAGAGGTAGTGCAGCGCGACCCAGCCGTTGTAGAGGATCCAGAGAACCACGATGGCCGTCTGAGCCAGGATGTATCGGGGCGTGCCGAAGAATCGGGCCAGGCGCTCCGCCCGCACGCCGAAGGTGTCGTTGCCGAAGGCGCTGTGCATGTCCGCATGGGCACGGTGGTAGCGCAGCTCCTCGTCGCTCATGGCACTCCAACTATTGACGGCCAGCCGGCGCAGTCAGCACCATGGCATGGCGAGAGCGGCGAGCCCGAGGGGCTCGCCGCTCCTCATCTCACGACCAAGCGGTCAGTCGGCCTCGACCCGCTCGACGTCCGGCGCTCCACCCGAGAGCTGGAGTCCCTCGGTCGCGGTCGCCGCGGGTCGCCCGGGAACCAGGGCGAACGCGACGATGGCGGCGGCGAACATCGCGAACGCGGCTCCCCGAAACGCCAGGGCGTAGCCCTGGGTCGCCGCGAGCGCGGCGTTCGTTCCGTGCCCGAGTGCTGACGTCGTCCGCCGGAGCGCCAGCGTCACCAGGACCGCCAACCCGAGCGAGCCCCCGATCTGCAGCACGGTGTTCTGCACCGCGGACCCGAGCCCCGCGTTCTCTTCCGACACCTGATGCATGGCGGCGATCTGGAGGGCCGGGAACGCCGCGCCCATGCCGAACGACAGCAGCAGGATCGTCGGGAGCAGCTCGCCCGCGTAGGTGGAGTGCAGCGAGACGCCACCCAGCCGCAGGAGGCCGAACCCGCCGATGACGAGCGCGGCGGTCGTGACGACCTTCGCCCCGAGGCGGGGCAGCACCGTGGTCGACGCGACGATGCCGGCGATCATCCCGAGCCCGAACGGCGCGTAGCCCAGGCCCGTCTTGAGCGGCGAGAAGTGCAGGATCTGCTGCAGGAACAGCGTCAGCAGGAAGAACATGCCGAACATCCCGCTCGCCATCACGGCCGTGGCCAGGTTCGCCGAGACTCGGGTGCGGTTCGCGAAGAACGTGAGCGGGATGAGCGGATCCTTCGTGCGCATCTCGACCACGACCATCGCGACCAGGGCGGCGACGCCGAGGACGAGCGGCCAGACGACGGCCGGGGATCCCCAGGAGTGGCGACTCGCAGCGAGGAATCCATCGATCAGCGCCAGCACGCCGCCGGTCACGAGCACGGCGCCGGGGATGTCCACGCGGCGAGATGCGCCCTCGGCGCGGCTCTCGGAGACGAGGCCGGGAATCAGGGCGAGCGCGAGGGCGGCGATCGGGAGGTTGACGAAGAAGATCCACCGCCAGCTGATGAAGTTCACGATCAGGCCCGAGATCAGGACGCCAAACGTGCCGCCGAGCCCCGCGAGGCCGCTCCAGATGCCGAGGGCGCGGGTGCGCTCGCTCGGGTCCGTGAAGAGCAACACGACGAGCGCGAGGGCTGCGGGGGAGGCCAGAGCCTCGCCGGCTCCCTGGGCGAACCGGCTGAAGACGAGCATGGTGTGGTTCAGGGCCGCGCCGCTCGTGAGCGAGGCGACCGCGAACAGCGCGGTGCCGATCAGGAAGAGGCGCTTTCGGCCGAACAGATCGCCGAGCCTCCCGCCGAACAGGAGGAGGCCTCCCGCCATCAGGGCGTATCCGTCGACGACCCAAGCGAGCGAGCTGCCCGTGAAGTGCAGGGATCGCTGGATCGAAGGGAGGGCGACGTTCACGACCGTGATGTCGATGATGATCATGAACTGCACGAGGGCGAGCACCACCAGGGCCTTCCATCGGCGCGGATCGGGAGCCGAGGGGGCCTCCGCGGTCAGCGGGCCGTAGTCGTCTTCACGGACAGCCATCAAACGAGCTCCTTTCGATCCATCTTCACGCACAGCCTCTGGCAACCCTCGTGGGAAGTGCTTCATTCCTCTCGAAGGAGAACTTTTCCCGATCTCGTGCATTCTCACGGAGCCCTCATGTTGGTGCCCCATGGTGAACCGATCATCGACGGAGGAGACGGGTCATGAAGGCGAAGCGAGGACGCATTCCATCCCTGGTGGCGATCGGGCTGCTCGCGGGGGCCTGTCATTCCTCCGGAGGCACGGCCGCGAACACCACCCCGCCGCCATCCTCGGCGCCATCCCCATCGGCGTCGGGGTACCACCCCGTCATCGACCCGGCCAACTTCACGGCCACCGTCGACAACCCGTGGTTCCCGCTCAAGCCGGGCTCCCGGTACGTCTACGAGGGCGTGAAGGACGGCGAGCACGTTCGGGACGTCACGACCGTGACGAACGGGGTCCAGCGGGTTGACGGCGTGCCGTGCCGCGTCGTCAAGGACCAGCTCTTCCATTCGGATGGATCGCTGGTCGAGGACACCACGGACTTCTACACGCAGGACCTGCAGGGAAACGTGTGGTATTTCGGCGAGGTGACCGCGGCGCTCGACGACCACGGGATCCTGACCGACACCGAGGGGAGCTGGCTCGCCGGCCAGGACGGCGCGGAGCCCGGGATCTTCATGGAGGCGAACCCCACCGTGGGGCACTCGTTCCGGCAGGAGTTCTACCAGGGGCACGCCGAGGACCAGTTCACCGTGCTCGATCTCGCGGCGGCGGTGTCGACGCCCTTCGGTTCCTACGGGACCACACTCCTCACCCAGGAGACGACCGTGCTCGAGCCCTCCGTGGTCGACCACAAGAACTACGTGAAGGGCATCGGCGAGGTCGCCGAGTTGCAGGTCCAGGGGCCGCAGCCGCCCGAGGAGCTGAAGCTGGTGAGCTACACCGGCGGCTAGGACCAGATCGAGTCGATCGGGGTGACCGCGTTCGCGTCGCCGAGGTACTCGGTGAGCCCGAACCCGTCCTCGAGCGTGCGCAGCAGGCTGTAGTGGAACCACTGCGTGTCGTAGCTCCCCGGGACGACCTGCGGGCCGAGGATCGCGCACGCCACGTGCCCGCCGGAGCCGAAGCCATGCTTCTTCGCGAGGCCGCCGGCGCGCTCGTCCTCGTCGTAGGTGACGATGATCAGGCCGTCGTTGCCAAAGGCGGGGGAGGCTTCGATCAGCGGGATCTGCTGGGCGAGGAAATCGTCGAACTGCGTGTACCGATTGTGGACCGGCTTGCAGTTGGCCTCGCCGTCGTCGCAGCCGTTCGGGATGATCATGTTGAACGCCGGGACGTCGCCGGAGGCAAGGGCCGCGTCGAACGTGGCCATCGGCGCGTCGCCGGTACCAGCCGGGATGTCGTTCGCGAGGCACTCCTCGGAGGGCGTCGTGGGTGACCAGACGCCGCCCGGGCCCTCGATGTCGTCGAACAGGATCGGCGGGTTGCCGGTCGTGTAGAACCCGGTCAACGGGCATGGCGTGTCGCTCGTGCAGTGGTTGCCGCCGCCGTCGCACTTGGCGGTGCCGGCCTCCAGCCAGACCTTCCAACCCAGGCCGGCGACGTCGAGCTGGTGGAACAGGTTGTCGACGTTCTGATGGCAGTCGATCCCGAGGTCCTTCTGCTGGCACTCGGTGAACTGTCCGGTGACGAGGGCGACATAGTTCGCCTGCGACCAGTGGGTCGCCCCGAAGTAGTTGGTGAGCCACGCGGACTGCGGCTGGATCGTGCCCAGCAGGTAGGGCGCATTCGAGAGCTTCAGGTGCGAGTACGTGGTGTTCTCGCCGATGATCAGGAACACGTGGCCGAAGGCCGGGACGCCCTCCTGCGACGCTCGGGTGGTTGGCGCGGCCCGCGAGCTGCCGGCGGGGGACACGAGCGCGAGCGCAAGGGCGGTCGTCGCCGCGATACGAACCGGCCCACGGATCATCCTCGCCTCCCTGTGGACACCCCTTATACCTCGGCGGGTCCCGCCGCGAAAAGCGTGGAGCGCCATCTCGTCGCGCGGAGTATGGTCGAGGCATGCCGTACGACGAGGCGCTGCAGGACGAGCTGGACCAGGAGCGCGCGACCGACGAGGGCATGCCGGAGAATCCGGCAACCGCCACGCTGGGCGTCCTGCTGATCATCCCCGCGGAGCGCGCCGAGGACACATCGACGCCCGGGATGATCCGGGAGACGGCGGTGAGCACTGACCGGATGTGGGCCGGCGTCGCCCGCACCCCGGCCGGCTCGGTGTCGGGGTGGCACCACCACGGGAACTTCGAGTCGTCGATCTACGTGCGAACGGGGCTGCTGCGTGTGGAGTTCGGTCCCGACGGAACCGACGTCCTCGAAGCCGTTCCGGGCGACTTCATCTACGTCGCGCCGGGCGTGGTTCATCGCGAGATCAACCCCGGTGACGTCGAGTCGGAGATCGTCGTGGCCCGTTCGGGATCCGGCGAGCCGGTCATCAATGTGGACGGGCCGGGTTAACGGCACGTGAGGCTGCTCGTCCTCGGCGGAACGAAGTTCCTCGGTCGGGCGGTCGTGGACGCGGCGCTCGCCGAGGGTCATGACGTGACGCTCTTCAATCGGGGTGTCACGAATCCGGGGCTCTACCCGAAGGCCGAGCGCCTCCTCGGCAACCTGGAGTCGGACCTCGCGGCGCTGCATGGCCGGCGTTGGGACGCGACCGTGGATCTCGATCCGACCACCCTTCCGCGCCGCGTGCGCCGGTATGCGGAGCTGCTGAGCGATGCCGTCGAACACGTCGTCTTCGTCTCGACGATCTCCGTCTACGCCGATCCGTCGCGACCGCTCACGGAGGAATCGCCCGTCCACGAGCCGCCCGAGCCCGAGCCGGACTCGTTCCGAGAGGAGGACTACGGCGGCCTCAAGGTTGGATGCGAGCGAGCGATCCACGACGTGTTCGGGGATCGTGCCGCGATCGTTCGTCCCGGGCTGATCGCCGGGCCCCACGATCCCACGGAGCGGTTCACGTACTGGCCTCGACGCCTGGCCGAAGCGGGCGAGGTGCTGGCGCCGGGCGACCCCGGTCGCCCGGTCCAGCTGATCGATGCGCGCGACCTCGGATCGTGGCTCGTGGCCCTGACCCTGGGTCGCACGAGCGGCACCTACAATGCGACCGGTCCTGCGGACCCGCTCACGCTCGGCGAGTTGCTCCAGCGCACGAGCGCCGCCGTCGGGGCCACCTCGAGGCTCGTGTGGGTCGGAGACGAGCCGATCCTGGCAGCCGGCGTGCGTCCCTGGACGGAGCTTCCGCTCTGGCTCCCCGGCGAGGACCACGCCGGGCTGCTTCGGGTCGACATCGGCCGCGCGCTGGCGGCGGGCCTGACCTTCCGTCCGATCGAGGCGACCGCCCGCGACACGCTCGCGTGGAGCCGGGCGGTGCCCGAGCAGCGTCCAACCCTTACCCGCGATCGGGAACGCGAGATCCTGCGCGCCGCCGTCGTCAGTCGGCCAGGAACGCCTCCAGGCGCTCGGCCTCCTCCCTGAGCTCGCGCCGGACGGCCCGCGGCAACGTCGCGAACGGCTCCGTCACGACATGGCCGTCGTCGGCTCGCCACAGGCCCGCGACGAACCCGTCGACGAGGAACGTCTGCGCCACGTCCCCGTTCATGCCGATGACCGTCCTGCGATAGAGCTCGGGGAGCAGGCGCGTTTGATCCACGAAGGCGAGCAGGACGTTGTCCCACTTCGGCAGGAAGGGAACCGGTGCCGGCGTGTCCGGGTCGGGGAGCGGCGCCCGGCGCACGTCGAGCAGCTCCCGGCCGTGCTCGTCTCGGAAGCGGACGAGCTGCGGCTCGAGCCGCGCGAAGGCGCGGCCGACCTCGGGGGCGAGCATCATGGCCCACGCGGCGACATCGCGACGCGACGCCGGCCCGAAGGCCGCGAGATACCGACGGAGCATCTCGGCGCGCGCCTCGGTGGGGTCCTGCGGCTCCGGCTCGTCGATCGCCACGAACCGGCTCTCGGCGCTCGCGTGCCAGAGCGACTCCTGGGGGTGGTGCACCACGTGCGCGCGCACCCGCGCGCCGCGCCAAGCGCGCCGGGCCTGCACGCCTCGCAGTCCATGTTCGCGCTCCAGATACGCCATCGCCTCCGCCGTCGTCACCGAACCTGTTGCGGCGAGCTTCCGCACCGCCGGCGCGAGGCGTTCGGCGATCGGCATCTTGTGATAGTGGTTCGTTTCACTGAGCGCCGCGCGGATCATGGCGTAGTCGCGGCGCGTGACGAGGTGCAGCGTCTGCCTGATGAGCGTGGCCCTGACGACGGCCGCGCTCTGGAGCTGACGCTCGAGGGCCGCTCGCCGAAAGCCGGTCGTCCGAGTCCAGATGCCGACGTACGGCGCCTGGGGCGATTGCGCCTGCATCCCGACCAGGTGCTCGATCACGGCTGAGGGCGAGAGGCGCTTGCGCTGCAGCAGGAGTTGACGCGCGAGCGTCGCCCGGTTCAGCTCACGAAGGCTCACGACGCGCTCGTCCACGCACGTACGCTACCTGGTCATCCGAAGCGGATGCGTACGGTTTCGAACCGGCGAGTGCGGCGGGGGCGCTCGTCATGGCGAACCAGACGGGGGGTCCGGGCGTGGGGCCGGGTGGTCACTGACGCAGGTCGATGATGTCGGCCTTCCCATAGGTGAAGAAGGGGTCGCCGGCCGCGTTCGTGCCGAGCTCGGGCGGGACGACCTGGATCTGGGTCACCGGGCGAGTGAGGCCGGTCGCGCGCAAAGCCGCGGCGATGAAGTCCCGTTCCGTGTCGATGTCGGGCGCGATGTGGTGGTTGGGGAGGAGGGTCGTCCGTTTGATCTCGACTCGGTCGTCGAGGCTCGCCGTCGCGAGCCAGATCGGTGACCCGTCGGCCAGCGTGAACCCCGAGGACCAGATGCGGATGTGGTGGCGCTCGCGGACCGACCCCGCGACGACGGCCTTCTCGAACGCCAGGTCCTGGGGTCGGCCCCCCAGGAAGGCCGGGGTCACGGGAGCGGTCGGGTAGGGCCGGTTCCGTAGCCCCGCCGAGTACACGTGAAGCAGGGTGTGCAGGTCGACGGGGTCGGCGAGCGACCAGCCGGCGGCGGCGAACGCCGCCTCGATCTCCGCCTTCGTCCCGACGAAGATCAGCCCGACCGGCTCCATCTGCCGCCCGGTCAAGGTCTCGCTGTGCAGGGCCAGACGAGGCAGGATCGTCGCGTCGACCTCGAGGGCGGCGAGCTGCGTCGGCGGCAGCGGAAGGATCGCCGGCGCGCGGCGCGGATTCGTCCACGCGTCGATCGCCGCGACCGCCACCAGCGCCACGACGAGCAGGGAGAGGGCCGCCTGGATCATGCCCGCCCGCCGGGTGTAGACGCGTGGCGTGTCCTCTCGGAGCCCGACCCAGGTGGCAGCCGCGACGGCGACGACCAACCCGAGCACGGTTCCGGCCAGGACGTCGCTCGTCCAATGGAACCCGAGGACGACGCGGCTGTAGCCGACGCCGAGGATCGCGATCCCCGCCGACAGCGCGATCGCGATGTGCGTTCGCAGTCGTGAGGTGGCCCTGATGCCGAGGTAGCCCAGGAAGGCGAAGGCGGCCGCGGCGCCGGCGGCGTGCCCCGAGGGGAAGCTGAAGCTCCCCGGAAGCGCGGTGGCGCCGACGAGCGGACGGGGACGCTTCACGACGATGCGTCCGATGTCGGAGGCGAGCGGCCCGAGGACCAGCACGGCGGCCATGCCGACCAGTGGCCTGAGGGCTCGCCTGCGCACCCAGAGGATTCCGAACACGAGGATGGACACCGGGATCCGAACGGTCGCGCCGCCCAGCAGGCTGAAGAAGGTGGCCGCCCGAACGCGCGCCCCATGATGGAGGAGATTCGACAGGTTCTCCAGGCGCACGTCGGCTTGGGCGAGCGCCCCGTGGTGCACCACCTGGGCGGTGATCGAGACGAAGGCCAGCACGAGCGCGAGCGTCATGGCGACCCCGCCGGTGAGGAACAACCCGGTTGGCGAGCGGCGGCTCAGTCGTCGCCGGACGACACGCCAAGGACGCGCCAGGGATCGTCCGGCACGCGCGAGGTAGGGGTTCGCCACGAACGCTTCGCGAAGCGAGCCGGCGATGGATCGAGCAACGGGAGCGAGCAGGCCGGCGTACGTGCGGACGAGATGCACGACCCATGCCACCCCGAGGACGGCGGCCAGGACCAGCAGGATCCCGATCGCGCCGGGGAGCCCGAACAGATCGAACGCCTGGTAGAGCGCCCGGAACACGGGCACGGCCAGGATCAGGCTGGTGAGCAGCAGCAGGCCGGTGCGCCATCGGTGCCGATTCGCCGCCGGGCCTGGCCGGTCTGACATCCGACAAGCGTAGGGGAACGATCGCGGCTTTGAGGGCCTGTTCCTTGCGGGAACCGCGTTCGATCACCGAGGATTCGGGCCGTGTCCACCTCGTCGTCGATCGAGGCGCTGATCGCTCGCATGGAGGACCTGGCGCGTCCCCTCGCGGCGAACGGCGATCGGCGGCGGTTCTTCCACGACACGTACCTCCGAACGACCCGAGCGGTCGGGGAGGAGATCGAACGAGGCGGGTTCGTGGACGCGGACTGGACGGAGCGCTGGGACGTCCGGTTCGCCGATCTCTACCTCGACGCGTTGGAGGAGTGGGACCGAGGTGCCGCGACATCGCGGCCGTGGGTGATCTGCTTCGAGGCAGCCGCCGAGCGCCTGCCGCCGCTTCGCCATGTCCTCCTCGGCATGAACGCGCACATCAACTACGACCTCCCGCAGGCCGTGCTCGCCGTGATCACCGACGAGGACTTCGACGATCCAAGGGTCGTCGCGAAGCGCTCCGCCGACCACGCGCGCATCGACGAGATTCTCGTCCGGCGGGTGCCCGAGGAGGACCGTGAGCTCGCCAAGGACGAGCTGCCGGGCGATCGCGACTGGATCGACCGGCTGCTGACGCCGCTCAACCGCGCAGGCACCCGGCGGTTCCTGAAGGAGGCGCGGCGGAAGGTCTGGGCGAACGCGCGCATCCTCTCCGTCGCCCGGCGTCAAGGCGGCGACGCGTATGCGCGCCGGCTCGCGGAGCTGGAGGAGCTGTCGGCGCGGCGAGTGGCCGACCTCCGTGCGCCCGGCCGCGTCCTGCTGAAGCTCGCCGCCCGCGGGTTCGGGGTCGAACTGGCCCAGTAGCGCGCTCAGCCGAGCGCCAGGCGGAGCGCCTCGTCGTAGGCAGGGCTGCCAGGGCGGATCTCGGTGATCAGCTGCCCCTGCGGGGTGAAGAAGCGGATGATCACGCCCGCCTCGCCGGCCGAGGCCGCCGACGCGATCAGGCTGACGGCCTTGGCCGTGTGGACGTTCTTCGACGGCGGCGCGGCCGTTCGCTGCCCGGTCGCCGCGGCGGCCTGGGGGCGGGGGGCGGCCGCTCCGGGTGGCGCAGGCCGTGTTGGGACGGGCTTCGGCTCCGGAGCACCGTGGGTGATCGGCGCGCCGCAGCCAGCGCACACGACGTCGGTCGGAGAGACCTGACGACCGCACCACTGGCAGACCGAGATGGTCGACGAGTCGCTCACGCCTCTAATGATCGACACCCCGGCTTCGGCGCCTGAGCGCGGGGTAATCCGATCGGCCGAGGACTGCGAATGCCCTCGAAAGGCCTCGAGGAGGAGGGACGTGAGCGCAGCCGGCAGCGCCCCGGTTCGCGTGGTGGTGCTCGACCACCTGCGGTTGTCCGCGGATGCCCTGTGTGCGCTGCTCTTGCCCGGCGACGAGTTCGAGGTGGTCGCCAGGGTCGCCTTCCCGTCCGAGGCGGTCGACGCCTGTGAGGACGGCAGGGTGGACGTCGTGGTGATCAGCATGTCGCTCCCCGGCCTGGAGGGCGTCCGGGTCGTCGAACGGATCCGGCGCGCCCATCCGGTCGTCAAGGTCGTGGTCCTGGCCGCCCCGGAGCAGTTGGGGCTCGCCGCACGCGCCATGGCGGCCGGCGCTCACGAGTACGTCTCCAAGCTCGAGTCCGGCGAGTCGCTTCGGCGCGCCATCGCCGACGTCGCCGGCGGCCGGTCCGGCCAGCGCTCGGCGGCCATCGCTGCGCTCGACGAGGATCTGCGCCGGCTCGAGTCGCTCACCCCGCGGGAGATCGAGGTCCTGCAGATCATGGCGGCCGGCCCGTCGACTGCGCGGCTCGCGCACAGCTGGGTGTGACGGCGCTGACCGCGAGGACCCACATCAAAAGCATCCTGCGGAAGCTGGGAGCCCATTCGCGGCTGGAGGCGGTCACCGTCGCGCGCCGGCTGGGCATCATCGGCAGCATCGATGCGACCGCAGCGGTGAGTCTTCCCAGCTAACGATCGCCGATCGCGACGTACCTCACTTGGGGGTTGTGGCGCGCCCGCGACGTGGCCGACAATCCGCCTGCCAGAGGGCCAGGTCTAGGGGAAGTCCGCCTGGGGTCCGCGTGGTCCTGGCATGCCCAGCGCCACTGCGGGGCCCCGAACGGGGCCCCGCAGCTCGTTGCGCCTGACGTGCGGGCTGTGCTCAGTGCGTGCCGTGCTTGGCCTGGTTCGCCTGCAGGTGCGTGAGCGCGTTCGCGAGCCCCTTGTTGGGGTGCGCGGCCTCGTTCGCCTGGACGTGCGAGATGGCGTTGGCGAGGCCGGTGCTCGCGGCGGCGTGCTTGGCCTGGTTCGCCTGCAGGTGCGTGAGCGCGTTCGCGAGCCCCTTGTTGGGGTGCGCGGCCTCGTTCGCCTGGACGTGCGAGATGGCGTTGGCGAGGCCCGTGCTCGTGGCCGAATCGCCGGACGAGGCGAAGGCCGTGCCGACGCCTCCCAGGACCGCCGCCGAAACGACCACAGCAAGGATCCGCCGCGTGGGCCTCATGCTCCCTCCTTCGTGATCACGACCATCCTGCGAACATCGTTGGGGTCCACCAGGACGTTTCCCTGGCGTGGGACCTCTCACACCTCGTCTCGCTGCCGGCAGCCCGCTCAGCCGCCGAGGATCTGCAGGTCAAGGGCCTGGATCCGCCCGGGATCGGCCACGAGCTCGATCGTGGTGATTCGGTCGCCGTCGATCGTGAAGCCGAAGACGACGCGCGGGGTGCCCCCCGCGATCCAGACGGCGCCGGGCACGCCATCCACCAGAGCGGGCTGCGCCACGCGCGCTCGGCCCGCGAACGTGCCCGCCACCGCCTCCGCCCCCCGAACCTCCGCCTCGGCGCCCATCTGCACGGCAGCGCCGTCCGCGCGGAGCACGACGTCGGGGTTCAACAGGGCGAGGAGCGCTCCGAGGTCACCGCCGCGCGACGCGGCGAGGAAGGCCTCGACGATCGCCTGCCGCCGGCGGCGATCGACCTCGCCGGTGGCGGATGCGCCTCGGAGGCGACGCCGCGCACGGCTCGCGAGCTGCCTCGCTGCTGCCGGCGAACGCCCGACGATCGGCGCGATCTCCTCGAACGGCATTGCGAACAGATCGTGCAGGACGAACGCGACCCGCTCCGCAGGCGTAAGCGTCTCGAGCACGACGACGAGCGCCAACCCGACGGAGTCACCCAGCACCGCGACGTGCTCGGGGCCGTCCTCGCCGAGTGTCGCCGAGTCCGGTGCCACCTCGTGCAGCGGCTCTTCGCGCTTGGCCTTCCTCGCGCGCAGCACGTCCAGGCACACCCGGGCGACGACGGTGGTGAGCCATCCGCTCAGGTTCTCCACGTCGCTCGCCCCGGAGCGACTGAGCCGGAGCCACGCCTCCTGCACGGCGTCATCCGCCTCGTGCACCGAGCCGAGCATCCGGTAGGCGACCGCCCGCAGGCGCGTGCGGTCGAGCTCGAAGCGCTCCGCCAGCCAGTCGTGGTCGGCCATCTCGTCCCATCGTAGTGACGAGGCTTGCGGGGAGGATGTGACGGGCGGCTCAGTCCGTCAGCACGATGTACAGCAGCCAGGCCAGGAGCGCGACGAACAGGGCGATGACCACGAGCCCGAGCTTCGACACCACCGCGATCATGTCCGTGGCGACATGGTCGCGCGCACTCTGGAGGTGAGGGCGACTCGACACGGGATCGCAATGAAAACGCCACTCCGCGGACACGCGATTTCGGGGTGTCAGTGCCCACAATGCGCTCACGTCCTCGGATCGGAGATCCGTGCTGCCAAGCGCGACAACCGAGTGGTTCGAGCCCGTCCCTCCCCCGGGGCGCAGGCCGACCGTGCACCTGCGTCCGGCGTGGTTGGTCGACGTCACGTTCCTCGGCCTCTTCCTGTGGTGGGCCCTCGGCGTGAGCGGATTCATCCAGGCCGTCATGGCCATCCCCATGGTGGTCGCGCTGTATGCCCGCGGGCGCACGAGGATCCCGAAGATCTTCCTGATCTGGGTCTTCTTCATCGCCTGGATGTTCGTGACCTTCATCCAGGTGCATCACCTCGCCCATATCGTGTCGTTCACGTGGCGTGGAGGGCTGTACATCGCCGCAGGGATCCTGTTCCTGTACGTGTTCAACTTCTCGCGGGAGGCACTCCCGACCAGATCCTTGGTCAAGGCCATGGCGTGGTTCTTCGTCCTGACCGTCCTCGGCGGGGTCATCGGGATGGTGCTCCCGAAGCTCAACTTCACGACCCTGTTCGAGAAGCTGCTCCCGGCAAGCACCGTGGCTGGCAACCGATTCGTGTTCGACCTGGTCCACGCCTCGACCGCCTCGCTCAACGCCTTCGGGAGCACGAAGATCCACCGGCCCAAGGCACCGTTCATCTACACCAACCAGTGGGGCTCGGCCTACGCCCTGAGCTTGCCCTTCGCCCTCGCCGCGCTCATGGGTGGAGAGATCCGATCGAACCTGTGGCGCAGGGCCCTGATGGTCCTGATCGCGTTCTCGCTGCTCCCGCTCGTCATCTCGCTCGACCGCGGCTCCTGGCTGAGCGTGGGGGTGAGCATCACCTACGCCACGCTCCGCCTTGCCTTCGGGCGAAACCGCAAGTGGGCCCGCGTCGCCAGGGGCCTCATCGTGGCCGCGGTCCTCGTGGCGGCGGTCGTCCTGCTCACCCC
>JACXTT010002861.1_pt1 | contig 27018 bp, 29 predicted proteins | sample 9270951 | NCBI WGS metagenome assembly JACXTT01 (sample SAMN15532306, study PRJNA645909) | rock metagenome | isolation source: weathered quartz diorite | place: Puerto Rico | collected 2017-06-21 | reverse complement strand
CGGCGCCGGCGGCTTCGGCTCGACCGGCGTCTGACCTTCGGCCGCAGCCCGCCCCGCCGGACCGCCGCCGGCCGGCGGACCCGCCGCCGCGATCAGTATCCGCCGCCGCTCGCGCGCTCGCAGGAGTTCGAACGCCACATGCCCCCCGACCGCTCGCACTCCTGCTGCGCCGACATGACCGGCGCGGTCGCCAGGTCCGCACAACCGGCGACGACCGCTATCAGGACCAAGAGGACGAAGCCCGTGGACACCGTCTTTGCCATAGGCGCCTCCGGGAAAGGAACGCGCGGCGCGGCGGGCGCGGTTCCGGGGACGGGACCAAAGGCTCAGTCGCCGGGCGCCATGAACGGATAGCGAAAATCGGTCGGCGGCGCGAACGTCTCCTTGATCGCGCGCGGACTGACCCAGCGCAGCAGGTTCAGCACGCTCCCCGCCTTGTCGTTCGTGCCCGAGGCGCGGGCGCCGCCGAAGGGCTGCTGGCCCACGACCGCGCCCGTCGGCTTGTCGTTCACGTAAAAATTGCCGGCGGCCTGCGTCAACGCGTCAGTAATGCGCACGATCGCAGCCCGGTCGCGCGCGAAGACCGCGCCGGTGAGCGCATAGGGCGAGCCCTTGTCGCAGATCTCCAGCGCGGCCCCGAGGTCGCGATCCTCGTAGACCCACACCGTGAGCATCGGGCCGAAGATCTCCTCGCGCATGAGCTTCAAATCCGGTCGCTTCGCGAGCACCACCGTCGGCTCCACGAAGTAGCCCTTGCCGTCGTCGCATCCGCCGCCGGCGAGGATCGCGGCGTCCGGCGACTGCCGGGCGTCGTCGATGTAGCCCTTGATGCTGGCGAAGGCGCCGCCGTCGATCACCGCGCCCATGAAGTTCGTGAAGTCCGCGGGATCGCCGACCCGGATCGCGGCGACCTGCGCGAGGAGGCGTTCCTGCACCGCGGGCCAGAGCGAGGCCGGGATGAACGCTCGGGACGCCGCCGAGCACTTCTGGCCCTGATACTCGAAGGCGCCCCGGGTCAGCGCCGTCGCGAGAGCCGGGACGTCGGCGGAGGCGTGGGCGAAGACGAAATCCTTGCCGCCGGTCTCGCCGACGATCCGCGGGTAGGCGCGATAGCGCCGGATATTGCGCCCGACTGTTTCCCACATGCCCTGGAACGTGGCGGTCGATCCCGTGAAGTGGATGCCGGCCAGCGCGGGGGACGCGAGCGCCGGATCGCCGACCTCGGCACCCGAGCCCGGCACCATGTTGATGACGCCCGGCGGCAGGCCCGCGGCCTCGAGGATCTCCATGATGACGTGCGCGGAGTAGAGCGCGGACGACGCCGGCTTCCACACGACGGTGTTGCCCAGGATCGCGGGCGCCGTCGGCAGGTTGCCGCCGATCGACGTGAAGTTGAACGGCGTGACGGCGAACACGAACCCCTCGAGCGGCCGGTGCTCGAGCCGGTTCCAGGCGCCGGGTGACGAGAGCGGCTGCTGGCGGTAGATCTCCTCGGCGTAGGCGACGTTGAAGCGCCAGAAGTCGATCAGCTCGCACGCCGCGTCGATCTCGGCCTGATGCGCGGTCTTGGACTGGCCGAGCATCGTCGCCGCGTTCAGGGTCATCCGAGACGGCCCGGCCAGGAGATCGGCGGCTCTCAGAAAGACCGCCGCGCGCTCGTGCCAGGGCATTCGCGACCAGTCATGCTGGGCGGCCGTCGCAGCGTCGATCGCGCGCTGGACCTCGGCGGCGCCGGCCTTGTGCCAGACGCCGAGGACGTGGCGGTGGTCGTGCGGCATGACGACCTCCGCGGTCCGACCGGTGGTGACCCTGCGCCCGCCGATGCGCGGCGTGATCTCGACCACCTGGGCGGCCATGCGATCGAGCTCGGCGCGGAGCGCTTTGCGCTCCGGGCTACCGGGAGTGTAGGCCAGGACGGGCTCGTTGCGGGGGGCGGGCACGTTGAAGATCCCGTTGCTCATGGAGACCTCCTGGAGCGCTACCCTTTCAGCTTACCTCCGGCCTGCGTTCGCTTCCGCCTCGTCGATTTCGTCTCGATCGCGGCCGCGCGCCACGTACTCCGCGACGGCGGTCGCCAGCTCGGCGTCGAGCGACGTGAACTGCACGCCGGCCTTCTCGCCACGGCGCGAGACGATCGTCCCCTGCGCGACGATCCGGCGGCCCACCTCGCTCCCGTCGACGCGGATCGCGACCTGGCTGCCGACGGACCACTCATCGGGAACGCCCACTAGACCCAGACCCCCCTCGCTGATGTCGAAGGTGCGCGCGCGGCAGGCTCGCCCGTCGGTGGCCATGAGCTGCACGGCGGCGTCGAGCCCCGCCCGCGGGTATACGCGCATGCTGGAGGGCATGACGCCGTAGATCTTCACGGGCTGGGACTTGCCCTTGACCGTCACCGTGTCGAGCTCGCGGGTGGGAAACCGGCCCTGCACGAGCTCGTACGTGTACTCGCTGATGATGATGGGGACGCGGTAGTCCTTGGTGACGGACTCGAGCCGAGCGGCCAGGTTCACCGGGTCGCCGATCGCCGTGTACTCGTTGCGCAGCTTGGAGCCGAGGCTGCCCACGACGGCCTCGCCCGAATTGATGCCGACACCGCAGCGAATGGGCGCGCCGAGCCTGGCTTCCCAGCGCGCCGAGAACGGAACAACCCGCTCCTGGAACTCGAGTGCCGTGCGGATCGCGTTCAGCGCGTGCTCGGAATCTTCGCGGGGCGCGTTGTAGAGCGCCATGATGCCGTCGCCCATGTACTTGTCGATCGTGCCCCGGTGGCGGAAGACGACTTCGGTCATCACCGAGAGGTAGTCGCGAAGCATCTCATCGACCTGCTCCGGCTGCAGCCGTTCGGAGATCGTGGTGAAGCCTCGGATGTCCGAGAAGAGGATCGTGACGAGGCGGCGGCGCGGGCGGAGGAGCCGTCCGTCGCGATCGCGGACCACCTCGCGCAGAACGTCGGGCGAGAAGAACCGCGAGAGCCGCTGCTTCTCGCGCTGCTCGCGCACGAAGTTCTCGACGACCGTCGCGCCGTAGCCGAGCACCAGGCCGATGGAGATCGCCATCCCACGCATCCACGTCTCGGCGAGCCGGAAGCCCCCGTAGGTGAGCAGGCCCGCCGCGATCCACAGCAGGACGACGGCCAGCAGCGCGCGCGCGGCGCGAAGCCGGACCGCGAGCACCGACCCGATCAGAGCCGCGAGGGCGGCCAGCACCGTCGACACCGGCCTGGGCACCTCGTGGATCCGGTCGCCGCGCAGCAGCGTGTCGATCGCATTGGCGTGGATCTCGACGCCCGGCATGTTGCCGGGGGCATACGGCGTGGTGAAGACATCCTTCTGCTTCTCGCTCGTCGGGCCGATCAGGACGATCTTGCCGTGAAACCACCCGCGGTCCATCTCACCCTTCACGACGCGGTAGTACGGCGCCCACGGGAAGGTGTTGGGGTGGCCGCGGTAGTTGATGAGGATTTCGCCGACCCCGGGAAGCGGCCGCGCCGGGAAGCCGGCCCTCGTCGTCAGGTGGTACATCTCGAGATCGAACCCGGGCCACCACTCGCCGCCACCGGGCACCCGCAACAGCGCTCGACGCAGATGGCTGTCCCGATCGACTCGAACGTTGACCGCTCCGACGCCGGCGGCGCCCCGGCGAATGACCGGCAGCGGCATGTTCGTCATTTCTCGCTTCACGCCGAGGACGCCGTGCTCGGTGCCGTAGAGGGGCTGGTCCTCCGTGTCGAGGCCAAGCGCGAGCACCACGTTGCCGGCGCGCGCGATCGCCGCACCGAGCGCGTCGTCATCGTCCGGGCCGAATCGCGAAGGCGTGTCGAAGATGAGGTCGAGGCCGATGGCCAGGGGGCCGTCGGCGCTGATGCGGTCGATCAGCTCGCCGTGCAGCTTGCGCGGAAACGGCCACTGCGTGTTCAGCTCCTGGAACGATGCCTCGTCGATCGACACGACGACGATCGCCGGCGTACCGGGGCGAGGGCCGCGAAGGTCGAAGAAGCGATCGTAGGCCCAGTACTCGAGCGACTCGAGATCGACGAGCAGGGTCTGGCCGAAAAGCACGAGCCCCACCGTGACCGCGGCCGCCCCGATGCCGACGAGGTATTTCCGGATCTGGCCGTACAGACGGGCGAGTGCGCGACCCATCGCCGCAACTCTAAGCCAGCGCTGCCTTCCGGGCCACACCGTTTCGGCCGCCCGGCGCGCTGGATGACCGTTCGTTCATTCTTCACGGATATTCCGGAAATTCCTTATTTGATCGACACTTGACAAGGTTGGCCGGGCCCAGCGATAGTCGTAGCTCAAAGCTGGCCATTGGTACCGATTGATACAGCGGGTCTCCAGTCTCGGGTGCCCACCCCGGACGTTCTGAGGTGAGGGAGGACGCGGCTATGCGTGTCGGTCGAATTGTCGTTGCGGTGTCGCTGATCGCCGGGTTGCTCCCCGGCTCCGTCTCGGCCCAGGCCACGAAGGCCGGCGTCGTCACCACGCTCCAGGGCAACGTCACCGCGGCGCGCACGACCGCGGCCCAGCCCGTCGCGCTGAAGTTCAAGGACGACGTCTTCGTCAACGACCGGGTCGTCACCGGCGATCGCTCTCTCGCCCGGCTCCTGCTCGGCGGCAAGGCCGTCGTCACCGTGCGTGAGCGCTCGGCGCTCACGATCACCGAGGTTCCCGGGCGCTCGACGATCGATCTCGACTCCGGCAAGGTCGCCGTCGCGGTCGCGAAGGACAAGATGCAGCCGGGCGAGCAGGTCGAGGTCAAGACCCCGAACGCCGTCGCCGCCGTGCGCGGAACGGTCTTCATCGCCGAGGTCGTTCGCGCCACCGCCAGCGCCGACAACGCCCAGGGCGGCACCACCGCGAACTTCTACGTCCTGACGGGCACCGTCGCCGTCACCAGCGGCACGCAGACCGTCAACGTCGGCGCGAACAATTTCGCGAGCGTGACCGGCAACATCGTGAACTCCGGCGTCATGAGCGCGCAGATGCGGGCCAATGCCACCGGCGGCCTAAGCTCGAACCTGCCCAAGGTGAGCGGCGGCGAAAACAACGCCAAGCAGACGGTGATGGACACCACGGTCGCCACCTTCACCGCGGCGAACCTGCCCGTAGTCACGCCGCCAACGACCCCCACGCCGCCGCCGATGGTTCAGCCAGTGACCACCCCTCCGTTGACGCCCGGCGGGAACGCGAACCTCACCCTGCCGCCGACGCCGCCCATGACGGCGGGCGGCATCTTGCTGTTCGGGGACGCGGACATGTTCCCGATCGTCGCCTCGCGCGCGGCCCTGGCGGCCGATCTGGCCGTGGCCCGGCCCGGCACCCTCATCACCAACCTCAACAGCCCGACCCTGCCGGCCGACCTGTCCGCGTACAGCACGATCATGTTCGTCGGGGCCTTCCAGGCCATCAGTGCCGCCGACCAGCAGACGCTGGCTCAATTCCTCGCGCGCGGCGGCGGCCTCTATCTGACCGGTGAGCGGCAGTGCTGTCCGGCCCTGAACAGCTCCGTCCAGAGCCTCCTGCGGCTGGCCACCGGCTCCGATTCGATTCGGGTCGAGAGCACCCGCGATTTCGTCTCGCCTCCGGGCAGCCCGCTGGCGCTTCCCAACGCGGCGTTCAACCGGACCGCTCGCGGGCTGATCACGGCGGTGCCCACGGTGCTGACGACGTGGGCGCCCAACAGTCCCGGCGAGATGTTCGGGATCTCGGGCGGCAACGTCCTGGCGACGATCGGTGACGGGATGGTCGCCGGGGTCTGGAACGAGTTCGATCTCAAGGGCGGAGCCGGGCGCATCGTGGTGATGATGGACGTCGACTGGCTGTCCGACGGGACGTCACTCGCGCAGTGCGACGCCGTGTGCCGCCAGAACATCGTGAGCAACCTCATCACGTTCCTCGACGATCCGGCCGTCCCGCTCGTCGTGACCACGTCCCTGTTCAGGTCGGTCAACGAGGTGCTCGCGACGAGCGACAGCTTCTTCGACTTTCCCCTCGTGACGATCGTCAACACCTCGGTCGATCCGCTCCTGTGGTTCAGCGGCAGCACGCTCACGACCCAGGGCGTGTTCTCGCGCATGCGCGATGCCAATATCTCGACCGAGGGCAGCTTCCTGCGCGCCGACTCCGGCGCTCAGCTGATCCAGACCGGCTCGAATCCGTTCGTGGCGATGTCGGGCGGCTCGCTGGCGGTCGGGGCCAGCAACAACGGAAGCCTGTTCGATCTGGCCGGGCGCGCGGCCTTGACCGCGATCGACCTGGACACGGGGCTCCAGGTCGGCACCGACCGGCCGCTTCAGCCCGGCGCCGGCGCCGCGGTGTTCGACACGGACAACGGCGCGATGGTGAGCGTCCGCGGCAGCGCGTACAAGGTCGACACGGCGCTGCTCGAGGCCACGGCGCCCTTGCTGAACCTCAAGGGCGGGACCTCGTTCACCACCGGCGACCACGCCGTCAATCTGGTCGGCAGCGCCAAGCTCTCCATCCCCAACGACGCGATCTCCGCGATCACGCTCCGGTCCAGCATGCTGACCGTGGCCAACGGCCATCTGTTCAACGTCGCCGGCGGCAGCGTGGTCAACATCGCCGGCAACCTCGTGGCCCTCGCGGACGCGAGCACCCTGAACATCCTGAACGGCCTGCTGCTCAACGTGACCGGCAACTCGTCCGCCTCGATCGGCCGCTCGCTCGTGAGCTTCTCGGGCTCCGGCAACATGCTGAACGTCACCAACACGTTCGCGCCGACGGCCATCATCAACGGCATCCCGGTCTCGGGGCCGATCGACCGGTTCAGCATCGGCGCGAACGCTATCGGCGGTACCGGTACCGGCACGATCCGCATCAACGGCGTCACCTTGACCCCCAACACGCCGCTGGCGAGCCTCACCGGCAGCCTGGTCGCCATCCAGGGCAACACCAGCGCCGTGAACATCGCGGTGCCGCCCGGCGGCGTCGTCGTCCTGCCGGTCGTTCCGGTCGCGCCGCCCGTGAACATTCTGGCGCCCGGCAAATAGGGCGCGCGGGGATCAGTACGACCAGACGAGGCTGAGCGTGGCGACGTTGCGCAGGTAGGAGTAGACCTCGATGTTGGAGAAGTCGCGCGTCACCAGGTACTCGGCGGCGAGCGTGAAGTTGGCGGGCAGCGGCAGCTCAACGCGGACGATGTTCGTCATCTCCTGGTCCTGGCGCCACTTCGTGCCGGGCGCGTAGGACGGCAGGATCGTGTTCTTGTAGGTGTAGTCGCGGAAGTGCACGTCGAGGTCGTACTTCAATCGGATGGCCCACCACGGCAGCGTGTACTGGCCGCCGAAGTTCACCCGGTGCCCGTAGTACATCCAGTTGCGTCCCTCGTCCTTGCCGGTGTCGTCCCAGTCGAACTGGTAGCCGGCCTTGAGGTAGTGCCGGTCCTCCGCGAAGCGGACGTAGTGGAGAAAGCCCACCATGTAGTTGTCGCCGCTGCGGTTCTCGTTGGCGAGCCGGAGCACCTGATCGACGTTCTCGAAGATCTTCGCCTGGAAGCGGACGAAGCCCTGCGTGAAGTTCCGGGCGCTCTCGATGACGACGCCCGAGAGGGACACGGTGTGGCGCTGGAGGAACTGGTCGGTGCCCAGGATCGTGTCGTCGTACGCGTACTGCAGGCTCACCTGCGTGGGTAGCTGGGCCAGCGCCGTCTTGTAGGTCAGGCTTGCGGTGCCGAGGTTGCTGATGACGTTGAAGGCCGGCATCGCGTTCTGATACGTCGTGAAGAACGAGTAGCCGACCGACGACTCCCAGTCGGCGGTGCGCCACCACACGTAGCTCGCGTTCAGGCCGAACAGCTCGCCCGTCGACTCGTGCTTGTGGCGACGGATCTCGGCCACCAGCGGCTCGATGGGCGCCGAGGTGTCCTCGACGGGGCGCACGTCCACGTTGTCGTCATAGGTGAGCCCGATGCGCGCCTCGAACGAGAACCGCCGATCCTTGTCCCGCGAGGCCACGATGGTGTCGCGCAGCCGCTCGGCCGGACCGGTGAGCTGCGAGCCCGGCGCCAGACGGATGGCCTGCTCGACCTCCGCCGCCGCCTGGCCCGGCAGCCCGAGCACGCCGAGCGCCAGGCCGGTGTAGAAGCGCGTGAGCTGCTGGATCTCGGGATCGCTCGAGCGGCCGTCGCGAAACGCGGCGAGCGCGCCGCGGTAGTCCTTCTTGCGGTAGCGGAGGAAGCCGACGTAGTACCCGAGGCTGTCGAGCTCGGGATTGGCGCGATAGGCTTCCTCCAGCAAGGGCTCGGCGCGGTCGTACTGCTGTTGCGCGAAGTAGACCAGGCCGAGCTGGTACGCGATCGAGGGATCCTTGGGCGATTTCGCGCGGGCGCGCTCGAGGTACGGCGCGGCCAGATCGGGGCGCTTCTGCGCCGCGTAGACCGCGCCGGTGAAGTAGAGCGCCTCGACGTGGTCGGGCTCGAGGGCCAGGGCCTTTCTGAGATTTTCGAGCGCGGCGTCGTACTTCTTGTCGTCGAACTCGAGGACGGCCTGCGCCACGTAGACGTCGGCCTCGGTCGTCTGGGCCGACGCCGTCGCCGAGCCGAGGATGAGCGCGAGCGCGACGACGAGCCACGCCAGCGGGAGCGCGCGGATCACAGGGGCGGTTATATCCCAAGGGTCCGCGGCAAATCAAATTGCATGCGACTCAGGTCTCATTGACCGCCGCCTGGAGGAACGCTATGCCAGGTCATGGCCCAGCTCGTGTTCATCGTGGCCCGTCACCGGCCCAAGCTGCACGAGTACCTGCAGCAGGAGTTCGCGGGCAACGACGAGGTCGCCGTCATCGTCGACCGCCGGCTCGGCGAGCGGCGCCTGCGCGAGCTCGGGCACGGCTCCGAGCGGCGGCAGGCCGACCGGCGGCAGGCCGAGGTGGACGAGCGGCTGCGCTCGATGGGCTGGGCGATCGTCTGGCGCAGCGAGACGACCACCGTGTACGTCCCGCGCGGGGACGCCCTGCTGCTGCCGCCCGAGCCCCACACGCCGCCCTCCGCCGCGCCCTGACGGCTCAGTGCGCGCGGTAGCCGACCAGGCCGGCGTCGAGCGAGCGCCGGTCGACCCGCGAGAGGTTGCGGGTCATCCCGGTCGTCAGCACGCGCGTGTGCGGCACTCCGACGAGGTGCTCGGCGATCCACCAGAGGTCGCGCTCCGACGTCATCCACCCGCGGTGCCTCCGATCGAAGCGCGCCAGGTCGATCGGCCGCGAATAGGCGCGGAGTGTCCGCTCGCCCCGGAGGTTGATGTAGCTCTCGAAGTAGCTCATCACCAGCTCCCGCACGCTGCGGTAGACCGGCTCGCGGAATCGAAGGCCCGAGAAGTTCGACTTCGCGATGGCGCCCCAGTGGCCGCCGACGCGATAGACGCTGATGACGTGATCGGTGTCCTGCACCGCCTCCAGATCCAGGAGCAAGGGCGCGAAGCCCAGCACCCGCAGCGCGGCAGCCGCGAAGATCGCGCCCTCCAGGCAGTGCGCCGTTCGCTCGCGCAGCACCCGGCGCGGCGACCAGGCGCTCGAGGCGACGTGGTAGGGCATCGCCTCGAGCGCCCGCTGGATCCCGACGGGCGTCCCGAGCGCGCCCAGCGCGCGCCATTCGCGAGGTGTGAAGCCGAAGTCGCGAGTCAACTCGTTCGCTCCCGGCGGCCGCCCATCCTAGCACCCTGTCGAAGGCGCGCCCTGGGCGCCGGGATGGCCGACGGCGGCCGGGCCGCTGTCGAGCCCCTGACGGTGTTCGCGCGCGGGCGACGCGAAGCGGACGTGCGATCGGGTGCCAGAACGCCAACCGGCAGGAACGATGAGGGGTTGTCAAACGGCATGCCTCTTGCCCGGCGCCCTCTGTCATGTCCGACCCGCACCGATTGCGTCGACTCTTCGGGGCCGCCGCGCACCTGTGTCAGGTCGAGATCGACCTCATCGCGGGCGGCTACCCCGAGCTCGTCCCAAAGCTCGAGGAGATCCGCGCCGCGATCGATCTGGAGATCGCCTACCTCGAGGCCGACGATCTGAGCCAGTCGCACTGAGCGCATTGACAGCGCCCGCGGCCTCAACATAGAGTCCGTCGCCAGGAGGCGGACGATGAGCGCGAGCGGACACGCGGCCACCCTCGGGATTCACCGGCAGCGCACCGGACGACGCACGTTCCTCAAGACGGGCGGACGCGCCCTGGCGGGTGTGGCCGGGATCCTCGCGGCGGGCCGGGCGCCGGCCAGCTGGGCCGCGCGCGAGCTGAGCCTCTTGACCGCGGTCAACTACGCGCCCGCCTCCGACGTGAAGCTCGCCGAGCTCGCCAAGCGCTTCACGAAGGCCTCGGGCGTCAACGTGCGCGTCGACCACATCCAGAGCGTGCAGATGCCCGCCAAGCTCTCGGCCGAGATCATGAGCAAGTCGGGGCACGACATCATCAGCCTCGAGATGCACTATCCCTGGCTCTTCCAGCCGGGTCTGGCGGATGTGACCGACATCTGCAACGACCTCGCGAAGAAGCACGGCGACTGGTACCCGTTCTTGAAGGAGCACGCGCTGGTCAAGGCGCAGTGGCTCGGCGTGCCGTTCATGTACACCTCGTTCCCGGGCAGCCACCGGATCGACCTCTTCGAGAAGGTCAACGAGCCCGTGCCGGACACGTGGGAGGATCTCCTCCGCGCCGGCCGCAAGCTCAAGAAGCTCGGCCATCCGGTCGGCTTCGCGATCAGCCAGACGACCGACTCGGTCTCGACGCTCTACTCGATCCTGTGGTGCTACGGCGCCAAGGACGTCGCCGAGGACGGCAAGACGATCATGATCAACTCCAAGGCGACGGAGACCGTGATCGACTACGTGCAGGCGCTCTACAACGACGCGATGGACCCGGCCGTGCTCTCGTGGGACAACGCGGGCAACAACCAGTGGCTCAACTCGGGGAAGGGCTCGTGGATCCACAACCCGATCAGCCACTACGTGGTCGCCAAGCAGGAGAAGCTGCCGGTCGCCGAGCTGACGGGCTTTCACCCCTCGCCGGCCGGGCCGAACGGGCGCCACACCGTCGGCGTGCCGCGCAGCCTCGGCATCTGGAAGTTCAGCAAGAACGTCGACGTCGCCCGCGATTTCGTGAAGTGGTTCTTCGAGCCCGCGCAGTACCACGAATGGATCGTGTCGGGCGACAGCTACAACCATCCCACCTGGCGCGACATGGAGAACCATCCGGTGTGGGACGTGGACAAGAAGTACAAGCCGATCAAGGGCGCCGCGAAGTACTCGCACCTGTACGGCTGGCCCGCGCCGCCCGACGAGAAGATCCAGCTCATCACGAACAGCTACATCATCCCGAACATGTTCGCGCGGGTGGTCACGAACGCCTCGAAGCCCAAGGATGCGATGCTCTGGGCCGAGACGGAGATCAAGCGGTCGTTCGAGCGGGGCTAGCCCCTACTCCCTGCCGCCGACGTCCTCTTCCTTCGTGCCGGCAACCGGTACGAAGAGCGGCTGCCCGTACTTGTCCACGCCGAAGGTCTGGATGACCTTCTGCACCTCGGCCGACACCATGAAGTCCGCGAACGCGACGCCGCCGGCCGTGTTGACCCTGGGACCGTTGCTCGGATTGACCTGCATCACTGAATAGATGTTCAGGAGCGGGCGATCTCCCTCGAGCAGGATCGGCAGCCGCACGCGCCGCTGAAAGGCCAGAAAGGTCCCGCGGTCCGTCAGGGTATAGGCCCTCCGGTCGTCGGCGATGCCGAGGGTCGCGCCCATCCCCTGCCCGGCCTCGATGTACCAGGCGCCCTGCGGCTCGACCCCGGCGAGCTTCCACAGGGTCTTCTCGAGCACGTGGGTGCCGGAGTTGTCGCCGCGCGAGACGAAGCGCGAGCCGGTCGCGGCGATCGCCTTCATCGCGTCGGCGGCCCTCGCCAGGCCCTTGATCTTCGCGGGATCGTCCGCCGGGCCGATGATGACGAAATCGTTGTACATGACGAGCCGCCGATCGAGCATCTTGCCGTCCGCGACGTATTTCTTCTCGAGCGCGGGCGCGTGCGCCAGCACCACGTCGGCCTCGCCCCGCGCCGCCAGCGCGAGCGCCTGGCCGGTGCCGACCGCGATCGTCTTGACCGTGTAGCCGGTCTTCTGCTCGAACCGCGGCACCAGGACGTCGAGCAGGCCCGAGTCCTGTGTGCTCGTGGTCGTCGACAGGATGACCGGCGAGCGCTGCGCCGCCGCGGGGAGCGGGACGAGCACCAGAACCAGCGCGGTCAGGAGTACCCGGAGCATCGCCGGAGAGAGGTAACACGCGGGCGCCGGCACGGTCAAGCTGACACGCGCGTCGCAGTCGATCGCTTGACGGAACGCGGGGCGGGAGTACGTTTGAACCGTGATTGCTGGATTGATCACGCTCGCGCTCGTCGGGGTGCTGCAGTCGCTCGGCGCCCTGGCCGACACCGTCCCGGCCGAGCCCGAGTGGCGGAGCGGCGCCGCCGGCGAAGACGAGCGCGGCCATGCCGCCCGCGGCGCGTCCGGTCCGGATGCCGTCGGCGTGGCGGCCGTCGATCTCCCCTATCGTGCTGAGCCTTCGCTCGGCGCCGTCGGGTTCGCGCCGGCGCCCGCTTCGAGCTTTCGACTCCGTTCGGCGGACTCCAGGGCTCCGCCGGCTCTCCTCCGGCACACGTCGGTCTAGTTGTCGATCAGGGGATCCGCGCGCGGCGCGAGCCCCGAGTTCGCACCGATAGAGGAGAGAGAGACATGCGTCGTTTTCAGGTTCTTTTGACGGTTATGGCGTTCGGTCTGCTCGTCTCGGCCGGTCAAGTGCTGGCCAGCGGGCACAGTGCCGGCTCCAGCGGCGTGAAGATCGCCCAGGTCCACTTCGTCGATCCGCAGCTCAAGATCCTCCAGCTGTCGGACGGGATGGAGCTCAAGGCCCCCGACCAGCGGATGCTCACCAATCTCAAGATCGGCGAGTGGGTGAAGGTCGACTACGTCACGGACGATGACCGCACCATCCTGAACAGCATCGCCCCCGCCCGTCCCGACGAGATCTCCGGGGCCTCCCCCGCCCCCGCGACGGCGGGCGGCAGTCCGAACCGCGGCTGAGCCTCACGCCCCGGCAGCTCCCGGCGGCCTGCGCCGCCGGGGCTGCCGGGGGCGAGGAACGAAGTGATCTCGCCGCCGGCGGGCCGCTATTCGCGCGACGTTCCAGGCGCGAGGGCCTGGCGGGACGCCTGGACCAGACACGTCCGGACCTTGCCCTCGCGCACCAGGATCGCCAGGAGCGAGGCGGCCGACGTCTCGGAGAATCCGAGACGCCGCCCGACCTCGGCCGGTGTGGCAAGCCCGATCTCCTCCACACAGGTCAACAGCTCGTTCTCGAGCTCGGCCCACCAGTCCGTCATACTGCCTCCCTCTCTTGCTTCCGATCAGACTGCTCAGACGTGATACGGATCGACACCGACCAGCGACGTGAGCTTCGTGGGCCACGTCGGCACCGGACGCTCCCGCGGGACCGGCACGCTGTAGGCGATCAGGAGGAGCCAGCGCGCCCAGGCCTGGCTCCAGTCCGCGCTCGGGCGGCGCATGGCCCGCTCGAGGTCGCCGACCACGAGGCCGACCCACACGCTCCACGCCGCGCGGTCGTCCGGAGGGATCATCTCGAGGAGCGCGAACCCCAGCCGGCTGATCGTCTCGCGGATCTCGAACGGCGCCGTCCGTCCGTCGGCGGCCGGGATGAGGATGTGCTCGGCGATCCATCGATGAGCCTTCAGGACGAGCGCTCGCCGGAGGAGCGGCTCGACGCCGAACCAGGTCGGCGCCATGGCGTCGTACCAGGATTGAAGCCCGTGGAGCTCGGACGCCGTCGCGAACGGCGGCAGCGTGCCGACCGGCCGCGGCGCAACCCGGCGGCGCGACTGCGCCTGGCTGGCGAGATAGCGCTCGTCGGCCGCGTAGCGCTCGGCGACCGCCGTCAGCTGGGCGCGGCGCGCGGCGTCGGCCTCGTAGCGGCACGGCCAATCCCGCACGACGCCCGCGACCGTCTCGAGCGGCTGCCATTGCAGGACCATGAAGCCTCCGCGAAATCCCGCCGCCCGGAGCTTGCTGGAAGCGGTCCGGGCGGTGTTCCGGGTCATGCGGCGCAGGCTCGCGAACTCCTCGGGCAGCGGTACCAGGGTCTGGCGGAGCAGCAGCGCGATACGGCCGTCGGGCGCTTCGTAAACGGCCACGAGGTCGGGGCAGTCCTGGCACACGGCGGAATAGCGGTCGAGCCACATGAATTTCTCTCCAGCGATCAGAATTGCCTGTGTCTGGCTCGACGATGAACGTGCACCATGACGGGCGCATGAGAGGCACATGAGAAACGTCTCAGGTTCGGCGGAGGGTGCCGCGTGAGAATCCTGGTCGTCGAGGACGATCGTAAAGTCGCCCGATTCGTCCGGCAGGGCCTGTGCGAGGAGGGCCACGCCGTCGAGATCGCTTCCACCGGCGGGGAGGCGCTCGAGCTGGCGTTCGGCGACCCGGCCTACGACCTGATCGTCCTGGACGTCATGCTGCCGGGACGGGATGGGTTCGGCGTGCTGAGAACCTTGAGAGAACGCAAGGTAGCGGTGCCGGTGCTCATGCTGACCGCCCGCGACAGCATCACCGACCGGGTCGCCGGGCTCGACCTCGGCGCCGACGACTATCTGACCAAGCCGTTCGCGTTCGACGAGTTCCTGGCCCGCGTGCGCGCCCTGCTGCGGCGTGGTCACGAGGGCCGGGCGCCGCTCTTGACGATCGACGATCTCACGGTCGATCCGGCCACCCGGCGCGTCACCCGCGGCGCCCGGCGGATCGAGCTGACGGCCCGGCAGTACGCGTTGCTCGAGTACTTCCTGCGCAACGCGGGCCGCGTGCTCAGCCGGCAGATGATCGCGCAGCACGTGTGGGGGCTGGCCTTCGACGCCGAGAGCAACGTGATCGACGTCTACGTGGGCTACTTGCGGCGGAAGATCGATCGCGAGCGTGAGCGCCGGCTGCTGCACACCGTCCGCGGCGCCGGCTACGTGATGCAGGTCGGGGAGTGAGATTCCGCGGCCGCGGGCTCTCGGTCCGTACGCGCCTCACCTTGTGGTACGGCGGCGTCCTGCTGGCGATCGTGCTCGTCATCAGCGCCGTCTCGTACTTCATGCTTCGCCGCACGCTGATCGGCGGCGCCGACGTCGAGCTCCTGATGGTCGGCCAGATCGTTCGCGACGCCGGGATCGGCGAGGCGCGACGGTCCGAGGCCGAGGTGCGCGAGATCCTCGGCACGCGCTTCCTCGACGTGTTCTATCGCGTGATCGGGGCGGACGGTCGGTCGCAGGCCGAGTCCGGCGCCCTGCGGGGGCGGAGCCTGCCGCTGTCAGCCGCAGCGCGCAAGCGCGGGCGCTCGGGCGAGCCGACCTTCGAGACGGTCTCGCTCTCGCGCCGCGAGCGCGTGCGGCTTCTGACCATCCCCCTCACCCAGGAGCCGGCGCCCGCGCAGTTCATCCAGGTCGGCGCCACCTTCGCCGACATCGATCGGGCGCTCGCCGGCTACCTGGAGACCCTGGCCGTCATGGTGCCGATGGGGCTCGGCCTGGCGCTGGTCGGCGGCGCCTGGCTCGCCCGCTCCGCTCTGCGTCCGGTGGAAACGATGTCGCGGACGGCCCGGCGCATCGGCGCGCAGGACCTCACGCGGCGGCTGCCGCTGCGGGGGACGGCCGACGAGCTCGATCACCTGGCCGACACGCTCAACGCGATGTTCGCGCGGCTCGAGACCGCCTTCACCCACGTGCGGCGCTTCGCCATCAACGCGGCGCATGAGCTGCGCACACCTCTGACGGTGCTCAAGGGCGGGATCGAGGTGGCCCTGCGCGCCGACCGCGAGCCGGCGGAATATCGTGACGTGCTCCGCTCGAGCCTCGAGGAAGTCGAGCAGCTGATCGATCTCGCGGAAAATCTCCTGCTGCTCTCGCGCCTGCGCATGGAGACGGCGCTTCCCCGCCAGGCGATCGAGCTCGAGACCCTGCTCATGGAGGTTGTGGACACCGGGGTGCGGCTGGCCGACGGGCGCGGCGTGGTCGTCCGTCTCGGGGCCGTCGAGCCCCTGAGCGTACACGGCGATCCGTCGACGCTCCGGCGCGCGCTCGTCAACCTGGTCGAGAACGCGATCAAGTACACGAAGGCAGGCGGCACGGTCGAGCTCTCGCTCGAGCGCGACGGCCGGGACGCCGTCCTGGCGGTGAGCGACACCGGGGTCGGCATGAACCCGGCGGACACCGAACGGATCTTCGAGCCGTTCGTCCGGCTCGACTCCGCGCGCGCGATCGAGGCCGGCGGCGCCGGGCTCGGGCTCTCGATCGTCCACTCGATCGTCGGCGCCCACGGGGGCAGCCTCACCGTCCAGACGGCGCCCGGGGCCGGGAGCACGTTCGCGATCCGGCTGCCGCTCGGCTGACGCGGCGGGCGCCCGCCACCGTAGATTTCTTGGTCTCGCCGGAAAGCCAGCAGACACTAGGGGCGTGGACGGGACGGGCCGCGGTGACCGCGTGTGCCGCGCGATCGGGCTCGCGGGCATCGTGCTCTTTCTGATCACCGCATTCAGCCCGCTCGCCTATCGGCTCAATCACTGGATGGGAGGCTCGGCCCGGCTCGTGGCCTCCGACGCCATCGTGGTGCTCGGCGGCGCGATCTCGCGTTCGGGCATCCTGAGCCTGGAGTCGCAGCGGCGAGTCGACCGCGGCATCGATCTCTACCAGCGTGGCCTGGCGCCGGTCCTGGTGCTACTCGGCCCGGGCACCGAAGGCGGACCGACCGAGGCCGAGGTGCGCGCGGCGCGGGCGCGCCTGCACGGCGTCCCAGCCGACGCGATCCTGACCGAGACGCGCGCGCACACGACCCGCGAGGAAGCCGTGCGGGTGAAGGCGCTCCTGCAGTCGCGCGGCGCCAGGACGGTGCTGCTGGTGACCGACGCGGGGCACCTCGCGCGCGCGCATCCGCTCTTCGAGCACGCCGGGTTCGAGGTGCGCGGGGTGCCGTCGGATCCGCCCGTCGAACCCGATACGCCCGAGTCGCGCATCGCCCAGATGCGGGTGCTCGCCAAGGAGATCGTCGGCTGGCTCTATTACCGGATGGCCGGCTACATCTAGCGCGGGAGGAAGCCATGGAGGCGACGTTCATCGCGGCACTCGCGGGATTGACGTCGATCGGCGCGTACTACGTCGGCGCGCGGGCGCTGGGGCTCCCGAGCGCCCGCCTCGGCGCCGCCATCGGCAAGATGCTCGAATCGATCGGCATGGTCCTGATCTTCCTGGCCGTGAACCTGACGGCGTCCGTGCTGATCGTGCTGGCCGCCCGTGGCCTGACGGGCACGTTCGTCTCGGCCTATTCGGCCGACGACGTGGTGTGGCTGGGTCTCTCCCTGATCCAGGGCCTCGCCTTCCAGGCGTGGCGCGGATCGGCCGCGGAAGCGAGCGACCCGAGCCGCGTCTAGGCGGGCGCAAAAGCTCGACCTTTCACCTCGGCTGCCGGCTGCCCGCTCCCGGCGGCCGGCGATCACCAGCGCGAAGCGGTGAAATCAGGGAAACGCCTGCGCTGGGTGTCGGGTGAACTCTCGATGGTGCCGGCGTCGCGCCCGATGGATCGTCGAGATAAGAGGAGGCCGACCGTGAGTGATCACACGCGACATCCCAACGGCGCGGGCGGCGTCCGCGTCGCGCTCTCCGCGCACTCGCTCGCCGGGCGCTCGCTCGCCGGGCTCACGCTGGTCGGATTCTCGCTCGTGGGGTGCGCCAGCCACAGCCCCCTCGCGAGCGCGAAGGTGTCACAGGCCGAGCGCGCCGTCGACGAGGCTCAGCAGTCGGGCGCGGCACAGAGCGCGCCGCTCGAGCTCCGGGCCGCGCAGGACAAGCTCACGGCCGCCCAGACGGCGATGGCCAAGGGCAAGAACGACACGGCCATCCGCGCCGCCGAGCAGGCGGCGATCGACGGCGAATACGCGCGCGCGGTGGCCGCCAACCAGCGCGCCAACGCGGTCGCCGACGAGATGGGTCAATACGTCAAGGTGCTGCGCCAGGAGCTCGATCGGCTGCCGAAGTGATGGGCTCGGCGCGGGGGGACTGTTCGATGGGTGAACGTACCGGTCAGCTCACGCGGGTGGTTGCGGTGATCGGCGTCCTGAGCGTCGTCGCGGGCTGCGCCTCGTCGAGCAAGAAGCAAGCGGCCAAGGCCCAGCTCGAGCGGGCCCAGGCGGCCTATCAGCAGGCGCAGGCCGATCCCAGCGTGCAGACCTACGCGCAGCTGCGGCTCGGCGACGCGCAGAAAGCGCTGCGGGCCGCCGAGGAGGCGAAGGACAGCGACGAGCGAATGCATCTCGGCTATCTGGCGGAGCGCAAGGCGCAGCTCGCCTCGGTGACGGGCGCCACCGCCAAGACCGAGCAGAACATGGAGCAGCTGCGCCGCGAGACCTCCGAGGTGCTCCTGCAGAAGCGCGACCGCGAGCTGAAGGCCGCGCGCACCGAGACGGACGCCAAGGCGCGCGAGGCCGACCAGTGGCGTCGGGTCGCGGAGGCGCGCGCCCGCGACGCGGAGGCAAAGGCGCGCGAGGGCGAGCAAGGCCGGAAGGCGGACGACGCCGAGGCCAAGGCGCTCGCCGCCGAGCACGCCAAGGCGACCGCGCTCGCGAGCGAGCTGGCGAGCCTCAAGGCGCAGCAGACCGACCGCGGCATGGTGCTCACGGTAGGCGACGTGCTGTTCGCCCCCGGCAAGGCCGACGTCGGTTCCGGCGCCCAGCGGAGCATCGACAAGCTGGCCGACTTTCTCAAGGCCTATCCCAAGCGCAACGTGCTGATCGAGGGCTTCAGCGACAACATCGGCGACGAGAGCTTCAACCTGAAGCTCTCGCAGCAGCGCGCCGACGCGGTACGTGATCTCCTGGTGGCCCGAGGCGTCTCCCCGCAACGCATCCGGACCAAGGGCTACGGCCCCAAGTTCCCGGTCGTCGACAACGATTCGGCGGCCGGCCGGCAGCAGAACCGGCGGGTCGAGGTGCTGGTGCTGAACGAAGGCGTGAGCGCGGAAGGGGCGACGCGGTAGCAGACACGGACTCACTATGAGGAGGATCTGCCTCGTCTTGACTGCCTTTCTCGGCGCCTCGATGCCCGTCGTCGCGAGCGCGCAGCAGCCGGCGGAGTCTCCGCTGGCCGACCCCGAATCCGGCATCGCGTGCCCGCTCGGTCGCGTCGCGATGGTGCGCGGCAGCGATTCCCAAGCGCGAGAGGGCGGCGGCTTCGAGGCGGCGCGCGGACACGGCATTCACGGCGCGGTCGATCTGAACGGCTCCCTGGGCGAGCCCGTGTTCGCCGTCGCGGCCGGCAAGGTGGTGGTGGCGGCTCGAAGCGATTGGGGGAAGCTCGGCAAGGCCGTCGTCATCGACCACCTGGACGGCGGACACACCATCTACGGCCACCTGCACACGGTCGAGGTGAGCTCGGACAGCCCCGTCACCGCCGGTCAGCTGATCGGCACGATGGGCTACTCGGGCAACGCCCGAGCGTTACAAGCGAAGAACCTGCCGCCGCATCTGCACTTCGCCTACGTCCGCGGCGTCGTGTCGCTCGCGCGGATCAGGGATTCAGGCGACGGCTTCGAAGCCTCGCTCGCGCGAAACAATGCGCTGTGGGGCGTGTCGGGGGTGCTTCACCCGATGTGGGCCGTCCGATTCCTCAAGTGCTGGGAGAATCCGCTGCCGGCGGGGCCACTCTCGGTGCCTTCCCGGCTGATCATGCACTGACCGACCAGGTGCTCCCCTCGCTCGGTCCGCCGCGCCTCGGTGCCCGATAGTTGGCCAGACTGTCCCAACAACGCGAGGGCCTCCACAACTCAACGAACTGATTTCCCTGACGGAGCCCGCCCGGCACGCCGATTGAAAGCACCGGTGTGCCCGGGATCGGTGTTCCAACGTTTCAAAGGAGGCCAAGAGTGCCTGGGACACGTCTGGGTTTTCTCAACCGGCGCAGGCTCAAAGAGGTTTGCCGGATCTGCCACGAGGTCACCGAGCTCAAGACCGAACGACTCTGTGCCCGCTGCGTGTGGGTCAAATCGAAGATCAGCTTGCGCTTCGCGGAAGCCGTCCGCGGAACAATGGCGATTCCGGCAGAGCAGCAGTGCAAGCGCCCCGGCTGTCTGTGCGCCGCCTGCGACGTGCGAACGCTTGACCCTCATCCGCTCTACATATTCGAGCTGGCACGAGCGGACCGACGGGAGATCCACTTTCATCCGCGATGCCGCGATCTGTGGCTCGAAACCGTGAACGGACCGACGCGCAGCGCGGAGTCGCCTCAGCTCTCCTGAAACTCGGACCGGATGCGCTTCCACACGATGAACTCCTCACCGCTCGTCGCGCGCTGAATGCGCCCGCGCCAGATTCCCCCTTCCTGGTCGACACCGATGGCGTTGTGGCCTCCACTCTCGAGCGCGATCTGGACCAGGTGCGGCTGTGCCATGGCTTCTCTCCCCTCCTAGCTCAGGCTACCAAGACGAGGCATTTCCTCACAGGCCGGAGCAGCTACAATCATTCGCTGATTATAGGAGGGAGCATGTACTCGCCTGGCTTCTTCTTCAGGAACGGGGTTGTCGCCAGCTGCTTCGTCGTCTTTCTTGCCCTCTCGCACCCTCCGGCGGCCGCTTCGGACTCCTTACCTCGACGCGCTTTGCTCGGAGCGACGGTCGAGCCTGCGCCGGACAATCACGTCCGGATCGCCAGGCTTGTTCCGGGCAGCGCGGCCGCGCGGTCCGAGCTGGCGGTAGGGGACGTCGTGCTCGCCCTGAACGGCTTCACCATCGATTCGGTTACCACGTTCCTGGCCACGATGAAATCCTTCAAATCCGGGGATCGCGTCACGTGCCGTGTCCAGCGGGGTGGGAAGGAAGTGAACATCGGCGTGACCGTCGGCGAGTGGCCTCGGGAGCAGCCCGGGGACATTCAAGTGCTCTACGACGCCGTCGACGCGCACGAGGCCAAGCTGAGAACCCTCCTGACAAGGCCGATCGGCGGTGCGCGCAAGCTGCCGGCGATCCTCTACCTGCAAGGAATGGGCTGCAGCTCGATCGAGTGGCCGTTTCCTGAGCCAAACCTCACTCGCGAGCTCGTGTACCGGCTGGCCCGGGCGGGTTTTGCCGTCATGCGGACCGAGAAGAGCGGAATCGGAGACAGCACCGACGCCCCGTGTCGCGACGTGGGTTTTCGTGACGAGGTCTCGATGTTCGTGAGCGTCTTGAAGAAGCTCAAATCCTACGATTTCGTGGATAGCGATCACGTCTTCCTGTTCGGACATAGTGCGGGCGGCTGGGTCGCCCCGCTCGTGGCAGCAACGGAGCCGGTCAAGGGTATCGTGGTGTACGGCACCGTGGTCCGACCCTTCGGCGAGTACGTCGTCGAGAATCAGCGACGCAATCAGTGGCTCCGCTTTCAACCCGACCTGGCTCAGCTCGAGGACGAGCAACGCCTGATCGCGCAGCTTCTCCATTACCTCCTCGTGAACAGAAGCTCCGTGCGCGAGGCGACCACCAAGCATCCCGAGCTCGCGGCGATCGTGAAGAAGCTGTTTCCCCAGGATGACGAACACCTCTATGGTGTGAGGTCGTTGCAACACGTCCGGGAGCTCAACGACCAGAATGTTGCCCGAATCTGGGCCTCGCTGGATGTTCCAGTGCTCGCCATCATCGGGGAGTTCGACATCAGGACACTCCCGATGGACCACGAGTACATCGCTGCGATCGTGAACGCCCGCCACCCGGGCAACGGAACCTGGCAGCTGCTTCCGAAGATGGATCACGGCTTTGCGTTGCATCAATCACTGAAGGAAAGCGCGACTCATGAGTTTGTGGGGCCGTTCGGCGAGCAGGTCGTGCAGGAGACGGTGAGGTGGATCAGTCTACGAATCGGACGCCGAAGCGGGACGGTCGACTGATCGCGTCGAAGTACAACCGCAGACCCGTCGCGTTGCTGTGACCGCCGCAGAATTCGCCGGAAGTGGTCGTTCCGATTCTCGCCAGAATTCTCACCGAGAGGGCATCCGTCGCTCCGTTGAACGCTGCCGGCGACGAGGGTCCGAGCGGCACACTGGCCTCCAAGGCTTGGGCGGGATTGCGCGTGACCCCGGTGATGCAAGCGACTTCGCCCGACCCGATGAGGACACCATTCTTGAGGATCTCGGCTCGAAGGTCGAAGCGCGTACCGATGTCATCGCTCGTCTTCAATCCCAGCCACGCGTGCAGCGGTGAGAGGGAATCGAGCGTACCCGTCGTGAAGGCTGGCGGCGCCGACCAGGTCCCGATCTCCTTCCAGGGATTCCCGCCGCTGAACTTGAGGCCGACCGAGTCGAGCGATGCCGGCGCGCCGGCCGTGGGCCCGACGCCGTCGAGGACCAGACTCGAGCCCGAGCGGTGCAGGAACACGTCGGCGGGTACCACTTCCTCGCTGGCCAGGAAGATCCCTTGCCAGCCTTCGGCGGACCCCGCCAGGAAGGCAAACGTGCCGCTGACCCGCTCATGAGGCTGAAGGCGGACGCGGTTGAGCAGATTGCCGTCGAGTGTGTCGCCAGCGCCGACGATGCGCGTCAGGACGCCTGCGACCGCACGATAGATCGCGCTTTGCCCGCTTTCGTTGATCCCGACAAAGGCGACCGTTCCGTTGTCGATCGCAACATCGGAGAATAGAACGAAGTTTCCCGTTCCGCCCGGCACGGGCGTCGTCGTGTCCGCAATCACTGTGAGCGCTCCGGTCGAGTCGGCGACGTAGATGCCCGACGACACGAAGGAGCTATCGACGCCGAGGAACGCGACGTTGCTGCCATCGAACGAGGGATTGCCGAAGAAGACGAAGTTGCCACTCCCGCCCGGGACAGGGGTGTTCGTGTCCGCCACCATCGCGAGGGTGTCGCCGATGAGGGTGTAGAGACCCGGGGGCAGCGTTGAATTGAAGCCGGTGAAGCCGCCGAACGCGAGGTTACCCGCGCGAGCCGCCGGCGCAAAAAAGCCGCCGAAGGGTATCCCGCTGCCGGGCATGAGCGTGAAGGTATCGGCGACGGTCGTCAAGCTCCCGGCCGCGAAGCGGTAGAGCCCGAATTGCCCAAAAGGCTTGGCGCCGACGAAGAGCACGCGTCCGTCGTCGACGGCCAGCTCAGGCGAGAAGGACTGGAAGTTTCCGCTACCGTCGGGTACCGCGGTATTCAGATCGGCCACTGGTGCCAACGAGCTCCCGGAGCTCGCATAGATCCCCTGCGAGAAAACACTACTGTTCTGCCCGAAAAACGCCACCGTCCCGGCGCTGATCTCCGCCTCGCTGAAGAAATCGAAGTTCCCGACACTGCCGGGAACCGGCGTGTTGGCGTCGGCGAGCTTCTGCAGCGAGCCTCCGGTCGATGCGTAGACCCCGAACTGGCCGAGGCAGATGCACGAGCCGGCGCGAAACGCCACTGTGGTGCCGTCGAAGACGGGCGCCCCGAAGACCGCAAAGTTCCCTGTGCCACCGGGAATCGGAGTCTCGGTGTCGACGATCTTCGTGAATGTGAAGCTTCCTGACTCGGCGCGTGGCGTCCCGATGGCCTCCAGGCAGAGCAGCGCCACACAACAGAACAGGAACGATCGACGCATCACGGCCTCCTTTCCGAGTCGGTCATGCATTTTCACGTGGGCGGCGAAGGCTTCGTGCGTGACCGTGGCAAGTGTCCTGCCATCGAGCAGCCCTGTTGGAAGAGACTGCACCGCTCACGTCAAGTGCCCGATTTCCCGTTCTTGAAGGCGCCGGCCCTGCAGGTGTGGCCGTTGCCGACCCGCCCAGCGGTTGTGCGGACTGCCCAGCGACTGGGCGCCTCGTTGATGAGCGCGTCAAAAGTGAGAATGCGCCGCGGATTTTCTCGACTCGATTCACCGAGCGTCCGCGCGGGTGTAAGCTCACCCGCATCCGCCATCGCGGATATCGGCGGGAAGGCCGTCACAGCACCCACGAAGCGCAACGGATCGCCTCAAAGGAGAACCCCATGACCGAGACCACAGCCGACAAGAATGCCATTCGTAAGTTCGATGTGAATGTTCCGGAAGCGGAGCTGACCGAATTGCGCCGGCGCATCAACGCGACCCGGTGGCCCGAGCGGGAGACGGTCGGGGATACATCACAGGGCGTGCAGCTCGCGACGACTCAGCAGCTCGCCCGCTATTGGGCGACCGAATACGATTGGCGCAAGTGCGAGGCGAAGCTGAAAGCCCTGCCGAACTTCATCACCGAGATCGACGGGCTGGACATCCACTTCATTCACGTTCGCTCGAAGCACGAGAATGCGTTGCCCGTCATCGTCACGCACGGCTGGCCCGGCTCGATCGTCGAGCAGCTGAAGATCGTCGATCCGCTCACCAATCCCACCGCGCATGGCGCGAGCGCATCGGACGCGTTTGATGTGGTGATTCCGTCGATGCCGGGTTACGGGTTCTCGGGGAGGCCGACCGCGACCGGCTGGGGCCCCGTCCGCATCGCACGCGCCTGGGCCGTCCTGATGAATCGCCTGGGGTACACGCGATACGTGGCACAAGGCGGCGACTGGGGCGCCGTGGTCGTCGACATGATGGGGGTGCAGGCCCCTCGGGGATTGCTCGGCATCCACACCAACATGCCCGGTATCTTTCCAAACGAGATCGATCAGGCGGCGTTTTCCGGGGCGCCGGCCCCGTCGGGTCTCTCAGCCGATGAGCAGGTCGCGTACGAGCGCGTACAGTTCGTCTATCAGAAGGGAATCGCCTACGGCTACCAGATGGGGCTGCGGCCGCAGACGCTCTACGGGATTGCCGATTCTCCCGTCGGCCTGGCGGGCTATTTCCTCGATCACGACGCGCGCAGCTACGAGCTGATCGCGCGCGTCTTCGAGGGAAAATCCGAGGGCCTCACGCGCGACGACGTCCTCGACAACATCACGATCACCTGGCTGACGAACACGGCGCTCTCCGGCGCCCGTCTCTATTGGGAGTACTGGGGGAAAGGGTTTTTCAATGTCAAAGGCGTCACCATCCCGGTTGCCGTGAGCGTCTTCCCGGACGAGCTTTATCCTGCCCCGCGGAGCTGGGCAGAGCAGGCATATCCCCGACTCATCCACTACAACCGGCTCGCTACCGGCGGCCACTTCGCGGCGTGGGAGCAGCCGCAGCTTCTGTCTGAAGAGCTCCGCGTGGGTTTGAGATCACTGCGCAAGTAACCGAGAAGGGCTCAACCCTCGCGGTTACGCCCGGTATCTCGAATCCTTTCCGGGTACGAGGTACCGGGCACGCTCAGGATTTGCCCATGTGGGCGCGCCGCTATCGGAGGTATGCGATCGTGCGGTCGGCCGACCAGACGGAGGGCGGGTCCAGGCTAGCGAGCCCGGACCCCTCCGCTCCTACTTATTGAATGAATGGCGGGCTCGACGGGACTTGAACCGGCGACCTCTGGATTGGCAGTCGAATCTCGGCGCCGACTCCAGCCTCCTCCACCCACCAAGACCGCATAAAACCTAGCGTTGGGTTTTTGCCACGACCGGCCCAGACGGCTGAGTCTGTCCCAGTTGCGGGACAACGTTGGGACAAAAAGTTGTAGCGCGCGGGGGCCGCGGGCGCGGAACTGAACGACGACGACGAAAGTTTTCGTCGTTTTCGTGGTGAGCCCCCCCTCCCCCTCCCCGGTGCCTAGCTCACCCCGGCGAGACGCGCTCGATGCTGCGCGCGAGCCTCTCGGCGAGGATCAGAGACCGCGATCATTGCGAGGTGCCCGAGCCTGATCCTCGGAAACACAATCGTCGGCGCCCTCGTCCTCAACGAGGCGGTCGCCCCCTGCAAGGTGGAGAACAACGCGTTCACGCCGTAAGACCACGGGCGAGCGGGCGATGTCCTGGCGCGCTCGCTACGCGCTGCCCCGCGTAGCGAGTGCGCCACGATCGTGCCGGCCGCGCCGCCGGCGGCGATGCCGTCGATGCGTCGACGGCGCGCGTCGTCAGCGTGCCGCCGTGAGCATGATCTCGACGAGCAGCCCTGGGGCGGTCAACTCCGCCTGGACGCAGGCGCGGACCGGCGGATTCTGCGGATCGACCCACGCGTTCCAGGCCAGGTTGTGTTGCCGGAACAACCGGATGTCGGACAGCCACACCTGCGCGGTCAGCGCCCTCGACTTATCCGTCCCCGCGCGCTGGAGCAGCTGATCGATCCGCTCGAGAGCGCGCTTGGTCTGGACCGTGATATCCCCGCCCGCGTCGCCGGTGATCCCGCAGATGTACACCCGATCGCCGTGGGTGACAGCGCGACTGATGATGGGCCCGTTGTCCGGCTCTTCGGTGATGAGGTGACGTTCGATTGTCATCGTGATGGCCTCCCTGGGCATCAGAGTCGGCGGAGCGGCCGCGATCCGTCCAATGCATATGAGTGATCGTGGCCATCCGCTATACTGATCTGCCTGACCGTCGACGAGATCGAGGGCTGATCGAGCGGCGCTGGAAGGCGCGCGAGTACCAGACCGAGGGCGGCACCGCGATTAGTCGGCTCGTGTTCCACCGCGACGGGGAGCGCATGGGCGACTGGCGCAAGAGCTGGACGGCCGCCTGCGTCGCGGCCGGGTTTACCAAGCCCAAGGTCCGGCGCGACGGCACTCCGGTGCTCGATCGCCAGGGCCGGCCAGCGGTGACGAGCTCGCTCCGGTTCCACGACCTCCGCCGCTCGGCCGTCAGCAACGCCACCAACGCGGGCGTGGACCAAAAGACCGCCATGCAGCTCAGCGGGCATGAAACCATCTCGGTGTTTTTGAGATACCGGATCACCGACGATGACAACGTCCGCGAGGCGCTCGCGAAGATCGAGGCCGCCGGCCGGGCTCAGAAGTCGAACGTGGTTCCGCTGCGGGCGAAGGAGGCCTACAACCCAACGGTTGGGACAATCACTGGGACAATCAAGGCCCCGGAGACGATCCGGGGCCTTTTCACGTCTGCAACCTATTGGATTTGATGGCGGGCTCGACGGGACTTGAACCCGCGAC
>JACXTT010002860.1_pt1 | contig 27023 bp, 26 predicted proteins | sample 9270951 | NCBI WGS metagenome assembly JACXTT01 (sample SAMN15532306, study PRJNA645909) | rock metagenome | isolation source: weathered quartz diorite | place: Puerto Rico | collected 2017-06-21 | reverse complement strand
TGCCCGGCGGGTTTTACTTCGTTGGTGGCTACTTTGCTGATCAGTTTATTGCTGGCCAGGGCATAGGAAATAGACAGCCCGCTTTCTTTTATGATTTTCCGGCGCAGTTCGCCGGTGTATTGCGAGCAGCCAAAGAAACGGTCCATGCCGCTGAGGTCGATATAAAATTCATCTACAGAAGCCTTTTCAAATACGGGCACTTCGGTGCTGATAATATCGGTTACCATATTGGAATACCTGGAATAGCTCTCCATATCGCCGCGAATGATTAGCAGCTCGGGGCAAAGGCGTTTGGCCAGGCGTACCGGCATGGCGCTTTTTACGCCAAACTTCCGCGCTTCGTAGCTGCAGGAAGCAATAACGCCCCGGTCACTATGCCCCCCTACCGCAATCGGCTTGCCGTTGAGTGCACTGTTTTTCAATCGCTCTACGCTGACGAAAAACGAGTCGAGGTCGAAATGACCGATATGACGATGCGGGCTGGTCATAGTCATTTAAACAGTTGCTTTTGAGTATCCCTGATCTGAACGGGTAGTAAGACAATGCTAAGGTAAAGTACTTAGCTAAATTAATTAGCATTAAGTCATATTATTTTTAGCACACTTTAGTCAATATGCTGTATACCAGCCATTTACCAAAAGCAACCTCCACAATTTGTTAGTCCGCCTATACCGGGCCTTAAAAGAAGAAAACGGGCTGCTATACTACCGGGTATATGGTGCACCGCCGGCCGGCAATTCTCATACATGAATAAGCGTAAATAGAAATACCTATAGTTAAATATTTCCACCCGGTTTTGTTGCATAAGCTGTTTCTATATCCTACATTTAGTAAGGCCCCCTCTTAGTACTTACCGTTACGATCAGATGTATATTTCCTTAGATGTATAGTAGCAGGAAGCCCACAATATTCCCGTATTCACCAGGGTTTAGCATCCATTTATATCATAAAAACACATTAACATGAGAAAGCTTCAACACAGCTGTTATTCCGTCATCACCGTTATGACGCTATTTGTTTTTGCCGCCTGCCGGAAAGACGCCACAGTCAGCAAACCGGTAGCCGCCGCTCCCGATGCCAGCACCAACAATGGCATGGTGCTTACTCCCGTGGGGTATATGGCCAAAGAGCATGTGCATTTTATTGCACCGGGGTTTCATTTAAATGTAGCCAACGGGCGGCTGCAGAAAGTGGAAACCCAATCGGGCAAGCTGATCGAGGATTTTGGCGAAGTAAAACCGCTGGAAAGCCAGTATAATCCTGCACGGCAGGCGCTTAGCGGCAATGTACCCTCCGGCCGGGTACCTTATACCCAGGGATGGATTGCCTACACGTACTGGAACAATACCGGCAGTCCCATCACCAATTTTACGACCAACTGGGTGGTGCCTTCCGCACCCAGCAAAAAAAGCAGCCAGACCATTTTCTTATTCAACGGTATGCAGGATGGCACCACTTCCACCTCCTACATCATTCAACCCGTATTGCAATGGGGCCCATCGGCGGCAGGCGGCGGAAAATACTGGGCCATTACCAACTGGTATGTATCGGCCAGCTCGGCATTCTTTGGTTCATTGGTTACGGTAAGTACCGGTGCTTCGCTGACGGGCATCCTCAAGCAGACAGCGGTTTCCGGGAGCAATTACAGCTATAATTCTTCGTTTGCCGGGTATTCATCTGCCTCTGCATTGCAGATCAACAATGTGCCCCAGGCCTTCTGGGCTGCCGAAACACTGGAATCGTATGGCGTAGCCACACCCAGCAACGAGTACCCGCCCAATTCTTTCGTAGGCATGAACTCCATTGTTATGCAGCAGGGAAGCACTTATGCCCCGCTTAGCTGGACGGCGGTACAGGCTACAGCAGGCGCTGCCCAAAAAGCCGTGGTGGTAAGCAACAGTTCGTCCAACGGCGCCGTGGATATTTATTTCCGGTAATAGCTTTTTTTATACAGGCAGGCAGGCTTCTTTTATGAGGCCGCCTGCCTGTTTTTATTTGAGGCAACCCATTTTTTATATCCCTCCTTTAGCCGGGTTCGCAAACTCCCCCTTTTTTAGTCGTTTTTATACCTCTCCCCGTAATTTATACGGGGTATTTTTGTTGCGGCAATAAGCCAATTTCCATTATCTAAAATCAGCAAACATGCGGAAGCTACTTGTTTTCAACAATGTGTCGCTCGACGGTTATTTTGTAGATGGGAAAGGCGACATGAGCTGGGCGCACCAGCAAAAAGAAGATGCGGAATGGAATGCATTTGTATCGGGCAATGCAAAGGGCGGGGGCCTGTTATTATTCGGCAGGGTTACCTACGATCTTATGGCCGGCTACTGGCCCAGCCCTATGGCGCTTGAACGCGACCGGGTGGTAGCGGAACAAATGAACAGCCTGCCCAAGATGGTGTTTTCAAAAAAAATGGATAAGGCCGCATGGAGTAATACAACGCTCATAAAAAGCAATTTAGTGGAAGAGGTACGAAAGATGAAAAACGAGCCCGGCCCGGATATGGTTATTTTTGGCAGCGGCACCATTGTATCGCAGCTGGCACAGGAAGGTTTAATAGACGAATACCAGCTGGTGGTGATCCCGGTTGTTCTTGGCAGCGGGAGAACGATGTTTGAAGGTGTTAAAAACAAGATATCCCTGAAGCTGATCAATACCCGGGCTTTCAACAACGGGAATGTATTGCTATGTTACGAGCCGATAGCTTAAAGAAACACTGTACACCGGCCACTACAGGTAGCTCAGCCAGGGCTGCGTGGACAGGTGTGCTCTTTTATACCGGTCGTACCATGTACAAAAGGGGTATAAAATAAGGATTACACCTATCCATACCAGGTATACCGTCATTAAATTAAAGCCATACCCTTCCAGTTCCGGCGAACTGTTTACCCGGGTGCTTAATATCATATCCGACCACCGATAGCCTGAAATGGCCGCCGCCGCAACGGCCAGCAGGTGCACCAGGAATATATGCGCGATATAATAAAACATCGGCACCCGCCCGAATACGGCAATTTTTGCCGTCCATACATTAACCGGTTTTTCGGCCAGGGCCAGGAAAACGAGGGCCGGCCCCAGCGTCATCAATACATACAGCAGCGAAGGCGGGTATTTTGTTACATTTAAAAAGGAGAGCAGGCTATAGGCGGCATTCTTTTGTACCTGCCAGGGAGCAGCATCGCCGTAAAGATTGCTGTAGCGCAGCACGATAAAAACCGCTATGGCAGCAAAGCCCGTTACCAGCAGCTGTTTCTTTCGCTTAGCGGGGTCATAGCCGGGCGCAAATAAACTGCCCGCATAATATCCCAGGCACATGATACCTATCCAGGGCAGTACGGGGTAACGTACAAAAAAAGAAAAACGGCCAAAATGAAAGGTTCCCGGCTCGTGCAGCAGCGACCAGCAAAAGGAAGCGGCGCCGCTGCCCGGCACATGCACCGTATCCAGCAGGTTATGCGCGGCTACCAGCACAATGCCCGTTATAAGTATAGCATACCGGTTCATGCACACCATTGCCGACAACAGCATCATACAGCAACCGATGGCCCAGATAACCTGTAAATTAAAAAAGGGATAGAACGGGTTAAAGGTCTGGCACAGCGTGATAATAAACAGCTCTGCCAGCGCCAGCCACAGCCCTCTTGTAAAAAGAAAAAACGACAATTGCTTCCGGTTATGCTTCAGGCCATACAAACAAGCCGATATACCGGCCAGGAATACAAATACCGGTGCGCAGTAATGCGTTATCCACCGCGTAAAAAACAGTGGAATGCTGGTGCGGTCCAGGTTAGTAGGGCTGTACAGGAAAGCGCTGCCGTGAAAATAATCGCGTATATGATCGAGGGCCATGATGATCATTACCGTGCCCCGCAGCAGATCAATCGATTCTATGCGGGCAGACCTGCCTGCCAGCGGTTTGGAATGCCTGGACGGGTATTTAATGGTGATAGTTGACATAGTAAGCACACTGTTTAAAAAAAGGCACCGGTAATACGCGACTACCGGGCCTTGTGTATCCCCTCCCTGTTATGATGCCAACCGGGGAGAAACGATTGCCTCCGTTTTTATGACAGCCCTGTTGAAAAGGAAAAACGATGATGCCGGCAAAACTAGGTTGCAATTCAACAGCAATAAACGGCAATGATCCATTGGCTGCAGCCGGCAGATTTAGTGCGTGTTCCGCTACTCCAACGGTACTTATCATCAACTGGTAAATATTTATGCACAATGGGGAAACCATTCAATACCGGTACGCGTACCTGCTATTATCATCCCCTGCCCGGACCTTCATGATAATTTAAGCAAATGAAACTATGTGTACCCACTTTTAAGGGATTTATACTGCTGAAACCGGAAGAGATCATTGTATGCGAGGCGGTAAAAAACTATACCGTTATTCACTTACACAACCGGAAGCCGATTACCGTTTCCCGTTCGCTGATGGAATATGAACGGATGCTGGAAAGTACCGGCTTTCTGCGGGTGCATAAGACCTACCTGGTCAACCTGCGGCATGTATGTGAATACCGGCGTGGCGAAGGAGGTGTAGTGATTATGAGCAACGGGGCGGAAGTAGAAGTAAGCCGCCGGAAAAAGGAATACCTGCTGTCGATACTAAAAGGTGTGTTCAGGTACTGAAAAATACAAGTTAGTTAACCGGGTCTGCCCATACTTCAAGGCCAAGATGGTAACCAATATCCATGTATTTGATTATTTTCCGTTCGGGATGTTCGCCGGCGCTTTCTTTTTCGGGTTTTACAATCACTTCAAAATAGTGCAGCTCCGATTTCACCACCTGGTAAATTTTGTCTGAATACGATAAATTGGAGGGAGATGGCTGGTACCGGACGGTATCGCCGGGGGTTACTCGTTCACCTGGATGTAGGGTTTTCCACATAAGTGTTGGGTACATATAACATAAAATCGAAATCCGGCAACAAGGGCAGGTATTCCGGCTACCAATAATAGCCTGTAAAGTGCAAATATTATACCATCTCTGCTAAAAATGAGCGTTTACTCTTAGCCCGGCTGTCGTAAAATAGCCAGCGACTATTAATGGCTGTCGGCTTCATTTTGTACATTTAGCCCTCTTAAGCGAATAATAGCTAGCCTGGTATGAAAAAATATATGTTTCATTGCTGCCCGTTCTCTTTGCCGCCGCCGCCCCTGCACAATACGTGAGCCTGAACAATACCGAGCTGGACCGGCTAAAAGAATTTATTGGCCAGAATGCCGATGTAAAACAGTTGTATTTATCGTTCCGGTATAGCACAGACCAGGCGCTGAACGCCAATCCCAACCCTATTGATACCATCAGCACGGAAGGACGTTTAAAAGGCGACCCTATAGATTATGTAACCGGCGAAAAAACACACGAAGAGCTTGTGCACTCTACGGTACGATTTGATTCCCTTCGGGCAGCCAATCATGAAGCCGGTTACCAGGCAGGTACGCTTTGGGACCTGCTCTTTGGATTAACGACGCTGGCACTTGCCGCTTACTTTGATCATCAATATTCCGATATATATAAAAAGGTTAGAAAGTCAGACCGTGCCTGGCCATACTGGCAACTGGTGCTGAATAAGGTGATGGAATAAAGAAAGCCGAAGCAACATGCACTTCAGCTTCCTGTTTCAGGCAACGATAGAAAATCAGGCTATACGGGAGTGACCCGACGAATAGTTTAGGGTGCGGGGGGGTATAGATTGATGAAGTTCTCTCAACTTCACATATTTGGCAAAATGGTAGTACGTAGAAAAAACGGACCAATAGAATCCCTTGAGGCCGTTCAAAAAATTACGCTCCAGGAAATAATACTTAAAAAAGTTATAGGGCAGTCCAAAGAAAATGGCGAGAATGGATTTTGTTTTGCCTTTGCCAAACGCCATTTCGGCCGAATAGGTAGAATAGCGGTTGCATTTTTCGAGGCACTGATGCAGGCTGGTATAGCTATAGTGCCGGATGGTATGATGCAGCTTTTTTATCTTTCCTTCCACCTGTATGCTTTCATGCACCTTATCGTCTGTAAAACCGCCGTGCAGCTTGTTAAACAGGCGAAGGAAGTAACGGCCGCTTTCTTTGCCGTGTACAAATTCTTTGTCGAGAAATACCAGGTTCATGCGTACGGAAAAACCGGAGCAGGGAGTACCGGAAAGCAGCTCTTCGGTCATTTCCCAAATTAGTTTGTCGGTCAGCACTTCATCGGCATCAATGCAAAGCACCCAATCGTTAGAGGCCTGCAAAACGGCAAAGCGTTTTTGTTCGCCATAGCCTTCAAATTTCCGGGAAAAAATGGTACAGCCAAATTCCTTGCATATAGCCAGGGTATTGTCGGTACTGTAGCTGTCTACAATCACCACCTCATCGCACCAGTAAAGCTGCTGGAGGGTACGGCGAATGTTTTTTTCTTCATTGTAAGTAATAATGACGGCGCTTACCTTGGGACCCGCAGATGGTCTTTTGCTCCTCACCCGTATAGGCGACATTTTCTTAACAGCGACAGGAGACCCGCTAATAATCATACACGTAATAATTTGGTGTTCTTCGATGTACTTAGGTTATGCAACGGCTTATTCTAAGCTGTTAATTGTCAGCCGCTTAAATGAAACCAGGTGAGGATAAAGCTGCAGGAAGGCTCACGCCGTCATTGTAGTGATCTCCTGTTCTGAATAGAAAACCGGGGAATAAAGAATACCCCTACGGGAGATTAATAAAAAATTAAAAAAATCCGGTAGGGAGGGCATTTTTTAGTTTTAACGCTATTTGATGCTACCATCACCTTAGTATCACCTTAGTATCACCTTAGTATCACCTTAGTATCGCCTTAGTATCATGCGGGAAGCCGGGAAGGAGGAGGTTGGCCCCTGGACAACGTAGACCTAGTGCAAATCGTCAAAATAGTAAAAACGCTCCCGTTTGGCGGAGCCGCCAAAAATACCGATGCCGTTCTGGATATTGCCATCGGGCGAGGTGAGCTGACTGGACGGGACAGAGCCGAAATCGGTCTTGTATTTTTCGTACAAAATGAGGTAATCAAACAATTCTTTGCTGGCGGCTTTGAGCTGCAGGCGAACCCGGCCCAGCTGCTGGGTGTTGGCGGCTACAAAAAACTGGGGGTCGATGTACACCCGGGTAGTATAGGTTTGGCCGTTAAAACTATTGTCTTTCAGGAAGATACGCCGGAAGGGGTTGGCCAGGTTGTCTATCCGCGCATTTTCCGTATTGGCATCCTGGGTATACAGGTCCAGCCGGGTAAATTTATTTTGTGAAGTAGTATCGGTAAGCAGCTTTACCCCAGGTACAGCCTGCACCTGTGCAAACAGGGTCTTGCCCTGGGGGGTATCGTAATCATAGCGAACGCCGCGGTAATAGAAATAGTGGCTTATTTTAACCAGTTCCTTGAGCGCTTCGATAATATAATAGTCTGTGGTAGCGGGCGGGTCCTGCCAGGTAATGTCGGCGGCCAGGACTTTGTTGCCCTGGTAGGTACCGGATGCAGTATCTACCGATACCAGCCTGGGGTAAGGGGGGATAAACGTGGTGGCGGTAATAACGCCCAGCGTGGGGTGATTGATAAGGATCGTGTAATGCGTATTTGATTTGAGCCGCCGTTTGGAGGTAAACACGCTCGTGGGGTTGCTGGCGTACTGCGTGGAAAAACTGGGTTGCAGTATAACGCTGCTGGTTTTTTCTTCGGTGAGCACCACCGTGGCATCGTTTACTTTTTCAAACCGGATAATGGCGCCGCCACCGGCTTTAATGGTTTTGCCAATGGGCACTTTTACAGAATCGGCGGCCAATATTTCGGCCAGCACCACCAGCTTATCGTCTATAAACTGGTCGCTCGAAAAGCCTTTTTTGCAGGAAGCCGACGCTAAACCTGCCGCCACTGCCAGCCACGTCATTGCCAGCCGGCAAAAAGAGCGGCTGGTAATAAACGATATGGTGGCTTTAGACAGCATGGGCATCAGAATGTAACGGTATATGATACATAAGGCGTAATACTAAAAAACTGGTACCGCGTGCCTACCACCAGCGAGCGCTTGCCCAATGTGCCTTCCAGGTCGTACACATACTGGTTGGGCGAGCCATAGAGGTTGTATACCCCCATGGTAAACAGCGAGGCCCATTTTTTCTTCAGCAGGTGATGGTACCCGGAAGAAATATCCAGCCGGTGAAACGGCAGGGTACGGTACTGGTTGGTGGCGGACGAGTGATAGATAAGGCGGTATTCTTTTGGTGATAATGGGTCGGCAATCTGCTGTGCATTATCGAAATCAGGATAAATCTGGTCGGGCAGCGTAAACACGTCGCCGGTGGCAAAGGTCCACAAAAAAGAAAAATCCCAGTGATGGTTGGGTTTATAGATGGCCGATGCGTCTATTTCATGGCGGCGGTCGTACTTGAACGGGAATTTATTGCCGTCGTTTACACTGGCAAACTGGCGCCAGTTCCACGACAGCGTATACCCGATAAAAGCCTGCCATTTATTCGCTTTTTTCTCTGCCTTCACTTCAAGGCCGTAGCACCAGCCCTTACCCAGTTCCACGGTTTGCTCCCAGGAGGCATCGTTTAAAAACAGGTTTTGCCCATCCTCGTAATTGGTTACATGATGCAGCTCCTTATAGTATACCTCGGCGGAAAAACTGAACTTTTTTGGCCCGGAATAATAATACCCCAGGTTAACCATATCGCTTTCTTCGGGGCGTAAAATGGCCGTGCTGGGCACCCATACATCGCTGTTAATACCCAGGTAGGGATTGGTAACCTGGTGCAGGTATTGTACCAAGTGACTGTAAGCCAGGCTGATCTGTTGTGTAGTATTCAATTTATATATGGAATAGAACCGAGGCTGCGCCGACAAGTTATGAAAGCTATTGTATTGAAAATAGGAAGCATGTACGCCGGGCCGGATAAACAAACGGCGGCCCAGCTTAAACTCGTTTTCATAAAACAATACGTATTCGCTGAACGAAAGCGGGGGCACTGAAGAGAACTGGCCGGGATTATCAACAAAAGTTGTCGACACATTGGTATCGAAGGGCTTTATACGCGTATAGGAAGCCTTGCCCCCGATATTGAATTTAATATTATTGGTGGCCGATAGTTCCAGCTGTGTATTGGCGTTGTATTGCTCAATAGAGGAAAAAGTGTTGTAAGCCTTGTTTTGCACGTTATTGCCGGTGGCGCTATCGTACAGGGCATAGCGGAATCCCGCAATATTATCGTAATTGCTCACGTTGACCGATGTGTTTACAAAGGCCCGGGGGCCCAGCACCCGGTTCCATATCAGCGAAATGGCTTTATTGCCCCATTCCTGCTGGTTGTTGGTATTGTTCTGCTCCAGGTTGAGCCGGTCGTGACCGAGATATACATTGAGCATCAGCTTATCTTTCTGCCCTATCAGCTGGGTATATTTAAAGTGGATATCGTAAAAATTAATGCCGATGCCTGAATTGATTAATTGAAGAAACGGGTTTACCCAGCTGTTGCGTACCGACAGCATGATGGCCGCCTTGTCTTTTTTTACCGGCCCTTCTACCGTAAAGGAGCCGGCCAGCAATCCCGCGTTGGCTTCCCCTTTCCATTCTTTCATATTACCGTCTTTGGTAAATACGTCGATGACCGACGATAAGCCTCCCCCGTAGCGGGCGGGGAAATTGCTTTTGTACAGGTTCATCGATTTGAGCGATGTTTTATTGACAATGGAAAGCGTGCCCAGCAAATGCGTTGGGTTGAACACGTTATTACCGTCCAGCAGGAAGATGTTTTCATCGGGGCTGCCGCCGCGCACCAGCACGCCATTGGTGATTTCGGCTATATTTTTTACCCCGGGCTGTACATACAGGGAGCGCAGCACATCTTCCTCGCCCAGTATGATACCGCCGTAGGGGGTCTGCTTTCCGTCTACTTTATCGATGCTTTCCCCGGACTCTTTGGACGTTGATGTAACGGTAACCGGCTCAATATCGCTTTTGGGCGTCAGTTGTATGTCTATCCGTATGTTATCGGTCAAATCAAAATCGAGCTTTTCACTGGTGTACCCGGCATACGATACCTGGAGCTGGTTTTTACCTTCCGGCAGCAGGAAGGTAAAATAGCCGTAGCTGTTGGAGAAAATACCTTTCTGCTGGGCCGCCGACCATATTGTGGCTTCCGCCAGGGGCTCCTGGCTGATGTTTTCTTTTACAATACCATACACGGAGTAATAGGTAACAAAAGCATCGTCCGGCAGCGGCGACGGTGAAGGCACCAGGATGATTTTATTGTTTTTCTGCACCACGCTCAGCTTCTGTCCCTGCAATACTTGTTGCAAAACAGCGCCCACAGTGTAGGGTTTGCCGGTAAGGGTAATGACCTTGCCCGTATCGATGCTGCTGGAGGCATATTCAACAATAACACCGCTGCTGCGGTTAATGTCGTCAATAAATTCCTGTATGGTGGCTTTGGAAAAAGAAGGGCGCCAGTTAATGGCAAAAAGATTGGCCTTTTGTGCCTGGGATACCTGCACAAAAAAACAGAGTGACAAAAGAAATATCCATTGTGCTTTCATCATGGTTGCAAGTCCCGGAGTTCCTGTAAAGGATAAGGCAGGTGTGGAGTGGGAGACTAACTACTGCAAAGAACCATGTTATTTCTGATACAGGAGGTATTTTTCGTTGTCTTTTTTGACCTGCAGCCCGGTGACCAACTTTATTTCTTCCAGCACCTGTTCAAATGGTTCATTTTCAAACCGGACCGTGATGCCATCTTTTTTCTGTACAACCTTGTTGCCGGCAAGTTCAAGGACTACGCCGTAGTAATGCTGTACATCGTCCAGCACTTTTTGCAGCGAGGCGCCTTTGAAATCCAGCAATCCTGTTTTCCAGGCCATGTAATTGGAGTCGGTAACCAGGTCTTCGCGGAACCGGTCTTCCAGGAGCACGGCTTTCTGGCCGGCTGCCAGTACCACCTGGTTGGTTTCCCGGTCTTTATCGGTAACGCTTACCTTGCCGGTGGCTACCACTACTTCTTCGAGGGCGCCTTCGGAGCGTACGAGGAAAGAGGTGCCCAGCACTTCCACTTTGGCATGGGAGGTAGTGATGCAAAAAGGCTGCTGATCATTGTGCTGCACCCTGAAGAAGGCTTCGCCGGTTAATTGAACTGTGCGTTCGCTTTTATCAAAAACGGGGGGGTATTTTAGTATGCTTCCTTTACGCAGGAGTACGGTAGAGCCATCGGGCAATTGCAGTGACTGATTGGCGCCCGCCGCTTCAAACTGCTGCCAGCGGGGGTTATTCTTATTCCAGAGCCACCAGCCGGTAGCTACCAGGGTAACTACGGCTGCTGCGGCCACCAGTCGGCGGGCGTATAAGGGCACTGTTCCGGTACGCAGCCTGCCGTCTACCTTATGCCAGGCGGCATCCGTGTCAAAAGCAGGCAGGGTCAGGGCCCGGGCGCTTTCCGCCCAGATCTTTACCAGCTGGTCGTACTCCTCATGATTGGCAATGCCGGCATTCAGCCAGCTGTCCAGCTGCTCCAGCTCTTCCGCGGAAGCCTGGCCTCCCAGTTTTTTGCCGATAATGGCGGTTATTTGTTCATTTTCCTGCATAACAGTTTCCTGTTTAATAAACCATAAAATTGCAAAAACCCCTACGTTACCATCCCGATAAATGAGAAAAACAATAAAATACTACTTATGGGCGCCTGTTTGCCCCGGATAAAGCCCCGCAGGAGCTTTAATGCTTTACCCACCTGGTTTTCAACCGTTTTTACTGAAATATCGAGGGTATCGGCTATCTGCTGGTAGGTAAGCTTGTTTACCCGGCTCAGCACAAATACCTCGCGGCATTTGGGGGGCAGGAGCGCCAGGGCTTCGGCCAGCAGGGTATCAAAATCCGTTTCGGGCCGGTGCTGCTCAAAGCGGAGTTCCGGCTCCTGGGCCGCCTCGTGGCCGGTAAGCCTGGTAACCACGGATTTACGGCTTTTATCCAGCCAGGTGAGGCAATTATTGCGGGTAGCGGTATACAGGTAATAGCGCAGGGCCTCGGTGCCCACCAGTTCCTGCTTTTTCTCCCATACGCGCAGGAAAATTTCCTGTACAATGTCTTCACTGGCCTCCTCTTCTTTTACCAGGGTAAAAGCGTACTGGCAAAGCGGCTGGTAGTGCTGGTAAAATGCCTGTTGGAAAGTCTGGTATAACAAATTATTTTTCTGCATGTACAAAAACCTGGAAACAACGCCATAAAAATAGCAAAAGCAGGGATGCGGGCATCAGAAATAATCGTGAAAGTAAGTATCCAGTAATTTATCCAGTACTTTTTTGGTCAGCGGTTTGCACTGGAACCCCGAAATGGAAGCAACGGCCTGCGCTTTGGTTTCGTCTTCGGGGTTGAGCGAGGTAGTGAGCATGACAATGATCACTTTTGCTTTTTGCTCTGTATCCAGGGTTTCATAGCGTGAAAGAAATTCCCAGCCATCCATGGCGGGCATATTTATATCGAGAAAAATAAGGCTGGGGTTGGGGTAAAAGACGCCTCCCGGGCCATGCTCTCCTGCCTTTTGGAGATAATTGAGCGCAGCCTGCCCGCTTTGCGCCACCTCTATGCGTTCAGCGCAGCCAGCATCTTCCAGTATTACCCGGTTGAGAAAATTCGTGGGTTCGTCATCGTCAACCAGTAATACACATGAAAGCTTCTTTTTCATATAGTGGGGAGAGGAGGAAGCCTGAAGCCGGATGTCCGAAGCCGGAGCATTAGCTTCGGACCGCAGACTTCGGACCGCAGACTTCTTCCTTTATTTGTTCTCTGCTATACACAGCCGCGTATTCAGCAGCACTTTTACCCGGCAGCCTTTGCCCGGGGCCGAATCAATTTCCACTTTGCCATTGAATAATTCTGCACGGCTGATAATATTGGTAATGCCCACACCTTTCCTGCGGCAGTTTACATCAAAGCCTTTACCATCGTCTTCAATCAAAAGGCTTATCTGCCGCCCCTTTTCCCTGAGCTGTATGGTTACGCAGGATGCGTCGGCATGTTTCAATATATTATTGAGCTGTTCCTGCACAATACGGTAAATGGCCACCCGCAGGTCTTTGCTGATCATTTCCTCATCAAGGCCGTCCGTGCTAAACCGGATCTTCATCTTTTTTACAATCAGGATGTTGCGGATCAGTTCATCTATGGAATCTTTTAAACCCAGCTCTTTTAAGCTGGGCGCAATCAGCATTTTTGACAGTTTCCTGATTTCTTCAATGGCGGAAGAAATATTCCTGCGGCTTTTGGACAGCAGCTCCATTCTTGGTTGCGGCTCGGCCATAGCCACATCCAGGTAGAGCTTTACCGTGGCCAGTATCTGGTTAATATTATCGTGCAGTTCGGCACCTATAATGGAACGTTCTTTTTCCTGGGCGCTCAATACCGCTTCAGTAATATGCAGCTGTTTTAGCTTTTGCTGCTGCGACAGTTCTTCCTGCAGGCGAATCTTTTCTGTTACATCCTGGCTCAGCACCTGTATGGCGGTACGCCCGTAATAATCGATGGGATAATAGGTGATTTCGGTAAGCAGCAGCTCGCCGTTTTTCTTTTTATGGCGCCATATCCGCTGTTCATTGCGGCAAAGCGCGGCCGGGTGCTGGGACTCCTGGAAGAAATCGGGCACGTTTTCCGCCCTGATATCGGTTACGTTCAGCTGCAGGAACTCCTGCCGGTTGTACCCGTATTTCTGTATAGCGGCATCGTTTACTTCCAGTATGAGCAACGTTTCTGCATCGAAAATCCAGGCAGGGCATGGGTTTTTATAAAACATCTGCCGGTATTTTTCTTCCGAGTCGAGAATATCCCGTTCGGATTTTTTGCGGTGGGTAATATCCTGTATGGAACCGATAATGCGGATGGGTTTGCCATGCGAGCTGAACATCATATACCCACGGTCATGCACGTAGGCATAGGTACCATCGGCCCGTTTGAGCCGGTATTCCTGCTCCCAGATATTGTTTTTGCCTTCCAGTATAAACCGCGCCAGTTTGTGGATGACCCTGTTTTTATCGTCGGGGTGCAGTGAATCACCCCAGAGCTGGCTGGGGGTAACGGCGTTTACAATATCATAACCGAATATTTTTTTGTAGGCATCGCCCACCAGGAATACTTCTTTGGTGGCCAGGTTCCAGTCCCAGATGGCATCATTGGTAGCCTGTATTGCCATATTATACCGCTCATTGCTTTCGCGGAGCTCTTCCGTGTTATGTATACGCTCAAGGCTGTACTGGATGGCCCTGGAAAGCCGGTTTTCGTTAAACTCCCCTTTGACCAGGTAATCCTGCGCCCCTTCTTTAATGGCTTCCAGCGCCAGGTTGGTATCGGCAAGGCCGGTAAGGATAATAATAGGCACTTTATCGTCTACAATGCCCTTTATACCAAAAAACGACTCGATGCCAAAGCTGTCGGGCAGCGAAAGATCAAGCAAAACAAGTTGTATGGAACGGGTGTTGAGCAGTTCTCTTGCTTCAAGAATGCGGTCGGTAGAATACAGGTTGCCTATAGACAGGGGGCCTGCTTTGAGCATTGCCTGCAAAAAGTAAAGATCCGCCGGGTTGTCTTCAACAGTCAGAATGTTTAACTCTTTTTGAATAGCCTTCATAGTTTAAACGCTTTAATGATTGACGTTAGCTAAAATCCATTGGTTCAACACATCAACTGCCGATCAGAAGACATGCCATTGATGATTGAATTACTTATTACCAGCTACTAACAGATTCCCCCTAACAGTGCTATTTAAACTTTCTTCATGTTGACTATACCGTATCACTTTTTACGGTGGTATACGTGGGGTTTAACAGATTTAGGATATGAAAAAAACAGAGCGTGGAATTGGGTTACAGTGTTCTTAGTTATATAAATGTAATTTTTTATATGCAATCTACCAAACCAAGAACCCCTGTTCGTTTGTACAGGATGGCTTTTTTTGATATTGCGCAAGCGTGGCGGGTGCGCCGGTTTTACGCTGCGCAGCGTGAAGCCCCAACAATCAATTATCATTATTTAACATATAAAAAGAATCGTGTTTCAATACGTTCCATAACATTACCTGCTTCCAACGGCATTATACCTGGCGTTTCAGCACTGGCGGGGCCGTTTAATCCATATACCTCAAAATGGGCATTGTTATTGCACATTTTATTGCATTTATTTGTGAGATCAAATAACATACACCTTACAAAACTTTTTAACATGAAAAAACTCCCCTTGCTGGCCTTATTACTTGTTACCCTGCCCGGTTTGGCGCAGGATTGCAAAAGTTATTATTTTTTACAAAACGGTAAAACGGTTGAAATGACCATTACCAACAAAAAAGGCGAGCCCAATGGCAAACAGGTTTATTCTATTACCAATGTGAGCACCGGCGGCGGCGTAACCACCGGCACCATTAATTCGGAAATGTTTGATAAAAAAGGTAAATCGGTGGCCAAAGCCAACAGCATTATGAAATGCAACGGTGGCGTACTGCAGGTAGATATGAAAATAATGCTGGGCGCACAGCAGCAGGAGCAGTTTGCGAAAGCGGAAGCAACGGGTAATGATATTTACCTGGAGTACCCGTCGTCTATGAAAGTAGGCGACCAGCTGAAAGACGGCAACTTTCACCTGGATATGCAGAATAACGGCCTGGCAGAATCGCTTACCATGACCATCAGCGAGCGGAAGGTAGAAGCAAAAGAAAGCGTTACCACGGCAGCCGGCACCTGGGACTGTTTTAAGATCAGTTTCAAAAGCAAGCTGGTGGTTAAGATTGGCATTGGTATTCCCATCAATATGGAGGGCGTTGAATGGTATGCACCGGGATTTGGTGTGGTAAAATCACAAAGCAAATACGGGGGCACTGAAATCAGCTCAATTAAATAAACTTATGGTGGGTCGCTTTGCCTCCCGGCTTTGCGCAGGGTAAAGCGGCTCACCATATTTCACCAGGGGTATTTTTCTGTCTACTCTACCAGGTTGCTATATGCTCTCTCACTGAAATACCGGTAACCTTTTGAATCATACCTGGTGCCGCACAGCACGGAATGGATAAAGCCATTGAGCTCTACCTGCGTGGTATGATAAATTTTCCGGTTGGGGTTGGTTTTAAAAAAGAACTGTATCCGCTCGTTGGATGATTGGAAAACAATAAGGCTATCGTTCCGTACATTCCGTATGTGTTCTCCCGCAGCCTGTAAGTCGTTCAGCATGCAATGGCTTCTGTACCAGGTGCCGCCGGTAGCCGATACTACCGGTTTTCCTTCATAAAGGGCTACGCTGTCGTTGTAAGCAAATACGCTGAGGCTATGATTTCGGCCCTGCTGCAGCCAGCTGTATAGTTTGAGAAGATAAGAGGAGTCATAGCCATAATCGCTGTCAAGAAAGCTGATGCGCTCCACGTAAGCGGGAATAGCCGGCACCGCATCGAGATAACAGAATACAAAACGGCCGCCGCCGCTATGCCCGCTGAGGTAAAGGGCTTTTTTGCCGGAAGGCAGTAAACCAAAAACGGTATCCACCATCTGTTTTACCCGCGCAGCATAATCACTGTGTTGTGTTTTCCAGGCGGGCCAGCTTTTATAGGTATTTTCAAAATAGGCTACTACTACGGCTTCATTTTTTAAGGTGCCGCGGATAAATCTTGTCTGCGCACGGATATGCTGGATATCAAAATGCCAGTCGTCGCCGGGCTGTAATTTTTTGCCCATCGTTTGTTCGGTGGTATTGCCGTTGGGCAGGGCGTAACAAATAAGGATGGTTTTTTGTGCGCCGGTATTGCGTGGGGCGTCAATGGTTACTTTTGCATCGGTACCTAAGGGAAAGGAATAGAGGGTATCAACCTGCTCCTGTGCATGAAGTGCAGTAAGCCGCAGGAGAAGGAAGAAAAGCAATCCGTATTTCAATGTTGAAATTTTCTGAAAGCTACTGAATTCCGGGCTGCTGCAACCGTGCAATGCATGCCACCAGGCTATCCCGCCAGGCAGGCGGAATAATATGATAGACCGTCTTTATTTTCTCTTTATTAAAAACAGAATACGCAGGCCGTTTGGCAGGGGTGGGATAACCTGAAGTAGGAATGCCGTTTACCGCACAGCGGCTACCCGTTATTGCTTTAATGGCCTGTGCAAAAGCAAACCAGCTGATAACGCCTTCATTGCTGTAATGATAAATGCCGGGAGTCCAGTTCGCCGTTCGCAGTTCGCAGTTCGCAATTATCGAGAGCAGGGCCTGCGCCAGGTCTTTTGCATACGTGGGCGAGCCCAGTTGGTCGTTTACCACGTTCAGGCTTTCTTTTTCCTTCATGAGCCGGATCATGGTCTTTACAAAATTATTGCCGAACTCAGAATAGACCCAGGAGGTACGAACGATAAGGGATGAAGGGTTTTTCGCTATACTTTCCTCCTCCCCTTTCAGCTTGGTGGCGCCGTAAAAATTAACGGGGCTTGTGGCGTCCGTTTCCAGGTAGGGCGTGGTAGCCGTACCATCAAATACATAATCGGTGGAGATATGAATAAACCGGGTGTGGTATTGTTGGGATACACCGGACAGCACACCTGGCGCTTCGCCGTTGACCTGCATAGCCAGTTCCTTTTCCGTTTCGGCTTTGTCTACCGCGGTATAGGCGGCGCAGTTGATGCAATAGGCAGGTTTGTGCTGGTCAAAATAGCGGCGCACCGCTCCGGGGTCGTGTACCGGTAAGTCTTCTTTCGATACAAACAGGAAATCAAAAGCCGTATAGCTGCCTGCCAATGCCCTTATTTCTTTTCCCAGCTGGCCGTTGGCACCGGTAACTACGATGATGGGTTTGCTCATACGCTAAAAAACAAAGTTATGTTTACAGTCCGCAAAAACCGGGTATTCTGTATCCTTGGGCGACAGCAGCATTTTATGGGCAGGTATGCCCCAGTTGATATTCAATGCCGGGTCGTTGTAGGCAACGCCGCCTTCACTTTGCTTGTTGTAGAACTGATCGCATTTGTAAAATACTTCGGCTGTTTCGCTTAATACAGAATAGCCGTGGGCAAAGCCCCGGGGCACCAGTAATTGTTTTTTGTTAGCGGCCGACAGTTCAATGGTAAACACCTGTCCCCAGGCAGGCGAGCCCAGCCGCAAATCCACTACCACGTCCAGTATGCTTCCTTCCAGCGCCCGTATGAGCTTGGTTTGCGCATGGGGGTTGTTTTGATAGTGAAGCCCGCGCACCACCCCATAAGAGGAGCGCGCCTGGTTGTCCTGTACAAACACATTATTTACCTGGTCTTTTTGGAAGGTATTGGCATTGTACGACTCAAAGAAATACCCCCGCTCATCCCCGTGTACCACGGGGTCAAAAATTAATAATCCGGGAAACCCGGTTGGTGTAAAAGGCATGAATCAGATTAAGGGTTATCGCCTGGTATATTGCTCGGAATAGTATTTCTGGTAATCGCCGCTCGTTACATGCTTCAGCCATTCTTCGTTTTGCAGGTACCAGTCTACGGTTTTTTCCAATCCTTCTTCAAACTGCAAAGATGGTGCCCAACCCAATTCTTTGTTCAGCCGGGTAGCATCAATAGCATAACGCAGGTCGTGGCCGGCCCTGTCTTTTACATAGGTAATGAGTTGCACGGAGGTACCGGCAGGGCGGCCCAGCTTTTTATCCATGATGCTGCATAGCAGGTGCACCAGGTCAATATTTTTCCATTCGTTGAAACCACCCACGTTATAGCTCTGGCCGTTTTTGCCGTTATGAAAAATTACGTCAATAGCCCGGGCATGGTCTTCCACCCAAAGCCAGTCGCGCACATTCTCCCCCTTTCCATATACCGGCAGGGGTTTGTTGTTTTTAATATTGGAAATCATGAGCGGTATCAGCTTTTCCGGGAAATGGTGCGAGCCGTAATTGTTGGAACAATTGCTCATCACCACCGGCAGGCCATAGGTATCGTGCCAGGCCATCACAAAATGATCGGAGGCCGCTTTGGAAGCCGAATAGGGCGAATGGGGGTCGTAAGGCGTTTTCTCGGTAAAGAAGCCTTCCGCGCCCAGTGAACCGTATACCTCATCGGTCGACACATGGTAGAATAGTTTCCCTTCTTCCTTGCCTTTCCAGTATTTACGGGCCACGTTCAGCAGGGTTACGGTGCCAATTACATTGGTCTTTACAAAGGAGAGCGGGTCCATAATACTCCGGTCTACATGGCTTTCGGCCGCCAGGTGAATGACCGCATCGAATGTATACTGCGCAAACAGTTCGTCAATCCTGCTTTCATCGGTAATATCGCCTTTTTCAAAACTGTAATTGGGGGCGGTATCAACATCTTTAAGATTTTCGAGGTTGCCGGCATACGTAAGCGCATCCAGGTTTACGATGCGGTATTGCGGGTACTTGTTTACAAACAGGCGTACTACGTGCGAACCAATAAAGCCCGCGCCACCTGTAACCATTATGGTTTTGGAAAACTGACTCATTATAAGCTCCAGTATTTTCGGCTGGTGATTTTTTCCTTGTAAATGCCTTTCAGGTCAACCACCAATGCTTCGGGTTTAGAAATGGATGCAAAATATGCATCGTTTAATACTATATAAGGTTTGTGCGATACGGTTACAATGACCGCATCATAATCATGGTCTGTTTCAGTAGCCAGGTTAAGGCCGTACTCCCGGAGCACATCGGCCGGCACGGCATACGGGTCTTCTACATCTACCCTGATATTGAATGCCAGCAGCTCTTTTACGGTATCTACAATTTTGGAATTGCGTATATCACTTACATTCTCTTTAAAGGTAACTCCTTTTATCAATACTTTGGGTTCCGTGGCAACCCGCAGTACATGGGTAATGATTTTACGCGCCACATAGCGCGCCATATCGTCGTTAATATAGCGGCTGGCGGCAATGACTTTCGATTCATACCCCAGCGAAGCAGCTTTATGGGTAAGATAGTAGGGGTCTACGCCAATGCAATAGCCTCCCACCAGGCCCGGCTGAAAGGGCAGGAAATTCCATTTGGTGGAAGCGGCTTCAATAACATCAAACGTATTTATTCCCATACGATCAAAAATGAGCGATAATTCATTCATCAATGCTATGTTCAAATCCCTTTGCGTATTCTCCACTATTTTGCTGCCTTCGGCTACTTTAATACCCGGCGCCCGGTATACGCCGGCATCTACCACCAGCTCATAGGTGCGGGCAATGGCTTCCAGTGCTTCTGCATCGCAGCCCGACACTACTTTTACAACATTGCGGAGCGTATGCATTTTATCGCCCGGGTTAATGCGCTCGGGCGAATATCCTATTTTGAAATCCCTGCCCGCTTTTAAGCCCGACACACGCTCCAGCACCGGCAGGCAATCTTCTTCCGTACAACCCGGGTATACCGTGGATTCGTACACCACGTAATCGCCTTTTTTCAATGCCCCGCCAACTGTAGCAGATGCCTCCAGCAGCGGGCCCAGGTCCGGTACGTTGTATTTGTCTACAAGGGTTGGTACCGCTATAATAAAAAATCCCGCTTCCCGCAATGCTACAGGATCGGGAGTAAAAACGATATCCCTGCCGGTGAAGGCTTCGGGCTGTTGCTCCTTACTTGGATCGATGCCCCTGCGCAATAAATCAATGCGACCAGCATCGGTATCAAAGCCAATAACGCGCAATTGCTTTGCAAATTCCAATGCTACCGGCAAGCCTACGTATCCCAGGCCAATAACGGCCAGGGCCTTTTTCTTATCGGTTAGTTGCTGGTACATGCACCGGCTATTTCAGGCTCACAAATTCTTTGGGCTGGCGGGTAAGCTCGTCTTTGGGCAGCGACTTAAAGTATTCGTACGTGGTGCGCACGCCTTCGCTCCGTTTTACTTTCGGCTCCCAGCCTAAAATAGATTTTGCCTTGGTAATATCCGGTTTCCGTTGCTTGGGATCGTCTACCGGCAAGGGCTTGTATACGATCTTCTGTTGGGTACCGGTCAGCTTTATGATTTCTTCGGCAAACTCTTTCAGCGAGATTTCATCGGGGTTACCGATGTTGACGGGCATCGTATAATCGCTCATCAGCAGGCGGTAAATGCCTTCCACCAGGTCGTCTACATAGCAGAAGCTCCGGGTTTGCGAGCCATCGCCAAATACCGTTAAATCCTCCCCGCGCAGGGCCTGGCCAATAAAGGCGGGCAATGCACGGCCGTCGTTAAGCCGCATGCGCGGGCCGTAGGTATTGAAGATGCGTATAATGCGGGTATCTACTTTATGGAAAGTATGATAGGCCATGGTGATAGACTCCATGAAACGTTTGGCCTCGTCGTATACACCGCGTGGTCCGATGGGGTTGACATTACCCCAGTATTCTTCCGTTTGCGGGTGTACCAGCGGGTCGCCATATATTTCACTGGTGGAAGCCACCAGTATCCGTGCCTCTTTTGCCTTGGCAAGGCCCAGTGCATTGTGTGTACCATGCGCGCCCACCTTTAAGGTCTGGATGGGAATTTTTAAATAATCGATAGGACTGGCCGGCGAAGCAAAATGAAGAATATAATCCAGCGGGCCCGAAATATGGATGAACTTGGTAATATCGTGATGGTAAAACTCAAATTCCTGCAGCGGGAAAAGATGTTCAATATTGCGGAGATCGCCTGTAATCAGGTTATCCATGCCAATTACATGAAATCCTTCTTTTATAAACCGGTCGCACAGGTGCGAACCCAAAAACCCGGCAGCGCCGGTTACCAGCACTCGTTTCTTGCTCATGCAATTGTTATTTGTGGTTGGTTGGTATGGCTACTGCCCTGCCAACGCTTTCATAATAAAAACCCAGTTCCCTGATAGCATCGGTATCAAACAGGTTCCTTCCGTCAAAGATCACTTTATTTTTCATGACCGTCACCATTTTCAGAAAATTAGGTGTCCGGAATTCATTCCATTCGGTTGCTATCACCAATGCATCGGCGCCGGCAAGGGCATCGTACTGGTTTTCGGCATACACCACCTTATCGCCTATGGTACTGCGTACATTGGCCATGGCTTCGGGGTCAAACACCGTTACCGTGGCGCCTTCCGCTACCAGCGCATCAATCATGTATAAGGCCGGGGCCTCGCGGATATCGTCGGTATTGGGTTTAAAAGCCAGTCCCCAGAGGGCAAATTTCCGGCCCTTCAGATTGTCCTTAAAGTATTTTTTAATCTTGGGTATCAGGTGCAGCTTCATGCTTTCATTGATATCCATCACGGCATTGAGTATCTTAAACTCATATCCTACCCCGGTGGATGATTTTACCAGCGCCTGCACGTCTTTCGGAAAACAGCTTCCGCCGTAGCCAATGCCCGGAAACAGGAAGCGTTTGCCAATGCGCTCATCACTGCCAATGCCGCGGCGAACCATATCCACATCCGCATCCAGCTTTTCGCAAAGCAGGGCTATTTCATTCATGAAGGTAATCTTGGTAGCCAGGAAGGAATTGGCGGCGTACTTGGTCAGTTCGGCTGAACGTTCGTCCATAAAAATAATGGGATTGCCCTGGCGTACAAAGGGGGCATACAGTTCACTCATTATTTTGCGGGCACGCTCGGAAGCGGTGCCAATAACCACGCGGTCGGGTTTCATGAAATCGTCTACCGCCACGCCTTCGCGCAAAAACTCGGGATTAGAAACCACGTCAAACTCGCACTTGCAGTTTTTGGCTATTGCAGTGTGCACTTTTTCGGCGGTACCTACGGGTACGGTGCTTTTATCGATGATCACTTTATACCCTTCGAGTATTTTGCCCAGGTGGTCGGCCACGCCCAGTACATATTTTAAATCAGCTGAGCCGTCTTCACCGGGAGGAGTGGGCAGCGCAAGAAAGATAATGGTAGCATCTTTTATCCCTTCCTCAAGCGAGGTGGTAAACCGGAGGCGTTCTTCGCGGAGGTTGCGGAGAAATAATTTTTCCAGTCCCGGCTCATAAATGGTAATCTGGCCATTGGAAAGCTTTTCTACCTTCTTCTGGTCAATATCAACACAGGTCACATCATTTCCCGTTTCTGCAAAGCATGTTCCGGTTACTAATCCTACATAGCCTGTTCCTACAACTGCTATTTTCATGTTGGATGGGGTTTATAAGTTGTTATTTATTAACGTATTCTAATACCCTGGCTGTTATAAACTCCAGTTGGGCCCCGTCCAGTTCCGTATGCATGGGCAGTGAAATAACGCGCTCTGTCAGCCAGTCGGTGTCCGGCAGCTGGCAGGCGCTTCCTCCAAATGCGGCAAACATCTGCTGGCGATGGGCGGGTACGGGATAATAAATCATGGAAGGCACCTGGTGTTCGGCCAGGTATTGGTTAAGCCCGTCACGATATTTGGCAGAATCGTTTCCTCTTTCCAGGATAAGCGTGTACTGGTGAAAAACATGCCCGCTGTAAGCTGCCCGGTAAGGCGTGGTGATTTTTGGATGATTGGCAAAGGCCCGGTCATAAAAATCGGCCGCTTGCCGGCGTGCAGCGATATATTCGTCCAGTTTCTTCAGTTTTACATTCAACACCGCTGCCTGGATGGTATCCAAACGGCTGTTACAACCTACCAGGTCATGGTAATACCGCTTGCTCTGGCCGTGGTTGGCAACCATTTTTAACCGGTTGGCTAACGCATCATCGTCGGTAAATATTGCACCTCCATCACCATAACAGCCCAGATTCTTTGAAGGGAAGAAGGACGTAGTGCCCACGGTTCCAATCGTTCCTGTCTTCTTTACCGTGCCGTTTCCAAAAGTAAAGCTGCTGCCGATAGCCTGCGCATTGTCTTCAATTACGAAAAGGTTATGTTCGGCCGCTATCTGCATAATAGCCTCCATATTGGCCGCATGGCCGTAGAGGTGCACGGGCACAATGGCTTTTGTACGGGGCGTAATGGCTTTGCGTACCGATTCGGGGTCAATACAAAACGTTTGCCGGTCTACTTCCACAAACACCGGTTTGAGGCGCAGCAGGGCTATTACTTCGGTAGTGGCCACATAGGTAAAAGAGGGAGTAATCACTTCATCGCCGGGCTGCAGGTTAAGCGCCATCATGGCTATCTGCAGGGCATCGGTGCCGTTGGCGCAGGGTATTACATGTTTTGCACCCAGGTAGGCGGCCAGGCTGTCGGCAAATACCTGTACCGGCTTCCCGTTTATAAACGCCGAGCTGTCCAGCACATCATGAATGCCCCTGTCCACGTCTTCTTTAATGTGTGCGTACTGCTTCTTCAGATCAACCATTTGAATAGGGTGCATAAGGTCGTTTTATTTTATATAAAATCAGGCCGCAAAAATAACAAAATATAGGTAGGGTGAAACTTTGATTTTAGATTTGTCCTTACTTATCAATCTATTAGTACTGTGAGTTTATTATTATACCGGTTTTTTCTGCTGCTGTATGGCCTTGGCGCCCGGCTTATTGCTCCCTGGAATGGCAAGGCCCGGCGCTGGCTGCAGGGCAGGAAGGGTATTTTTGAACGGATGGAGCAGGCCCTGGCCGATAGCGACGCACCCCTTATATGGTTCCATTGCGCTTCGCTGGGCGAGTTTGAACAGGCCAGGCCCCTGATGGAAAAAGCAAAACAATGCTGGCCCGGCTACCGGGTATTGCTTACGTTTTTCAGTCCTTCCGGTTATGAAGTAAAAAAGGGGTATGAAGGGGCAGATGCTGTTTTTTACCTGCCGATGGATTCCCCCGCCAATGCCCGCCGCCTGCTGGCCCTGGCCAAACCGCAGCTGGTATGCTGGGTGAAATACGAATACTGGTATTATTACCTGCACGAAATAAAACGGAACAATATACCCCTGCTGCTGGTATCGGGCATATTCAGGCCGGACCAGCCTTTTTTTAAATGGTGGGGAGCGTTTCACCGCAGTATGCTGGCCTGCTTTACCTGTTTTTTTGTACAAACCGACGATTCCAAAAAGCTACTGGGCAGCATCGGTATTTCGGAGCAGGTGCAGGTGAGCGGCGATACACGGTTTGACCGTGTGCAGGCCATAGCGGAGCAGTTTCAGCCCCTGCCGCTGGCGGAAGCTTTCCTGGACAATGCGCCTGCTATTGTAGCCGGCAGTACCTGGGCCGACGATGAAGAAGAGCTGGATCATTTTGCCAATACCAATCCCGGTATCAAATTTATCCTTGCACCACATGAAATAGACGAAGAACACCTGGAGGATATCGAAAAACTGTTTCATCATACCATCCGCTATTCGCAACTGGCCACATGGGACGATTTGTCGGCCATCAAATCTAATCTATCGACATCTTCCCCCAACGTGCTTATTATTGACAATATCGGCCTCCTGTCCCGGCTTTACCACTATGCCACCATTACCTATATCGGCGGCGGTTTTGGCGAAGATGGTGTGCACAATGTTCTGGAAGCCGCGGTGTACAGCAAACCCGTGGTAATGGGGCCCGAATATGAAAAATACATAGAGGCCGTCGACCTCGTAGACTGTGGCGGGGCCTTCCCGGTAGAAAATGCGCTGGAACTGGAAAAAATGCTCCGTATGTTACTCGAAGACAAAACAGCATATGCCAGGGCCTGCGAGGCATCCGGCCATTATGTAGCCACGCATACCGGGGCAACAGAGAAGATCATGGGGGCGATAAAAGAGAAGGGATTTTTGAAGTGAATGGGCAATGGTGAATAGTCAATAGGAGAAATCCGCAATTATTTCACCATTCACTATTCACGAAAACCTCCGCTTAACCAACTGGTAGAAATGCTGCGTAGTGGTTTTGCCATCATCCCAGGCCAGCTTTACCTTCAGTTCCCGTTCCATCCAGTATTCCGCCTCAGGCAAAATACGGAAGGCGTTGATGGTTTTTATGCTTCTTTCGTACATGGCTTCATCGCCGCGAAACAGTTCGTTCACAAAAACATAGCGGTCGTTGATGCCGATGGCTCTTTTCAAATCCTTTAAGGGCGCTTCAGTCAGCAGGTCGGCCAGTTCGGTATGCCCGGTTTTTAACCGGTCGTTCAGCGATGCCTGTTGTACTCCCATAATATCGTTCAATTCCTTTTGGGGCTGCTCCTGGTGGGCCAGGGTAGGAATTTCTTTCAGCGGGTCATACCGCCATGCCTCGTTATCTTCTTTTTTTGCCACGGCAGGCTGGTAGCTTTTTTCCGCGCCGTTACCGTTTCTTGCCACGGGGGCAGGTATGCTGTCCTGCGCTACCGGGACGTAATCATCATTGGCGGCTACCGCCATACGATTGCCCGAGGGCATCATCACCGCCACTTTTGCGGTGCTCATGGTGCGAACGGGTGTGCTGATTTGCCGCACCAGTTCGGCCTGCAACTCCTGCACTACCGACAGCAGTTCGGCAATATCGGCGTGCTCGTCTGCACGCTCCTGCAATTTGTGAATAAGTGCATTTACTCTTTCCATGGGTTATGGTACATTTGGGTTTGTAAGTAGTATAAAGTTAGGAACTATTTCAAAGCAAATAATGTTAAAGCATGTTTATTGAACCCCATCTTACCGGTGAACGACGTGGCTGGATTGAGGTTATCTGCGGCTCTATGTTCAGCGGCAAGACCGAGGAGCTCATCCGGCGGCTTAAAAGAGCCCGTATTGCCAACCTCAAGGTTGAAATCTTCAAACCCTCCCTCGACCTTCGTTACGATGCGCAAAACATCGTGTCGCACGATGAAAACGCCATCCTCTCCACGCCCATCGACAACTCTCAAACTATCCTGCTCATGGCCAGCGGGGTGGATGTGGTAGGCATTGATGAGGCCCAGTTCTTCGACGACCAGCTTCCGGAGGTATGCGACCAGCTGGCCGCCCGCGGAACCCGGGTCATTGTAGCCGGGCTGGATATGGATTATCGTGGCAAACCTTTCGGGCAAATGCCCTTTCTGCTCGCGAAGGCAGATTATATCACCAAGTTGCATGCCATTTGCGTGATATGTGGAAATATTGCCAGCTATTCTTACCGCAAGACGGCGCAGGGCGGGCAGGTGTTACTGGGAGAAAAAGACCATTACGAGCCGCGCTGCCGCCATTGCTACCACGCAGGGCCACAGGCAGGGATATAACGCTG
>JACXTT010002859.1_pt1 | contig 27031 bp, 21 predicted proteins | sample 9270951 | NCBI WGS metagenome assembly JACXTT01 (sample SAMN15532306, study PRJNA645909) | rock metagenome | isolation source: weathered quartz diorite | place: Puerto Rico | collected 2017-06-21 | reverse complement strand
CAGGACGAAGTATCGTCGATGACGAGCGTCGAATGCGCTGCCGTCTTGCGGGCAGCCTCGCGCGCGGCGGCGCGATTTTGATCGGGCGCGCCGCAGTTGATAACGAGACGCTGCGCGCCCACGGAGAATTCGAACGAAGAACAGCCGGCATGCGCCCGGCCGGAGAAAACCTGCGGCGGCGGCAGCCCCGCGTCGATGAGGATGATCGCGTCCCCGGCTTCGAGCCGCTGATAGCCCGAGTGCCGTGCATTGGTCAGCGGCCGCGCCCTGACGTCGTCATAAGCAAGGATCGTCGCGATGAGATCTGGAGGCGTGACGCCCATGCCATTGAAGGAGGCAAGAGCGCCGTCCCCATGCCGGAAGAGACGCAGCATCGGCATCATCCGGTCAATGGCATTGAGCAGCTGCGGCGGAGGCTGCAATCCGCGCGCGGTATAGGCTTGGCGCAGCGGGAGCAGGTCTGGAAGGAAGTCGAGCAGCTTTTCGGGATTGCGGCTGACATGGCCACCGTCCGGAAGGATTTGCCGCTCGAGCTCTTCGGCAAGCAATTTCGTGCCTTTGCGGATGAGACTGCGGCTGCCTTCCGCGCAAAGTCCGAGTTCTGCGAGAGCGATCGCCGCAAGGAGACGGGGTTCGCCCGCCATTCCGCCGGCGAGTTTGCGCTCCAGAAAAACCTCCGCGCGGCCGAGTGCCTTCATAAAACGCTGGTAGAACGTGCGGTCTGCACCGTCGAGGATCACCGGGGATTGGGACATGAAGGAAATCATGCGTCTTGCGGCGACCTCCGGCTCCCATGCCGGAATTTGCGCGGGTTGACCCGCCAGATTCAAAAAATCCTCGACGAGGGCACGCGCATTAGCGCGGGACACCCCGGTGTCCGCGGCACGCAAATGGCGCAGCCAGCCAAATCCCGCGAGTGCCCGCGCCCAGGCGGGCGACATTGGCTCAATCTCGAAGGGTGAGCGGCCATGGGCATTGACGATCTTGCCGCCGAACGCAAAATAGCCGGCGTAGATGTCCGCGGCCAAGGTCGGATCGCTGGTCCTGATGTCCTGCGGCGCAATCAAAAGCCGCTCTGGCGGCCGCCGCCAGAGCCCCGCGGCTGCGCGCAGAGGCGCACAAAGCCTGCGCCAAAAACCCAATCCCGCGCGAGCCGCAAGAAACCCCGCGGTGCGCAACTGGTCGTTTAAGGTCGCGCCGGCCAGGGCTTTGCTCCTCCCATTTTCCTTGCCGTCCCGCACGAAAGCTACCGCGATCCCTTGGGCAAGACGATGTTCACGAACCATGATCGCCTTCGCTCAAAGAGCCATGGCCGGGGCAGAGAATTATAATCGAAATACCTAACCGGTCCTTTAATAGCCACGCAACAGACGGGCGGCATAGAACCCGTCGAGGCCCGCAAGCCGCGGCTCGGACGCCGGAAGATGCGACGGCAATGTCCGCAATTCGCCATTGCCGTTCAAGAGTTCCCGCAGACCGCCAACCTCCCCGGGCGTTATGGGGATGCGCGTTACGCCAGGATTGCGGCGCAGGAAAGCCGCAATTTGCATCTCATTCTCTTCGGGCTCAAGCGAGCAGGTGCAATAGACGATCCGTCCGCCGGGCTTCACCAATTCGGCGGCTTTGTCGAGAAGGCGCGCCTGAAGCGCCGTCAGTGCCACCAAATCATGCGGCTTCTTTGTCCAGGCGATATCGGGATGACGGCGGATCGTGCCTGTGCTGAGGCACGGCGCATCGACCAGGATTGCGTCGAAGGGCTGTGCCATTAGGTTCATGACGTCGGCAACAACGATGCCGGCGTGCAAGTTGAGGCGGGCAAGATTGGCGGCGAGCAATTTCAAGCGCTCGGCCGAACGGTCGATTGCCGTAACCTCGGCGCCCGTTGCTGCGAGCTGGGCCGTCTTGCCGCCAGGCGCGGCGCAAAAGTCGGCCACGCGCATTCCGGTTCCAACCCGCAGAAATTGCGCGGGTAGTGCAGCCGCCGCATCTTGGACAAACCATTCGCCCTCCGTGAAGCCAGGAAGGTCCGTTACCTTGGCATGCGATCGAAGCCGGAGCGAACCTGTCGGCAGGAGGACAGCGTCAAGCCTTTCGGCCCAACGCGAAGGGCTGGACGGTACGGTGAGATCCAGGACCGGCTCCTCGCGATGTGCGCTCGCAATGGCACGCGCTTGGTTCTCGCCATAATATTGCCGCCAGCGCGTTGCGAGCCATTCAGGCGTATCATGATAGAGTGGATCGCTCTCTGCGAGTATTGTTTCGCGTGCGCGTATGAGATTGCGCAAGACGCCGTTGACGAGAGCGGCAAACGGGGCCGTCTTAGTGTCAAGCCGGGTCGCGTGAACGGCGAGATCGACGGCGGCGTAATCAGGAACGTCGAGAAAGAGAATTTGCGCCGCGGCGGCGGTCAGCGTCCATTCGAGTTGAGATGCCTGGCGCGGCGGATCCTTTTCCAAGAACTTTGCCAAAGCGGCCCGGATGGTGCCGAGACGCCGCAACGCAGCAGTAGCAATCGAGCGCGTCAGCGCGGCGTCGCAGGGCGCAAGACCCGAAATCCGCGAGAGCGCCGCGCCCGCCGCAAAGCATTCGTCAAGCGGATGCCGGCGGGCAACAACATCGCTCAGAATTGCAGAAGCCGCGATCCGCGCCGCAAGACCGGGACAATCCTCGCCTTGGAGCCGCGGGGCTCCAGATGGAGGGGTTTGACCTTGCCGATTTGCGCGCAAAGCCTTTTGGCCGCGCCATTTGCCTCCTGGCGGTCGCGTCGATGCGGTCAAACTCGGCTCTCCGCGGCAAAAGCTTCGGGCAGGAATTTAGGATCATTTACCATAAACCCTTAACTTTTGCCGAGCTTTTGGGCGAGGAACAAAAGACAACTTAATTTCATTGGGCTAAAGGCTGGGGCATCGGCGCACGCAAGTTCGGCTTAGCGAGCGATATGAGATGCAGCATTCGGATGGCAATATGAGCAAGATGAGCTCCTCCAACCTTTCGGGCACGAGGGAAGGGGGGCATTCCGAGGCGGCGCGGCGCGCGCTTGTGGAGGCCGAGGAGCGCCGCCGTATTGCCGGGAAGGGGGAAGCCCCAGCGCGCAAAGAAATTAACGGGCGGGGCGGACTTGACCCGGCGCGCTTCGGCGATTGGGAAGTCAAAGGGATCGCTAGTGACTTCTGACCGGCGGACGCACTGCCGGACAAACGCACTGGCGGCGTTGGCAAGCGCGCCGGCGCCACTCAGAACTCGTGGTCAAGCATAGCCATCATGCAAAAAAGCCCCGCATTGCGGGGCTTTTTCGTGGCCTAAGCCAAAGTTAGTCGTTGCGGCCGCTGCCTGTCAGCTGCAAAAGCGCAACGAAGATGTTGATGAAATCGAGATAGAGCATCAAAGCCCCATTCACGGATTTCTTCACCGCGACCTCATAGCCGTCGCTCGCATAGTACATTTCCTTGATCGCCTGCGTATCCCAGGCGGTCAGGCCCGCGAAGATCAGAACCGAGAGCCCGGACAGGGCAAACTGAAGCCCGGTGCTGTGCAGGAAGAGATTAACCAGCCCGGCAATGACGACGCCAATGAGGCCCATCACCATGAACGCGCCCATCGGCGACAGATCGCGTCGGGTCGTATAGCCATAAAGGCTCAGGCCCCCAAAAGCGGCCGCCGTGATAAAGAAGGCGCGGGCGATCGAGGTCCCGGTATAGACGAGCAGGATGGTCGATAGCGACACACCCATCGCCGCCGCGAAGGCGAAGAACAGAGTGCGCGCCGAGGAGGCCGACATCCGGCCGATGCGGAACGAGAAAAAGAGAATGAAGGCAAGCGGGAGCAGCATCACCAGCCAATGCAGCGGGCTGAAATAGAGCGCCACACCAAATGAGGTGAGCATCAGATGCCCTGCCTGGCCTGCCGCCTGGGCGGGATCGGTGGTAATGGCGAGCATATGGACCCCCAGCGCCACCACTCCGGTGAGCGCCAAGCCAACCACCATATTGTTGTAGACGCCCAGCATATAGCTGCGCAGGCCCTGGTCGATCTCGGCGCGACCGATCCGCGCGGCGCCCTGCCCCCAGCGGGCACTAGGGTTACGGTCGTAGTCGGACATGTTTTCCTCGTAAAAGTTGTGGAGGCTGGACCGCCTCCGGCCGCCGCCCTTGCGGGTCGAGCGTCGCAAGTAATATGGCGCAACCCGGCGCCTGGCACAAGGGCAGCTCAGCATGAAGAAAAGTTAAGGTATGCCGATGACTAAGCTGCAATCCGCGCAAATAAGGCGCCGGTCTCCAGCCAAAAATCCGATCTCACGAGGGAGAAGCAACTCGCCAAATGCTTCTCCCTCCGCGGAACAATTCTTAGCGTTTTTCCTTGCAAATGACCACTATGGAGCCACTACAAACCCTGTGCCCGCCAGCTTGAACACCACGCCGTCGTCCAACGCGCCGCCGCTACTTGTCGTGCCATAAAGATTGCCGCTGCGGTCGGCGATGAGGCCGCCGCCGGGAGAATCCCCGTCGGTGCAGCCGGCCTGCTTGCAGAAGCCGTACACCACCTTGTAGTTGGTCCCGTTCGGCGCGAGCTTGAATACGGTGCCGCATCCGGATCCGCCGCATCCCGGCCCGCCGCCGCTCCCTGTCGTGCCAAAAAGATTGCCGCTGCGGTCGAAGATGAGACGGCCGCTGGGGGAAGCCCCGTCGCTGCAGTCGGTCTCCTTGCAGAAGGCGTGCAGCACTTTGTAGTTGGTCCCGTCCGGCGCGAGCTTGAACACCACGCCGCATCCGGGGAGGAATCCAGGGGGGTGAAAACAGGGCATGATGTCGACCCGCCGCCCGCCCCTGTTGTCCCATAAAGATTCCCGCTGCCGTCGGCAATCAAGCCTTGGACGGGAAAAGCCCCGTCGCTGGCGCCCCCCGCAAAAGAGTGCAGCACCGTCTCGGTCCAGACACCACCGGGCGTGGCCGGCCGCGAGGGCTTGAACACCACCCCACATCCGGCCCCGGGTTGTCCGGGTGGAAACCCGCATCCCGTCCCGCCGCCCTCTACAGTCACCCCATAGAGATTGCCGTGGCTGTCGGCAATCAGGCCGGCTTCGGGATTAAACCCGTCGTCGCTGGGGGGCCCCGCAAAAGAGTGCAGCAGCGTCAGGGCGCCGCCCGGCGAGAGCTTGAACACGACGCCAAATCCGACTCCGGGTGGCGGCGCGCCGCCAAGCTGCGTCGTCCCAAAGAGATTGCCGCTGCTATCGGCAATGAGGCCGGCGAAGGGAAGAGCCCCGTCGCTGCCCGAAAAAGCGTGCAGCACCTTATAGGAGGTCCCGCCCGGCGCGAGCTTGAACACCGTGCCGCATCCGCTGGTCGGGAACGGGATTCCGAGGCATCCCAGCGACCCGCCGCCAAACCCTGTCGTCCCATAGACATTGCCGCCGCTGCCGACAATCACCCCGGCGAAGGGCTCAGCCCCGTCGCTGGGGGGCCCCGCAAAAGAGTGCAGCACCTTATAGTTTGTCCCGCCCGGCGAGAGCTTGAACACCGTGCCGCATCCGGGTGCGCCGCATCCGGACGGGCCGACTCCTACCCCTGTCGTCCCATAAAGATTGCCGCCGCTGCCGACAATCGCCCCGGCGAAGGGCTCAGCCCCGTCGCTGGGGGGCCCCGCAAAAGAGTGCAGGACCGTCAAGGTCGGAGTGGCCGAGGCGGCGCCGCCCGCCGCGATGCCCAGGGCCAGCGCGGCGCAAAGCGCCGCAATCCCTCCCGCGCATGAATAAGATTTTGCTTTGCTCGAGTCACAGTCATCTCTCGTCATTTTAGCCTCCCGTTTGGAAATTCATCCGCGCGAAGTGCAAACACCCTCGTTCGCGCTGCTTCGTGCGAAGCAGGCGTTGAATGGTCAAATGGAAAACAGACGTTACGCGCGATCTCAATATGAACCGCGTAAGCTGAATGAGAAGTGAACACTAAATTGCAATGAAAGCGATCCGCGCGTGCTGCGCGCACGCAAGCATGTCTTGCGCAACTACAGATCGCGCAAATAAGGCGCTGGCTTCCGGCCTAGAGTCCGCCATGTGCCGAGAAGGCCTAGCGCAATGGTAACGGCAACAGCCGCTAGAGCAGCCACGAGCGCCTGCGGCCAAAGCCAATAAAATTCCAGTTCCATCACGCGGCGCACGATCGCAAAGGCGGCAGCGCCTCCCGCCGCCACGCCAAAGAGCGCGGTCGCGGCCCCAATCAGCCCATATTCAAAGATGTAAGCGGCAAGCAGCCGCGGCCTCGTGGCTCCTAGAGTTTTCAGCACGACGGCGTCATGGGTGCGGGCATCCTGACCAGCGGCGAGTGCCCCGCCCAAAACCAGGATCGAAGCCAAAAACGCGACGCTCGATGCAGCCCTTACCGCGATCGCAAGCTGACCAACAACGCCGTTTACGGCATCGAGCGCATCTCTCACGCGGATAATCGTCACCGAAGGGAAGGCAGAAGACGTTGCGCGCGCAAGCGCCGTTTCGCGCTCAGAACCGGCCCCGCTCACAAATGTTAACGTCGCGAGATCGTTGACGGGCGCGCCAGAAAAACTGTTCGGCGAAAACACCAGCACGAAATTGATCCCGAAAGTCAGCCAGTTCACGTTCCTTGTGCTGGCGATTTTGGCCGTCACATCGCGGCCCAAAACATTGACGGTAATTTCGTCGCCAACCGCAAGGCCAAGACCTTCTGCGATTTCGGCCTCAACCGAAACCAAATTCGCCCCCTGATAATCCTCCGGCCACCACGCGCCGCTCACAAGGCTCGATCCCTCGGGCACGGAATTCGCAAAAGTAATTCCGCGATCGCCTTCAAGCACCCAAGCAACGCTTTGCTTCGGATGCACTGTCTCGGCCTTCATCCCTTTCAGTTCGACAATCCGGCCGCGCAGCATCGGCACAAATTCTGCAGCGCCATCCGGCGCTGCTTCTTTGAGGAAATGGGCAAATTCTTGGGATTGGGCGTTGGGTACATCGAGGAAAAAAAAGCTTGGCGTCTTGCCGGCGATCGACTGATGCAGCTCCGCCCTTATATTGCCGTCGATCAGCGTCAGTGCGACGAGTAGCGCAAGGCCGAGGCCGAGAGACAGCACCACGGAAGGGGTGAGCGCGCCAGGCCGGCAAATATTGCCGATCGCAAGCCGCAGCGCCACGCTGCGCGCATGCGGGAGTCTTTTGGCGCCCGCGGTGATCAAGAAAGCAGCGCCCCGCAGCAGGGCAAAAGCAGCAAGAGTCGCGCCGATATAGATCCACACCAGCACAGGGTCAGCCGCAAAAGCGAAAATCGCGCTCACAAGACATAGCGCCGCGGCAAAAACCAGCAGAATGTAACGCGCGCGGGGCCGCGTTTGTTCCTGCTCAATTTGGCCGCGAAACAGCGCCTGAACCGGAATGTCATGCGCGCGGCCAAGCGGTCCCGCCGAGAATGCAAGCGCAGTCAGAAGACCGTATAAAAGACCCTTCCCGATTGCCGAAGGATAAATCGCTGGCGCAACCGGAAAGGGAAAGAACGGTCCCAAAGAGGACGTGATGACAAAAGGCAAAGCAGCGCCAATCGCCGCGCCGGTCACCGCCCCTAAGCTCGCGACAAGCATCGTTTGTGTGAGCACGAGAGCAAAGACCGTGGAGCCTGTCGCGCCGAGCGATTTTAAAGTCGCGATCGTTTCCCGCTTGCGTTCGACAAAACCGTGGATCGCATTGGCAACGCCAACCCCACCGACAATGAGCGAGGTAAGCCCGACAAGGGTCAAAAACTCGGTGAACCGCTCGAGATTGCGCGAGAACTGCGGCGAGATGTTTTTGCGTGTGCGTATGTCCCAACCGGCTTCGGGAAATTTTTTTTTCGCCGTTGCAAGCAAGCCCTTGATTTGCTCATCACTCGCCGGATTGCCTTTGAGCGCGACGCGATAGTGCCGCTTGACGAGCGAGCCCGGCTCCAGCAATCCAGTGGCCCGCAGCGCCTTTTCGGAGATCAAAGCCGGGGGGCCAAACCTAATGCTGCTCGCGAGCCGGTCCGGCTCTGAGACGAGCACGGCTCGTATTTGAAAATGCGCCCCGCCGATCATGAGACGGTCGCCGGTCCTCAAGCCGAGCCGTCCAAGAAGCGCTGCATCCGCCGCCATCCCAAAGGCGCCATCGCGTTCGTCTAAGACATCGAGGAGAGGAAGCGCGGGATCGAGCAGTGGGCCTTTTGCCAGCGGATAGGCATCATCGACCGCTTTGATCTCGACGAGACTTGCATCGCCGCTGGCGTTGCGCGCCATGGCCCGCAATTGCGCAACCACGGTGAGCCGCCCTCGGCTTTCGAGAAATTCACGCTCTGGTGCGGCCAATTCACGCTGCGCGACATTGAAAGAAGCGTCCCCGCCAAGGATCGCGCGCCCCTCCCTCGCAAGCCCGTCTCTCAACGACAGCGACACCGAGCCCACACCCGTAATCGCGAGAACTCCTAGCGCGATGGACGCAAGAAAGACGGCAAAACCGCGAATGCCGCCACGAAAATCCCGCAAGGCAAGCCGCAGGATGAAGGGCAACCCAACGCCTCGCTGTTTGTAAGCAGAGATTTCTGGCACGGAAAGCGTTTGATCGAGCTGGTCCATTGAGTCCGCTTTTGGCTTGAGTCCCTAATTAGCCTGAACGATCTTGGCCGGACAATGGTAGATTCTAACAAGGCCATTGTGAAAAATTCAAACTCGTGCTTTAGCGTTCACCCGTAAAGGCAGAGGGAGTGACGCATGGACGCACGTTTTCTTGATCGGTTTGTCTTGCTGGCGATCGCTGGCATGGCTGGATCGGCGATTGGCTTCTTTGCTGTGCAAGCCGGCGCGGCGCCGGCAGACACGCCCATTTTTACGCAATTTTCGGGGGTTCAATGGACAAAGATGCAGCCTGAATTGGGCGACGCATCCTCGGAAATTGCGATTTTGCACGAGGACCCCAAAACGCACGCGACGCAATTGCTGATACGTGCGCCAAAAGCTCTTCACGTTCGCAAGCACTGGCATTCGGCAAATGAGACGCACATGGTGATTACCGGCACCGCCGCATTTGAATGCGATGGGAAAAAGGCGGAGTTCGGCCCTGGTGGCTTTAACTACATGCCTGCACGGATGGTGCATGAGGCGTGGGTATCGGCGGGTTCGGTGACTTTCATCACCCTAGATGGGCCGTGGGACATAAATTGGGTCGAAGGCGCCCCAACGGCCGCCGACGTGATGCCGTAGCAGTTCGACTCGCGCTGGCAGCGCTCCGCCACCCGCTTCTTCACGCCTTCGCTTCCAACGCAAGCCGGCTTTCCCGGGTCTTTGCCGCTCTCTGTTTAGGAATTATAGGCTGGGAGCCTCCCCTCGAGGTTCAGGGTGTGCAGCAGAATCGGCTGGCACTGCAAAACGAAGCGATTGCGCTCTCGCAGCAGTTCTTCGACGAACCCGCAACACTGATTCCGCAGCATCTCGGCTGACCGGATCGTCCGCCGTCCCGCGGCAAAAGCATGGACTAGGTCCTCGACCACATCGAACAAAACGGCGTTGCTGGTTTGTGTAAGCCGCTTAAGCGTCGCCTTGTAATTTGCGAGGCCTGGAATGGAGGCAAACAGCCGCTCGATGACAGCGACCTCGCTCCACGCAAATTTGAGCTGCGGCGAGAGCGCACTTAGACCATGAATCCAACCCGTAATGTTGAGAAGCTCATTCACCGCAATGTAAAAATCGTACAAGCGGGGATCGAGGAAATCGTAATCGGGATCGCAGACATATCCCCGCAGCCTTCCCTGGGCTGCCAGCTGATCTTTGATGGGCGTCCCATCGTAGGGGATCATACGGCAGAATTCCGCTGCCATGTATCCGTCGCCGACGATCTGGCGAAGGAAAGCGACATTGTCAAGGATCGACTCAAACGTGCTCGACGGATCGAGTAACATGAAGCCGAAGTCGAAAATCACGCCGAGGCTTTTCAAATGCTCGACAGCACGCAGATTTTGCGCCACCGTGATCGACTTATTGAGCGTGATCAGCCCTTCATCGCTTCCCGACTCCAGACCCATGTAAACAAGATACATTCCTGCGTCGCGCATTTCGGCGAATAGCTCCGGTTCCACCGCGTCGGCGCGGGCATTGATTTTCCAAAGCACGCGGCCTGGCAGACCCTCTTTATAAAGTGCTGCGAGCAGCTCACGAGTCCAACGTTGCCAGACCGTTCCGTAGACTGGGAAATCGTCGTCCTGAAACATGAAGATACTGGCCCCACGCTCCTCATGAAGCAACCGCATTTCGCGCGCGACTTCGGCGGGCTTGCGGGTGCGCACCACCTTACCCGGCGCAGTGCGGTAGAACATGTGGATCGAGCAGAACGAGCACGTGCGAATGCATCCCCGGTTCGCAAGCATCTGCACCGCGCGCCGGCCAAGGATCATTGCCGGCTCTATGCTGCGATCCGGATATGGCAGCTCGTCGAGGTCGGCCAGCAATGGACGCAGCGGGGTCGCCACAATTTCATCGCCGCACCGGTACGCAATCCCGTGCACGCCTCGCCAGTCGCGGCCGTTACCTAGGGAATCGACGAGCTCGAGCAGCGTGAGTTCGCCCTCGAAACGAACGACGCTGTCGAGCTGTGGCGCCAAGGCAATCGTCTCCTTGTAGCTGAGGCTAGGAAAATGCCCGCCTATGGTGAAATGCGCATCGACTCCCCGGGTGCGCAACTCGTTCATCATCGCGACGAAGCGCAAAATATAGAACTGGAAGATTAGCGAGAAACCGACGAGAATCGGATCCACCCGGGCAATCGCCGCGTGAATCGACTCGAATTCATCCTCGAAATCGAGAATTTCGACGTGATAGCCGCGCGCCCGCAATGCCGACGCCAGATAGCCAAGCCCGAGATTGCCGGACCGCTTAAAGCCAATCAGCACCACAGGACGAGAAACATTGCGCTCGCGGCTACCAGTGACAGCGAAATCCTTGCGAAGCGCCGCTGGTTGGGCCACGCAGCTCTCCCGCGCATCAGGTCACCGGCGGCCCCCGCGGGCTGCGGCGTCCATCACTTCTGCGATCTTGGAGTAGGCATTGCTCCTTGCAGAGTTGATATGCGCATGCGCCTCGCTGACCACTTTGAGAAGCTGGGCCTGCTGCTCGACGGGCAACGAATGCATGAGTGCGAAAACTTCCGGTCCCGGATCACCGGGGGGCCAGGGACGCCACCAAAGCAGCGGATTAAGTCCTTCCTCTTGTGCCATCGGATTCCTCCCGGTTAGCAGACGGACGATACCATAACCCTAGGTCCAGGTTAGCGGACAAAAACTGGCGCGCAAGCACTCAAATGAGGAATGAAAAAAGCTTCTCAATCCCAGCGGTGCGCTCGAAAGCCTCGGCGCACGCGAGAGCGGGGCACGGACACTTGCCGAGGCTGTTTCCGCCTGTTGCACCGCGAGGAAAGAATGGACCAGGGAAGCCGCGCCTCATTGGGGCGCCGCCTCTAGCTCAAGTCGCGAAAGCGGTTGACGATCGGATAGCGCCGGTCGCGGCCAAAATTCTTCTTGGTGACCTTGACGCCGGGGCAGGACTGGCGGCGCTTATATTCGGCGGTATAAAGAAGCCTTTCGATTTTGCGCACGATTTTTGGGTCATGGCCTTGGGCCACGACATCGGCAATGTGCATTTCCTTTTCGACAAGAGCCGCAAGAATAGAGTCAAGCACCTCATAGGGCGGCAGGGAATCTTGGTCCTTCTGGTTCGCACGCAGTTCCGCGGTGGGCGCTTTAGTGAAAATGTTCTTGGGGATCAGCTCGCTGGCCGGCCCCAGCGCGCCCTTGGGCTTCCAGCGGTTGCGCAGTTTTGCCAGGCGGTAAACCTCCATCTTGTAAAGGTCTTTTATGGGGTTGAAGCCACCGTTCATATCGCCATAGATTGTTGCATAGCCAACCGACATTTCCGATTTATTGCCGGTCGTCACCAGCATGGCACCAAACTTGTTCGATAGAGCCATCAGCACGGTGCCGCGGGCACGGCTTTGAATATTTTCCTCCGTGATGTCCGCATTCGCACCCTTGAATATTGGCGCGAGGGCCGTTTCAAAACCCTCAACCGCCGGTGCAATCGGCACGATATCGTAGCGCACGCCCAGCGCGCGCGCGCAGTGCTCGGCATCGCTCAGCGACTCGTTCGAGGTGAAGCGATAGGGCAACATGATGCAATGAACTTTTTCTGGCCCAAGCGCATCAACCGCGATCGCCGCGCAAACTGCGGAATCGATCCCGCCCGAAAGGCCCATGACGACGCCGGGAAAACCATTTTTTGTTACATAGTCGCGCAGCCCCAGCACGCAGGCGGCGTAATCGGCCTCTTCCCCCTCTTCGACATCGCAGCGCGGCCCGTCGACACAGACAAAACCTTTTGGCCCGCGCTCCCAAACCGTCTTTGCAACGTAAGACGAAAAAGCGGGAAGCTGAAAAGCGCGGGTGAGGTCGGAATTCAAACCGAAGGAGGCGCCGTCAAAGACAAGCTCATCCTGCCCGCCAAACTGATTGACATAGACGAGCGGTAATTTGCTTTCTCTCACCCGCGCGACGGCAACAGAATTCCTCTCGTCCGTCTTGCCGCGCCAATAGGGCGAACCATTTGGGACAAGCAAAATTTCGCCGCCTGTCTCGGCAAGGCATTCAACCAGATCCGGTCCCCATATATCCTCGCAGATGGGAATGCCAATACGCACGCCTTTAAACAGAATCGGCCCCGGCATCGGTCCTGCCGTAAAGACGCGCTTTTCGTCGAACACGCCATAATTCGGCAAATCCACCTTAAAGCGAATTGCCGCGATCCGGCCTTCGTCGAGGAGCGCATAAGCATTGTAGCAATGGCCATTCTCTTGCCACGGCAGGCCGACAAGAATAGCGGGCCCGCCATCGCTGGTCTCGGCCGCGATTTCTTCGCAAGCCGCGCGGCAAGCCTCGACAAAAGCCGGCTTTAAGACAAGATCTTCCGGCGGATAGCCGGCAATAAAAAGTTCGGAGAACATCACGAGATCGGCGCCAAAGCCTAGCGCCTCGCTGCGGGCTTGCCTAAGGCGCGCGCAATTGCCGGCTATCTCGCCAACCGTGCAATTGATCTGCGCGAGGCCAATAACGAGACGGTTCGCGGGATGGACGCGGCTTGTCATTCAATGTCCCGGCGGGACGGTGTCATTTGGGCACGCTAGATCCGGAAACATCTGCATCAAGCTTGCGCCACGACCCATGTGTGGTGTTTGGTTAGGACGGTGGCGCGGCGCAACGCCGCAATCCGGCGCACAGGATCTCTAACCGGGTAGCCGCCGCTTTCGTCCTGCCAATCCCAGTCGCATCCACACAAGATTGCTGCCGGGAATAATTGATGGGCCAGCATAATACTTTGAGGTTTCTTATCGGCATCGATGTAAATCATGTCCGGCTCGACAAAGCTGCGAACATAGGCATAGCCCGTTTCCCAAGGCATCTGAATGGGAATTACACGATGACCGAACGAGCGCAGGTTGTGCAATGCCACTTTGCTGATTCCGTGCCGGTGGACCGCCTGCGATATTCGCTTTAGCCGCTTACTGTCTCGCACAGCAACCAGCGGGGAAGGGGAGGCGATTTCATTATCTATCCAGCTGCCAAGCCACTGGGGCCAAGGATCGAGTATAACGAGCGTGAAATCCGGGCGCGTTGCGAGCCACCTTAACGCGGAGCCGCCAAGAAATGTGCCGACTTCCATCAAGATCCGCGGACGCGTCTTCTTGATGAGTTTGGCCACAAGCTCGCGGCCGCCGCCATCGAGACTCCACTCATGCGGGGGATCGCCGTCCAGTTCCGAAATATCCGGCCACGGATGACGCGCTCGCAAGACATTGAGGCCATCGAGAGATTTTGCCATTTGAGAACTAGGGCTAACCATCAAACCTCCGCTCCAACCCACAGCCCGTCACTCCGCCGCATCGGCGCGGCGGCGGTCCAGCCGCTCCGCCTTCAAAAGCTCGGCGACGAGAAAGGCCACTTCAATTGCCTGCTCGGCGTTGAGTCTTGGATCGCAATAAGTGTGGTAGCGGTCGTGCAGATCGGCTTCCGAGATCGCCCGCGCGCCGCCGGTACATTCGGTGACATTTTTGCCGGTCATCTCGAGATGCACGCCGCCGGCATAGGTGCCTTCCGCACGGTGGACCGAAAAGAACGTGCGCAGCTCGCTGATGATCTTGTCGAAAGGTCTCGTCTTATATCCGCTCGCGGCCTTTACCGTATTGCCATGCATTGGATCGCAGGACCACACAACGCACAGCCCTTCCCTTTGCACCGCTCGGATAAGAGGAGGCAGATGATCGGCCACCTTGTCGGCACCAAAACGGCAAATCAAGGTGAGCCTTCCGGCTTCATTCGACGGGTTCAAAATGTCGATGAGTTTTAGAAGCTCATCCGGCGTGAGTGTGGGACCACACTTAACCCCAAGCGGATTCTTCACCCCGCGGGCATATTCCACATGCGCATAGCCAGGCCGCCTTGTGCGGTCGCCGAGCCAGATCATATGGCCCGAGGTCGCATAATGATCGCCGGTCGTTGAATCGATGCGGGTCAGCGCTTCCTCATAGCCGAGAAGAAGCGCCTCATGCGATGTGTAAAAATCGGTCTGGCGCAATTCCTGATGCGCCTCGGGATCAAGGCCAATTGCCCTCATGAAGGCCAATGTCTCGGTGATACGCGAGGCGAGCTCCTCATAGCGCGCGGACTGCGGACTGTCTTTGATGAAGCCGAGCATCCAGCCATGGGCATTTTCGAGATTGGCATAGCCGCCCGTCGCAAAGGCGCGCAGCAAGTTCAGGGTCGCCGCCGACTGCCGGTAAGCCATGAGCTGGCGCGCCGGGTCGGGCTCGCGTGCACCAGCGTCAAACGCAATGTCGTTGACAATATCGCCGCGGTAGCTCGGCAACTCGGCACCATCGACATTTTCGGTCGGCAGCGAGCGCGGCTTGGCGAATTGGCCGGCGATGCGGCCAAGTTTTATGACCGGCAGGGCGGCGGCAAAGGTCGTCACCACCGCCATTTGCAAAAACACGCGGAAAAAATCGCGGATATTGTCGGCAGCGTGCTCGGCAAAACTCTCGGCGCAGTCGCCGCCCTGCAGAAGAAAAGCTTCGCCCGCCGCGGCCTTGCCCAGCATCTGCTTGAGCTTTCGTGCCTCGCCCGCGAAAACGAGCGGCGGAAAACCAGAAAGCTGGCGCTCGACCTCGGCCAGCGCGACCTTGTCGGTGTAGTCTGGCACCTGCTCGATCAGCTTCTTTCTCCAGCTCGACGGCGACCAGGGTTCCATCGGCATTTACTCCAAAACTCCGTAGGCGGGCGTCCCAAAGCTTTCCGGCTTTAACATCCCTTATACGGAGGCTTTTGAAAATGGAAGATGCGACCGTCCGCACGGAGGGATGACTTTGCAGTCCACATCCCTCCCAACCTGTGTGGGAGGCCTGTCCTTATTCGTACCGCAAAGTGGTGAACATGCCGGCGTCGAGGTGGTAAAGCAGATGGCAATGGAAAGCCCACCAGCCGGGATTGTTCGCATCGAATGCGATAACAACGCGTTTCCCAGGCGTTACCAGCACGGTATCGCGCACCGCGCCAGAGAACCGCTCGCCGTCAATCTCCACCACTTGAAATTCGTGCCCGTGGAGGTGCATCGGGTGAGGCATCATCGTTTTGTTCTTGATTACGAGCTCGACGCGCTCGCCCTTTGAAATGGGCAGTGGCGGGACATCCTTGGTCCAGGCGACGCCGTTGATCGACCAGATGTAGCCTCGCATGCTTCCAGTCAAGTCGATCTCATGGATGCGGTCCGCCTTGCGCGGCTCAAGCGGCTCGGCGGCGCGCAGCCGCCTTTCCAGATCGAGGGTGAGCGCGGGTGACGGCATCGGCGCGATTTCTGGAACGCGGGTCACGGGCGCGTGCCCCGCACGCAGGATCACGCCGGTCTGGCTGCGCTCGCCTTCGAGGATCGCAAGCAATGGATAGGCGGCCGGGCCGTGTGGAATTGCGACGCGGATGTCAAGACGCTGGGCGACGGCGATCGGAAAGCGCTGTCCCGCAACCGGAGAGATCCTGAACCCGTCGACCGCGATGAGTTCGCCGCTGAGAGCACCGAGATCGAGGTGAAAGGCGCTCATGGACGCGCTGTTGATGATGCGCAACAGAATAGTCCTGCCCGGCTCGACTTGGATCACCTCAGGGTCGGCGAGCGTGCGGTCGTTGGCCAAAAAGGCGTCGTATTTCACGTCGTTGAGATCGGGCGGCGCCGATGCGCCGCCCATGGCCCTACCGGCTATCCCGGGCATTGCAGACATGCTTTTGGCTGGAGGCTGTTCCATCCCGCCCATGGTATCGGCGGCGGGCTTGGCCGGCATCATATCCGGCATTGCCCTTTGCTTGCGCAATTCCGCAAAAATCTCTTCAGGCGGGGTGAAGCTGAAATCGGCTAGCATGATCACCACTTCCTGCTGATCCGGAAGGTCGCGCCCGTCGCGAATGATGAGCGGTGCTGCGAGGAGCTCCTGCTCCTGCAGGCCCTGGTGCGAATGCATCCAGTAGGTGCCGCCGAAATGCAGGGGGAAGTCATATTCGGCGCTGGCACCGGCCGTGATAGGCGGTCCGGATACGCTAGGCACGCCATCCTGCTGCCAGGGAGGCGTCAAGCCATGCCAATGGATGAGAGTCGGCACGTCGAGCGCGTTGTCGACGCGAACTCGGAACTGTTTTCCGACTTCCGTGATGAGGCCCAGTGTGCCATCGGGCTGGCGAATGCCGAGGGCTGAGGCCGGCTTTCCATTCACTTCGATGCTGCGCCGCTGGACGCGCAGGATCGTAACCGGCCCTGATTCTTCAGCAGCGGCCGCTTGGACCGGTTGTGCCCAAACGCGGTGAGGCGCGGCGACACAAGCGGCGAGAGCAGAGAGCATAGCGGACCGGCGTGACAACATCGCGGGTTTCTCCTCATAAGGTTGCGACAAACGCGGACGCGAATACGGCGCGCTAACCTGACGAACTCAAAAACTGATCGACGTGCGCAGCCCAAATACCGCAGCGTCGGGGATCTTCCCCACAACCGGGTTCACCGGATCGATCACGCCGCCGCCGGGGCGAAAGATGTATTGGAAATCGGGCTGAACGATCCAGCTGGGCCCAATCTGGGCTTGATAGGTAAGTTCGAGCGCGAGCTCATAGGTGCGGATCGGCAAGGCTTCGCCCGCGAAAAAAGCCGCGTCGCGATCAAGGGCGCTGATCGATGGCGAGAGTTGTGAGTAGGATGCCGCGCATCCAAATGTATCATCCGGCCGCTGCTTCCAAAGCCCCATGAAATTGATTCCGGCCTCCGCATAAAAGTTCATCAGATTGCGATCCGAAGGGCTTGCCGCAACACGCGCGAATCCGCCAATGCCTTTCTTGGGGCCTTCGCCGGGCAGGCGCCAAACCATTTGATCGATGACGCCATAGACCCCGAAATCGCCAAGATGGACAAGCGGCTGACCATTGCCCAATGGATCGGCGAGCGATCTGCCGTCGATCCCGAAATGATTATCATTGAAGGGCCCGAAATGATACCAGCCGCCGAATTTGACCGTTCCGGCTAGACCTTGTGAATCCGTTCCCTGATTATATCTGTATTGTGCTTCGCTGATCAGAAACGGCGGATCCTTGATACGGAAATTGATTCCTGCCGGGTCTTTGATCTCCTGCAAGCCCGAAAACCCCGTCCCGGCAGGGTCACCGTTAAAGATTGCAGAAAGCAGCGATATTTGATCGGTGGGGGTCACTTTGAGACGAACGCCAGGCGTCGCCAGTGGATAATTGGGGCCGCCGCCGCCCGGAAGATCCTGTATGAATAAATTCGGCCAGCCGAATGTGACGTTAACAAACAAACTGTTGCCGAATTCGCTGATGAAGAATTGATTATCGGCCGTTAATTGACCGAAGCGGATCGACACCAGGTCGGCGAAAAGTTTTTGTTCTCCCCAAAGCTCGAAAAGCCGCGTTGTCGGGCGCGCTGCCAAACCGCTGATCGTCGAAAAGTTGGAAATATTGGCGTCAGAAAGGTCGCGGCCTTGGATTCGATACGCATTGACCCGGAAAGTCGCGCCGGGCAGTCCTGCAAGTTTTGCGAGGTCCCCGTCGACCGCCATGTAGAGCACGCTCCCATAGGTGGCGCCTTGCTTGACCCCGCCCGTGGGATTTCCAAAAGTGTCTTGGATGTAACTTAATTGAAAATTGATGCCGAGATCGAGCAATCCCTTCTTGAAATCCCCGAGCGCCGGGATGACCTGAGTGATCGATGGTTGTTCGGCTTCTGGGGCCACCTCGACGGGAGTTTCCTTGTGGCCTGTCGGATTCGATGCCGGATGATGCGCATGAGCGATGTCAGAGAATGGCGCCACCAGGCAGAAAAGCATGATCGCCGAAAGCAACACGCCGCGCGATATGCGGCTCGGCCCATCCGCGGGACCGGCTGCGGTGCCTGTGCCGGGGCTAGCGGCGAAGCGAGCGACCCCAATGAGCTCCGTTTTGCCGACGTAATCGCGCATCTGCATGATCGGCTTGTCCCTCCAGTTTGACACTGACCAAGGATCCGTCGCCGATTCCCCTTTACCTCCCGCGACGGGCGCCAATATTTGCCAAGTCTCTTCTGCCTTATACAGAGATTTTTGAAAATGGAAGAAGGAACCAGACAAGCTACTCCGCGCAAAGCGGCCCGCAGTCCGGGGCTTCCGGGCCCGCGATTTCGCGCATAAAGCGCGCGGTGCGCGTGCGCAGGGTAACAAGCTCCTCCGCCGCTGTCGGATGCAGGGCCATGGTGGCGTCGAAATCGGCCTTTTTGGCACCCATTTTTATGGAAATCGCCAAGAGTTGCGCCATTTCGGCCGCATCCTCGCCCAAAATATGCACGCCGAGCACGCGATCCGTTTCGCCATCGACGATGACCTTCATATGAGTCCGTTCCGCCCTGCCGGAGAGCGTCGCTTTTAAGGGCCGGAAGTTTGCGGCGTAAATATCGACGCAATCGAAGGCTGCCCGCGCCGCCTCCTCGGTCAAGCCGACGCAGCCAAGTTCCGGCGTCGCGAAAACGGCCGTCGGAATAGTGCTGTGATTGACGGCTTCCGGCCTGCTGCCAAAAACCGTGTCGGCAAATGCATGTCCCTCGCGGATGGCAACGGGGGTGAGCGCCACCCGGTTCGTGACGTCGCCAACGGCGTAAATCGAATCGGCATTGGTTTTCGAGAAAGCATCGACTCGTATCGCACCGAGACTATCGACTTCCACCCCGGCTTTTTCGAGGCCAAGCCCCTTTGTATTCGGGCGCCTGCCAGTTGCGATTAAAACTTGATCGGCTTCAACACATGCGCCCTTTGTCAGTGTCACATGACAGCCAGCAGCCGACTTTTCGATTCTTATTGGCAGCACTCCAAAATTGAGATCGGCGCCGCTTTGCAGAAGCGCGTCACGCACGCCCTTGCGCATGTCGCAATCGAAACCGCGCAAGACATTTTCGCCGCGCACGGCCATCGAGACCTTTGTGCCGAGCCTGGCAAAGATCGACGCGAATTCGACCGCGATATAGCCACCGCCAATGACCAACATGCGCTTAGGCAATTCGGGAAGATCGAAAACCTCGTTCGAGGTGATCGCGTATTCGCGCCCCAGGATATCGGGTTCGAGAACGGGCGCCGCTCCGGTGCTGATCAGAATGATTTTCGCGCTGATGTTCCGGCCAGTCGCGCAAAGCCGCACGTCATGCGCGCTAGAAAGTTCCGCGCGGCTGTCTTCGATTGTTACGCCGGCCTTGGCAAGATTGGCGTGGTAAATTTCCGAGAGCCGCGAGATTTCTTGTTCTTTCGCGGCAACAAATTTGGGCCAGTCGAATGAGGAAGGCGAAATGTTCCAGCCAAACCCGGAGGAATCCTCAAAATGGTCTTTGTAGCGGCTTGCATAGACCATGAGCTTTTTGGGCACGCAGCCGCGGATGACGCATGTTCCGCCAATGCGGAATTCTTCCGCGATCATGACGCGCGCGCCATGCTGGGCTGCGACTCTGGCCGCACGCACGCCGCCCGAACCAGCGCCAATCACAAAGAGATCGACATCGAAACTTGCCATTTCGCTATCTCCAGCGCATCGTCTCTCCGGGCTTCCTCGCGATTACGGGCCGCGAGGGGCAAACCGCTAGGACTCGAGGCCGTGTGCCACCACGCGCCGTTAAAGCCTTCCTGTGCCAGGTGATAATTGGGCACCTGGCGCCTCGCACGGCAATTTTGGATTTGACGAAAGAGATCTTGGGCCCTAAGAAGGCGCGTTTTTGCGCTGGCAACGCAATCTTGAGAAGCGCGCGGCGAGCGGCTGCTTGCACTTTGCGAAAAGTCGCAAACCGTATCAGCCGTCCCGAGGCAAAGCGCCCGCCCATAAATTTTTGTCTTTTTCCTGGTCAACCGGTCGGGCTGACCGGTAAATATTTTAATTTTTTAGAAGGCACAGCAACAGTTGAGAACGTAATCCCTGCTCCAGATCCGACACATGCTTGCCATATTTGCTGCATTTTTTTTGGTGAATGATAGCGGCGTCAATGGTTGACGACTCAACGAGGCAATCATCGTTTGAGCTTACAACCCGTTAACCGTTAACGGCAATAGATCGCCAAATACCTAAGCAACTGTTTTATCACTGTGCCTGCCTGGACCCAGGTCACGCCGGTCCAAAGGGGTCCGGCCGGCAACCGAGAGTTCGAATTTGCGCCCATCACGCAGCCGCCAATCTCCTCTCAAATTTGCCCGATTGAGTGCCGCGGCGACGGCCATGGCCCTTGCCTCAAGCATGATAGTGCCGTCCTCGACGGAGACCGCCGTGGCCAATGGCGATACACGCACGCTAAGTCTCTATCATTCGCACACCCACGAATCGATCGAGGCGGCATTCCGTGTCAACGGTGCCTATGATCCTGCGGTGCTCGAAAAACTGAATTATTTCCTGCGGGATTGGCGCAACAACGACCATACCCGCATGGACCCGCGGCTTTTCGACGTGATTTGGGAGGTTTACCGCACGGCCGGGGCATCCCAGCCGATCGTGATCGTTTCTGCTTACCGTTCGCCGCAGACCAATGCGATGCTGCGCCGCCGGTCGCGCGGGGTTGCCGAACATTCGCAACACATTTTGGGCCGGGCCATGGATACGACCATGCCAGGCATGCCGATGGCGCGAATTCGCGAGATCGGCATGCGGCTGCAACGCGGCGGCGTCGGCTGGTATCCCAGTTCGAACTTTGTCCATCTTGATGTCGCGAGCGTCCGGGCGTGGCCCCGCATGAGCTACGATCAGCTTGTGCGCCTGTTCCCGGATGGCAAGACCGTGCATCTTGCAGCCGACGGGCGGCAATTGCCGCGTTACGCGGAGGCGCGGGCTGAAATTGCTTCGCGCGGGGGCGTCATAAGCGATGGTCCTTCGTTCGCGCCGGCAGCGGGCTTGTTTGCCTGGCTGTTTGGCAAGCACGATGAGGCGACTGTAGCCTCACCGGCAGAGGCGGTGCCGCAGCAGACGTCTGTGCCAGCGCCTTTGCGGCGCGGCGCAACGGAACTCGCGGCGCTCCACACAAATGGCGCCGGCCCCGTGGCCGCAAACCTTGTGGCCGCCGCAGATCGCGAAAAGGCGCAGCGGGGCCTAAAAGAAGAGCAAACGCACGTGGCGGACCTAGAGCCGGGCCTGCGTTTGCGCGGCGTCCCCGAGCGGATGGGCTCCAAAAGACCGGGAGAAACTACAGCGGACATGGGCAAAATCGACAGTCGCGGGCTGAATTTTGCCGCGGTGCCCCTTCCGCCGCCTAGGCCGGCGCGGCCTGGGCCCGAAGTTAAGGTGGTTTTCGCTGACGTGCCCACTCCGCCGGCGCGGCCTGGGCGCGAGGTTAGGATGGTTTATGCTGATGTGCCCACTCCGCCGGCGCGGCCGGCCTCGCTTACGCGCGTGGCTTCTCTTCCCGCAACCAACGCGCGCGCCACGGAAAATAAACTGGCTTCAGCCGCGGCGAATAGTGCCATCGGCGATGACGCGGATGCATCCTTGGTTCGCGCTGCAAATCTCCCGGTTCTGATAACAAAGGGTCCGGTAGAGCGGGAAAGCGCGCCTAAACAGGTGCTCGCATTCGCGGCGGACGCGCCTCTCCAAAATTCCCTCCCGAAGGCACTGAACACGCCAGCGGCCGGCCCGGCGGGCAAGCCCGTGGCGCAGCAATCAGGTGCAGGGCCGGACCGCCCCGACCGGCCAAAGCTGCGTGGTCTTTCCAGCAATCTGGGAGCTGCTTTCCCCGCACCAACGATATTTGGGCCGTCGTCCTTGACCGGGTTGCGGCGGGCAGCGCGTCTCATACCTGGCGCGCTTTCCAACAAGCCCTCGGCCGCAGATTATGCCTCGGCTTTCGGAACCGCGCCGACCGATCTCGACCCGGACCGCTTTACTGGCGCGGCGGTAAAGCCGCCGGCCGTCGCGCAAGGTTCTTCACTCGAGAATTGAACTGAAACAATCTCAGCGCTAGGCTTCCGCTTGAGACAGCGGGCCAAAATGCTTGGGCCAGCACCGGCGTTCGGGCCGCAGGCTACGCTGCGATAGATAGTGTCCTGAGAGTTCTGCAAAGGGCTGGCGCGGCCTGAAGGCCGGGCTATGCGGGTGATGTTCAACGTCACCGGTTCCGCACGAAGGGCGCACACCATAGACCAAGCGAGAAAACAAGGCTGAACCGATTGACTGGAAAGTGCTGCTCTCGGGCGACCCGGATTATCTGCGGGCGATGGTCGAGGCCATTGTTCAAGCGGCGCTAAAGATTTTCTGGCGGCGCTGAAAAAACCGCGGCTTGACGGCGTCGCGTTCGTCGTCTCCGGCGATCATGCCGGGCCTGAAGTAGGCCATTTTGCAAGTCCTTCCGGGGGCGGCATGGCAGCGCAGCTCGGTGCATTTCCTGCGCAATGCCCTTGATCACCTGCCACCCAAGGCAAACGACGATTGCCTGAAGGGAGATCAAGCGGCGCGCGCCCATGTGGTGTGGATCTTTCCCAACGCCGAGAGCTGTTTGCGGCTCATCAGCGCGCTTGCCGTCGAGACGCATGAGAACTGGCTGGCTGCAACCCGTTACCTCAACACCGCAATGTGCGTCTGCGCACGCCGGTAGAAGGCGACTTCGACTATGTAGAAGGGCGTTTCAGCACCTAAAAATTTTGCCTGCGGGCGCAGCGCGATCGCGTTGCGCCCGCAGTGCCGGATTCCTTTGTCAAGGCGCGGCGTCGCCGCCTCGCCTGCTCCGGCATAATCGCTTCTCATCCCCGATTTGGCGCCATACGCCCATTGTCTGCACCTCCCCTTTGTGCCCAATGATGAGCCGCGAACGCCGCGCTCCAGCCAGCCGCAAACGCCAGCAACGGCCCACTTATGAGTGGCGGCAACGCCGGCTCGTTGGCCTCTTGGCACGAACCATCCGGTTGCTTTTATTTGGCAAATTTCGTTAAAGGGGCTGCAGCCAGACGTAGGCAAGCTCTCGCAGACGGCAGTTGCACTTTTTGCACGAACAGGCGGCCATGCATACCCTTGCCCATGTTCCATTCTTCAAGGACGCGGCCGATCTGGATTTCGCGCGGTTCGACCGGCGCTGCACGTGGCGGCACTACAAAGGAGAGGAAATTGTTGTCGATTACGAAGACGAATCCTCGGATGTCTATTTTATCATCTCCGGCGAAGTCAGGGTTTTGATTCGCACCGCCGCGGGCAAGGAGGTCATTTTGGGCGAGATCAAGACTGGCCAATTCTTCGGGGAAATGGCGGCGATAGATGGTGCGAGACGCTCGGCCAATGTGACCGCCCTGACAAACTCCGAGGTTTGCATGATGCCGACAAGCGTCTTCAGGGAAATTGTGTTCTCGTCGCAAACAATCTGCGAGCGAGTCCTTAGACTTTTGACGGGCCGTGTACGCGAGCTCAATGCACGGCTGACGGAGCATTCGATCTTTGATCTTAAACACCGGCTTTACTCCGAGCTTTTGCGCATGGCACGTCCCCGCCAGGGAAGGCCGGATCAGCGCACCGTGACCCCGCCCCCGTTGCATCACGTTCTCGCCGCCCGGATAGGCTGCCGGCGCGAGCAGGTGACGCGTGAACTGTCGGCAATGGCCGATGAAGGGCTGATCGAAAAAACGCGGGGTGCGCTCGTGCTCTTGCGGCCGCACGCTCTGGAGACGAGGCTCGACGAGGCGATGCGCGACGGCTGCTAGACTCTGCCATCGATTGAGTTTGCGGTTAATGGCAAAACTTATCCATTCCGTCGCTAGCGCGTTCCATAAGGATGGCGATCATTGTGACCCCAGCGACAATCAGAGCGAGCGCGATCAGGAGCCAAAGCGTAAAGCCGAAAGTGACGAAGGCCGCCGCCCCCGCGAGCGCCAGCACGATTTCGATCACAAAGTAGCGCCAGCCAACAAAAATGCCGCAATAGCGGCACTTGCCACGCCGTGCGGCAAAGGACAGCAAGGGCACCAAATCGCGCGGTCGAAGCCGCGTCTTGCAGGCCGGACAATGCGATGAAGGCCAGATGATCGAAAGGCGGCGTGGCATCCGGTAGCTCAGCATCGTCACAAAGCTGCCGAGGATGGCGCCGGTTATAGACCCCGCGATCAGCCGGTACTGGATTGCGTCAATGGGCCAGAGGATATCGGTCATATCGTTCGTTGACGCCCAAACCATGATGCGGGCTCAACTCTGGAGCGTGCGTTGCAGCGCGTGGACCGGCCGCTAATCGGGCCAAATGGCCAGCCGAGCGCCAACAGTGACTTTACACCTGGCCCAGAGCACGGGAGAGAGGTTGCTGATAGCCGCCGAATTGCCGCGACGACTTTCCTCTCCACCCCTCGGGTGGAGAGGCCGGCAGTTTTAGTGCGCCTGGTGCAGCCGAGGCAATCCTTCTCTCGCTCCAGAACGCTCCCGTTTGGCTTGCACTAACCATCAATTGATCCAGGCAACATTCGGCGCTCGTTTCAGTTACCGCCGAACGCTCACTCGGCCCGCCAAGGAAAGGTCCAGGTTTCCGTGAGCGCGCGCGGTCCGGTGCGCAGGAAAGCGCGCAAATCGGTCGATTGACCAGGCTCGAGTTGTACGTCGATGGCGGCGCGAAACCCCTTGATATGAGGGTTCGGAACGATGAAAGACCGGACGATCTTGCCTTGGCTCGTTGTCGGAACCACTTCCACGAGCGCCGGATCGTCCGCGTAAAAGGCGAGATCGCCGCCGGTGAAGTCGATGATGAACCGGCGCGAGCCGGGAATAGGCGGCTCGGCCGAGCCGCGCGCCGCAGCCGACGTCTGATAGGTGTTGAGCGTCCTCCCGTTAGGGGAAAACTCGGCCGGGTTAAGAGTGGCTAACAGGCGGTAGGCGTAGTTGAAGGGTTTTTGTGGCTCGAGGGAAGACTTCGGCACGAAGGAGGCAACAATATTGTCGTTGGTCTCGTGTTCTGTGGGGAGTTCGACGAGCTCCACGGCGCCTTCCCCCCAATTCTCCCTCGGCTCGACGAAATAGCTCGGCCGCGTCTCATAGGCGAGATCGAGATCCTGATAGTGGGAGAAGTCGAGGTCGCGCTGCAACAGGCCGAAGCCGCGAATGTCGCGGTCGAGAAAGGCGGAAACTTCCGGCTTTTTGGGATTGTGCAGCGGGCGCCAGATCCATTCGCCGGTTCCGGAATGAATCAAAAGGCCGTCCGAATCGTGCAGTTCCGGGCGAAAATCGTCATCAAAGCGGTGATCGTCCTCGCCGATGAAAAACATCGATGTTAAAGGCGCAAGCCCAAATTTGACATTGGCCTTGCGCGGAAAAAGTACAGCCGAAATTTCAATTGCGCTCTCAACTCCGGCATAAAGATCGAAGCGAAAGGCGCCGGTCGCCGATTGGCTGTCAAGAAGCGCATAGATCCTGATCCGTTCGGCCCCGGACTCCGGGCTCTCGATCCAAAATTCGCGAAAAAACGGGAATTCTTCATTGGGCGTACCGGTCTCAGCCGCAAGCGCGCGCGCGGAAATACCATAGCGTTGGCCGCGGCCAAGAAAGCGAAAATAGCTTGCACCCAAAAAGGCAATGACTTCATCAAACACTTTTGGATTGTTGAGAGGATAATGCAGACGAAATCCGGCAAAGCCGAGATTGACCGGCAATGGCTTGTCGATCTTCGTGCGCCCGTAATCGAAGAGATTTGCGGCATATGGAATGGGTGCCGGAATGCCGTCGCGGATCGTGTTGACGATCACCGGGCGGCGGTAAAGATGCCCGAGGTGGAATAATTGCAGCCGAAATTGGCTCCCGTTCGTTGCCAGCAGCGCCTTGTCCGGGCGAAACCTTATATCGCGCCAGGAATCGAAGTCGAGTTTGTTCAAGGCCTCGGGAAGGGCGGGTGTGGCCTGGTCAAAATCTGCCGCGGACAACTCGCGGGCGAACCGCACGACGTCCTCGAAGTCGAATTTGGCTGGCGGCACCGCAGGCGCCGCCGCGGCGGGCTTGGCGGGCTCGGTCCAGGCGGAGCTCGCCGCATATGGCAGCGCGGCCGAGAGAACAAGAAATTTGACAAGCGTGCGGCGAGGAAGTTCGGTCATGTGCTCATGGCAGGAGGAAGCCGCGGGAGCGTTGGAGAGACGCAGGGCAAGGGGTTAACCCGTTCCTTGGTCGGCGGCAAGAAGCGTTCTCTCTTTTTACTCGCGTGGCGACGCGCCACGATTGGACCTTCGCCCGGCTTGTAGCAGCCCCGACGAATCCTTTCGGTCATTGGCGCTCGCCGGTCTTGCGTATGTTTTAACCATTCGCACCGGGCGCATTCGCGATTTTCGAAAAAAAACGCTTGTAAAGCGCGGCGAATCGCCTATCTCTTTTTCTGCCCAATTTCGCACGTGCCTGTGGTCGTGTGCTGGTTGGCGGGGATCCGGACAAGAGGCCGGTTAACCGCCGCAAAAGGACCGGCAGCCGGAGGCGAACCGGCGAACCCCGCCGAA
>JACXTT010002858.1_pt1 | contig 27036 bp, 27 predicted proteins | sample 9270951 | NCBI WGS metagenome assembly JACXTT01 (sample SAMN15532306, study PRJNA645909) | rock metagenome | isolation source: weathered quartz diorite | place: Puerto Rico | collected 2017-06-21 | reverse complement strand
GAGCCCTTTAAGGCTGAGCGCCGGGTTTCCGGTTGCTTAACAAACGCCTCGGCATTTAGCGACCCCAGGTTGACGTTTACGTTGGCCAAGGAGCCGGTCGCGGCAGCGGTCGCCAGGGCAATTGCGGTCGTCAGATCGGACTTCATATTGGGGTTGGTGATCGGCTTCAGCTTTTCGGCGATTTGGGAAACCTCCACCGCGCGCTCGGCGACCCCCAGTGGAATGCTCGTCGCTTGCTTCAGAGCAGCATTGATAGCGCCATCGCCGTCGGAAGACTCTTTCGCGGCTTTGTAGGCCTTCATAACCAGGTTGTAGGACTCGGCGTCGGCGTCGATGGCTGTCTTGAGCTGTTCGCGTAGCTGGCTCAGCCGCGCAATGGCTTCGCTTAGTGGAGCTTCGTGCTGAAGGTATGCCTTCTTGCCGCGCGACATGGACGCGACCATGTTGGCGAGTCCGGCGGCCATGGCTCCGCTGGCGGCGGCGGCGCTGCCGCCGCCTGGAGTTGCGGTTGGCGCGGCCAGCTGCTCGATGAAGGGCTCGACACCGGCGCGCAGGCCGCCAACCGCCAATTTGCCGCTGATCACCGCGGCGAGGCGGTTCTCCAGGATGAGTGATGAATCGAAATTCTCGACTTGCAGGAACCATTCCGCTGCCTGCTCAAGAGCCCTCTTCGGGATCAGCCCGACGATCTCGCTCGAAACCGGAATCACGCCGTAGCGGGCGGCCTCACGCTTCACATATTCAAACACGCGATGAATCGGGGTCTGCTCGAAGTCGGTGAGGTTCATCGAGACCTGAGCCAAGCCGCGCACCAGGAATCCTGCGCCTTTGACGAAGCGCAGCCCGCCGGTGGAGAAGCGCACGGCCTTGGCGACTCTCTTGGCGATATCGACGTCGGGCGTATTCAGAAAGACGTTGTAGGCGATCAGCGCCTTGCGCGCGCCTACGACAGTGGCGCCGGCGGTGGGATGCACTCGGGGCTCGCCGAAATCCGGCTTGCGTGCGGGGTTGGTGGCGATATCGTCGCGGATGCCTTCGAACTGGCCTCGGCGGATATTTTCCAGGTTCTGACGCTCAGGAGTTGCGGCAGCGGCCTCGTAGAGATAGACGGGGATCTGAAAGCGCTTCCAGATTTCCGCGCCGACGTGCCGCGCCATGGCGACGCAATCTTCAATGGTGACGCCTTCGATCGGAATAAACGGCACCACATCGGCCGCGCCCATCCGCGGGTGCGCGCCCTGATGCTTGGTGAGGTCAATCAACTCTGAGGCCTTCCCTACCCCGCGGATCGCCGCCTCCTGAATCGGTTCCCGCTCACCGACGAGGGTGATGACGCAGCGGTTGTGGTCGGCATCCATCTCGCGGTCGAGGAGATAGACCCCGGGGATCTTCATGGCTTCGACAATCGCGTCAAGTTTGGCTCTTTTGCGACCTTCGGAGAAATTTGGGACACATTCGACCAGAGTGCTGGGCATACGCTCGAAGGATAAAGGGCAGCGGCGGGTCCCGCAACTCAAGAAGGATTTCGGCGGGGTAGACCACGGTAGCCGGTCACGAGTGTGATCGCAGCCATTCGAAGCTGGTGTTAGAATCCCAGTTCGCTGCCGCGTGGCAGCGCACTACCAACTCAGAGGATGCATGATGCCCAAGTATGTCATCGAACGCGAAATCCCGAATGCCGGCAAGCTGTCACAGCAGGAACTGAAGGCAATTTCCCAGACTTCTTGCGGAGTGCTGAGAAAACTCGGCCCGCATATACAGTGGGTCGAGAGCTACGTGACCGACGATAAGGTCTACTGTGTGTACATCGCTCCCAACGAAGAGATGATCCGCGAGCACGCCCGCCAAGGGGGATTTCCTGCCAACCGGATTTCAGCCGTGCGCTCGGTCATCAGCCCGACAACCGCGGAGTGACTGCAACCGCCCGTGACTGACTCCAGAAGACCGACGATCGGCGTATTTGATTCCGGAGTGGGCGGGCTCACCGTCCTGCGCGCGCTGCTGGAAAGGATCCCCGGCGCCGATTATCTTTATTTCGGCGACACAGCGCGCCTGCCTTACGGATCAAAATCCGCCGCGACTGTCGCCCACTATGCCACCGGCGCGGTGCACTACCTACAGGATCACGGAGCGGAGCTGCTGGTGATCGCCTGCAATACCGCGACCGCTTTGGCTTTCGACGAAATCAAGGCCGCCTCGCGTGTGGAAGTCATCGGAGTGGTCGAGCCGGGGGCGAATGCCGCCGCGGCCGCGAGCCGAAAAAAGAAAGTCGTGGTCATCGGGACGGACGCGACCGTCAGCAGTCATGCCTACCAGCGCGCGTTAGAAGCCCGAGGAGTTGCCGCCCGGGAGAAAGCGTGTCCGCTGTTTGTGCCGCTGGTCGAGGAGGGATGGGTGGACCACACTGTGACCGAGCAGGTCGCCCGAATCTATCTGTCGGAGGCCTTCTCCGGGAACTCGCACGATGCCGACGTGCTCGTGCTTGGCTGCACGCACTACCCGCTGATAAAGCCATTACTGCTACGAGTCGCTCCTGAGCATTTGGTCATTGTGGATTCGGCCGAATCTACCGCTGACGCCGTGGGCAAACAGCTTCAGATTCAGCCACTGCACTCGCAGAGTGAGCCGGAAACACGAGCCACACCGCGCTTAAGATTCTTTGCCACCGACTCGGCGGAGAAGTTCAAGAGAATGGGGACGCGGTTTCTTGGGCATCCGGTCGAGGACGTGGTCCATGTGGATCTGAAGGAGTAGCAGGTCCATGCCGGCGAGGGCGCCGGCGCTACAAATAAAAACGGCCGCTTTCGCGGCCGTCTCTTACCCTCCCAGGAAGTTATTAGTAAAGGTGGAAGTTGACCTGGACTGAGATCAAGACGTTCACCGGCTTTCCGTCTTTCGTGGCCGGCTCAAACCGCCATTTCTTCACTGCCTCGATCGCTTTTTCATCCAGTCCGAGGCCCAATGTGTTGGTTACTTTGATGTCGTGAGCCAGACCGTCAGGTCCGACGATAACCGACAGGACACAAGTGCCCTGATATTTTGCTTTCCGGGCTTCTTCCGAATATTCGGGCTCGGGGTCAAAGACCAGCTTGGGAGCCAACACGCCGCCGCCCACGCGGAATACGCCGCCACCCGTCCCACCGCCGCGTCCTTCGCCATATCCAGGGCCGCTGCCTACTCCAACGCCGCCACCAGAGCCCGAGCCAATACCGGCACCCGAGCCGACTCCATTCGAGGGCGGAGCGGGCATGTGAGAAAGAGGGTCGCCCAGGTTCGGCATATTGGGCTGAGTAAGGTGCACATCAGGCGGGATGATCACCGTGGCTTCCATGGGCAGCTTGGGTTGTGGATTGCGAATGACCGCGGCCGGCGGAGTGAACTGCTGCATGGACTGCTTGGGCAAGCGTCCCTGCGATGCCTGTAGTTTGTCGCGATCGCCACCGCCGCCGCCACCACCGGACAAGGTCTTCGAGGGCTTCAAAGCCGGAATACCGTCGGGAGCGATCAGCTCGACGGTCTGCTGCGGCTTGATCTCGTTCACGACCTTGCGGGCAAACAAGGCGCCACTGACTATGACCGCCAGTGCTGCCAGGTGAATTACGGTCGACCCGAACGCTCCACGACGCTTGTAATTGTAGAAGCCCCAAATGTCCCGGACAGGAACCGGCTTTGAGGTCAGGGCCAGGGGAGGAAGCTTCTTAGGAAAGAAGAACTCGTCGATGCCTTGGAACAGGCGTTTGTAAAGGGGGCTGTCGAGGATCTCATCCTTCAGAAGCAGGTTGAGCACTGGCTCCGGAGGAAGGGCCTGTTCTAGCGGATTCCGCGGCAATTCGTTGTTGGTCATGTTTCCCGAGGAAGTAGCCCCAACCCTTGCCCGAGGGGCTAAAAAAACGTCAACTCCGGCGCTCGCGCCAACCCAATAAAGACATGCTCGACCACGGGCACTTCCCGAGGTTGAGCCTCTTCTTGTTTCTTTAGATGCGCGAAATCTTCGATCTGACAAAAATTGTACACGCTTTTTCTCAAACCGATACAGTACTTTTTCAATTCAGCGGATTCCGGCCGTCTCTAATAGACGTGTCCTTCTGCGCTCCCTATAATGAAAAGATTCAATCATTTGGGAGAACCCTGCTAGTGCCGCTGGAGCTTAAATCCACCATCAACCTGCCCAAAACAGCCTTCTCCATGAAGGCCAACCTGCCTCAGAACGAGCCAAAGATGCTGGCCGGATGGGAGCAGATGGCCCTCTACGAACGTGTTCGCCAGGCTCGCAAGGGAGCGCCCCTGTATATCCTGCATGACGGGCCTCCGTACACGAGCGGGCCGATTCACCTCGGCACGGCCATGAACAAGTGCCTGAAGGACTTCATCGTGAAGTCCAAAACCATGTCTGGCATGGACGCGCCTTACGTTCCCGGATGGGACTGCCACGGGCTCCCCATCGAAATCAAGGTGGACAAGGAATTGGGCGGCAAGAAGCTCCAGATGCGTCCCACTGACGTTCGGGCTGAATGCCGTAAATACGCGCAAAAGTTTCTCGACCTCCAGCGGGAGCAGTTCAAGCGCATCGGCGTCTTCGGCCGTTTCGACAAACCCTATGCCACCATGACCCCACAGTACGAGTCGGTGGTGCTGGACACATTTTTTTCGTTCTACGAAAAAGGCTTCGTCTACAAGGGGCTGCGCGCCGTCTATTGGTGCATGCACGACGAGACTGCGTTAGCCGAGGCCGAAGTCGAGTACGAAAACCACTCCAGCTCAACCGTGTGGGTAAAATACGCATTGCTCGACGATCCCGCTGCGATAGACGCGGCGCTTGTAGGAAAGAAAGCGTCGACGATCATCTGGACGACCACTCCCTGGACGCTGCCGGCTTCGATGGCGGTGGCCTTTCATCCCGATGAGGAGTACGTCGCCCTCGAATCGGGCGGCGAAGTATATATCGTGGCGTCGAAGCTGGCCAAAGATGTCGCGGAGAAGTGCGGCTTCGTCAACGCTCGCCAGCTGGCCCACTTCCCCGGAAGGAGATTGGAGCGACTCAACTTCCAGCATCCGTTTCTCGATCGCAAGATCCTAGGCGTGATGGCTGACTACGTCACTATGGACACCGGTACCGGCGTCGTCCACACGGCGCCATCCCACGGCGCAGAGGATTTCGCTACCGGCGTCAAGTACGGGCTCGATGCCACCAGCAACGTCGACGAGAAAGGCATCCTCCGCAACGGACTTCCCGAATACAACGGCAAGCGCGTCTGGGATGCTAACGCTCCAATCATAGAGTTGGTCAGGAGTCGCGGCGCGCTGCTCCATTCCGAGAAGACGGAGCACTCGTACCCGCACTGTTGGCGTTGCCACAATCCGGTGATTTTCCGGGCGACGGAGCAGTGGTTCATCTCGATGGAAACGCCGATGCCGGGCGGCAAGTCGAAGGATGACACGCTACGCACCCGTACACTCGAGGAAATCAGGCACGTGAAGTGGGACCCGGCGTGGGGCGAAGAGCGTCTCTCGAACATGATTCAGACCCGCCCCGACTGGTGCATTTCGCGACAGCGCGTCTGGGGTGTGCCGATCGCTGTGTTTCTGTGCGAGTCGTGCGGCAAGCCGCTCAACGACCATGCGGTGAATCGCAAAGTGGTTGAGCTCTTCGCGCGGGCCGGCGCCGATGCGTGGTTCACATCTGAGTCCGACGGCATCCTTCCCGCGGGAGCAAAGTGTCTGAATTGCGGCGGCGCGAAGTTTGAGAAAGAAACAGACATCTTTGATGTGTGGCTGGAGTCGGGCGCGAGCTATCTGGCTCTGGTGGCGGCGGAACCGGAATATCCCTGGCCCTCGGATCTTTACCTCGAAGGCGGCGACCAGTATCGCGGGTGGTTTCAGTCTTCCCTGCTCTGCGCGATGGGCACTCATGGAACGCCGCCGTATCGCGGCGTCGTCACACCCGGCTGGACACTCGACGAGAAAGGCCAGGCGCTGTCGAAGTCGCGTGGCAACGACGTCGATCCGGTGGATATCGCGAACCGTTTGGGCGGAGAAATCGTGCGCCTCTGGACGGCGTCCGTGGATTTCCGCGAAGACGTGGTCGGCTCCGAAGCGCTGATGCAGCGCGTGGGAGAGAACTACAAGAAGATTCGCAACACATTCCGCTACATCCTGAGCAATCTTTATGATTTCGATCCGGGGGCAGACGCGGTTCCGTTCGAAAGGATGGAAGCGCTCGACCAGTACATGCTGCGTCAGACGTGCTCGTTCGCAACCGACGTTCGCAAGTCGTACGACGAGTTTGCTTTCCACAAGATTTATCACCGGGTGAATCATTTCTCGATCGTGGATTTGAGTGCGTTCTACTTCGACGTGCTCAAAGACCGCCTCTATATCTCTGCGCCCAAGTCGCAGGCTCGCCGCTCGGCACAGACGGCAATCTGGCAAATTGGCGAGGGGCTGGTTCGGCTGCTGGCGCCGATCACCACCTTCACAAGTGAAGAGATTTGGCAGCACCTGCCCAAGGTCGAAGGTCGCGAGGAGAGTGTGCACCTGGCCGTGTTCCCGGCCGCGTCCGACATTCTCGGTGCTGGGGCGGCCGAACACGACGAGCAACAGGACAAGGATTGGACGAGGCTGCGCTCCGTCCGCGACGAGGTTCTGAAGGCGCTTGAAGAAGCTCGCAATCAGAAGTTGATCGGCACCGGCCTGGAAGCTCAGGTGAGGGTCACCGCGCCCGATCCGGTGTATTCCCTGTTGCAGCGCTACGAGGCCCAGTTGCGCTATGTGTTTATCGTTTCGGCGATAACCCTGACACAAGGGTCGGGAAACGGCAGTGGCGGAGTACATGTCGAAGTGAAGAAGGCCGAGGGCGTGAAGTGCGGGCGCTGCTGGAACTACTCGACGCGCGTGGGCGAGGACAAGAACAATCCGACGGTGTGCGAGCGCTGCGCCGCAGTGTTGAAGGAAATTGCGTAGTGGTTTCTTGGCGAACTTTGCGGACACTTCGCGGCCTTGGCGGTTAAAAGCTTTTTAACCGCAAAGTACGGAAAGAACTACCGCAAAGATCGCCGAGAAGACCCCCACCAAAAGCGGTAATCTTATAGAGAAGAACCTTTCTGCTCATGCGCAAGTATCATTTCCTCATCGCGCTGCTCGTGATTGCGCTTGATCGCGTGACCAAGTGGGCGATCGCCCATCGGCTCTCCATGCACGACAGCATTCCGGTCATCCCTGGGTTTTTCCGAATCATCCGCACCGAAAACCGGGGAGCGGCCTTTGGGCTGTTCGCCGACTCGCCGTCAGAATGGAAAGTTGCCCTGCTGATCCTGTTCTCGCTGGTCGCCTTGCTGATCGTCTCCGCTTTGCTCTGGAAGAACAGCCACAGCCTGACCACCACCGGCATCGGCCTGGCACTGATTCTGGGGGGGGCGATCGGCAATCTCTGGGACCGTATGGTCAGCGGACACGTGGTGGACTTCCTGCTTTTCTACGTCGGGCAATATCAGTGGCCGGCATTCAATCTGGCGGATAGCGCCATTGTGATCGGGGCCGGGCTGCTGGTGTTTGAGATTCTGTTTACGAAATCGGCAGCGCAGAAGACGGCATGAAAGCCCGTTGACCTCAGCGCCTTGAAACCGACCATGACCAAGGACGATATTCAGCTCCTCTACGAATACGACCGCTGGGCGAACAACCGTGTTTTGCAATCGGTCTCTGCACTCAGCAGCGAGCAGTTCACCCGTGATCTGGGCGGCAGCTTCCGGTCCGTGCGAGACACGGTGGTGCACATCATCGGCGGCGAGTGGGGCTGGCTTAAGTATTGGAAGGAGCCGTCCCCTAACTCCGCCTTCTTGGCAGCCTTGAGAACGCGACGTGAGGCACTATTCAGTCGGGGTGCATTTCCCAACGTCAATGCGGTTCGGTTAAAGTGGGCGGAAGTCGAGAAAGAACAGGTCGAATTCGTGAATCGGGTGACCAACGAATCCTTGGAAGCAATGGTCCCTTTTCGCGACACTCAGGTGAAGCTGGCGCAGTTGATGCAACATCTGGCAAACCACTCCACTTACCATCGAGGTCAAGTCGCACTGATGATGCGGCAGCTGAACGCCGAGCCTCTGGCCACGGACTTCCACGTGTTCCTGGTGGAAGGCCGCGAGGCGGCTGCACATTAGGGCGGTCGAAGACGCTCACTTTCGGGTCGCAGCTTCCAGCGCTGACAAACGCTGCTTTGCCTGACGGAGCTCATCTAAATCAGGGTCAGCATTTTTCCACAGCTCGACGGCCTTCTGGAGTTCGGGTTGGGCTGCACCCACTCGGCCGGTCTGCTCTTTCAGCATGCCCATTTCGTAATGGCCGCCCGCATAATTGGCATCGAAACCCAGCATTTGCCCGGCTGCGAACTGGGCGAGATCCCATTTCTTCAAGTTTCGGCAGTCCTCCGCGACCAACTGGATCAGAAACAGGCTGCCGGTGGAGTCAGCTTGGCGGAATCCTTGCTTGGCCGTGAGCAGGAGGTCGCGCATAGCGGGTTCCGCGTCTTGATGGCCACGCCGCAGGGCCACCTCAGGTTTCACCAAACAAACCTCAGCCTGCTACGGTGTCCCGTACAACCGCTGGTAGAGGGTCTCATTCCGCAGGATCGCCTGCACGTACTCGCGAGTCTCGGTGAAGGGGATGGATTCCACGAACTCCTGCGGGTCGCGGTAATGTCCCTGTTCGAGCCAGTCTCCGACGCGGTCAGTGCCGGCGTTGTAGGCGGCGAGAGCGTATTCGAGCTGGCCGCCGTACTTGTCCACCATAGACTTGAAGTAGTGAGTGCCCAGCTGCAAGTTGACGGTCGGCGTGTAGAGTTGGCTCGGGTTGTAGCCTTTGAGCTTGATTTCTTTGGCGACGTGTTTCCCAACGGAGGGCAGTAACTGCATGAGTCCCACGGCATTCGCGCGCGATACCGCCATCGGATTGAATTCCGATTCCTGCCGGATTACGGACGCGACCAGGTAAGGATCGAGTCCGTTCAGTTGCGAGTATTTGCGCAGGTCGGTCCAGTAGGGCTTGGGAAAGAGGCCGTCCCAGTAGGTGCGGGGCAGTTCGGGAAGATCGACGGCAAAGTAATTCGGCTTGGCCCGCTTCAGGGTCTGGATCGCCCGGTCATACTGTCCGCCGTCGTGATAGATGCGCACCATTTCCGAGAGCGCCCAGGAGCCGCCTTCTTCGCTGGAAGCAGCCTGCAACTCGCGCACGGCGAGATCGGCCAACGCGCCGTTGGAGAGCAGGCGCGCCCGCTGCAGGCGCAGGTTGTCTTCCGGAGGCTCGCTGTCGGCGACTTTGTCTTTCGTTGAAAGTGGCGGAACACGATCCAGCAGGGCGTATTGCGTGGCATCGTCGCTATCCGCCTTGATGTTCTTCAGCCGTTGCCGTCCCAATTCGGCGTAATAGTAGTTGCGAAAGCGCGAGGATAGTTTCTGATAGTACGCCCGCGCCATCAGCGGAGCGCCTTCTTCTTCGGCGAGCCGTGCGCGCCAATAGAGAGCTGCGGGGACTTCGTTGGAATCCGGATAGAGCGCGACCTGATCGTCAAAGCCCTTGCGAGCTTCTTCCGTGTGCCCCTGCCGGAAACTCAGCCAGGCCGTTTTCCAGTGCGCATAGCTGGCGCGGCTTCCGTTCGGGAAGCGCTGCTGTAGCTCGCGGAAATGGTCGATGGCGCGATCGTAGTCCCGCTTCAGTAGATACATGTTCGCGGCCGAAAGCAGGGCTTGCTCCAGCCAGGGACTCGTCGGGCCGAACTCACGCAACTGGCCGAGCGTCTTTTGCACGGTCTCATCGTCGTTCGTGGAACGCGCGGTTTCACTCAGGAGATAAAGCCGTTGCGCCTCGGCATCACCGGTTTGCGGACCCATAGAAGTCAGGATCTGCCGGGCTTCGCGGCTACGGTCGTTCTTCTCTAGCGCAGTAGCGAGCGTGAGCTGCACGGCCGGGCGATCAGTCGCGTTCACTTCGTTGAGCAGATCGCGGTACTCGCCGGCGGCGTCGCCGTAGCGGCGCGCTTTGAAGAGAAGATCGGCGCGCGTGCGGCGCTCGGCGAGATTGCCCGCGATCTTCAGCTTGCGCAGCTCGGTTCCCGCGGCGTCCGCCTCGGGACTGACAGGCAGGTTGTAGTAAAGGTTGCGAAAAGCGGCAGACGCCTTGTCGTTCTGGCCCGACGCCTGGTAGGCGCTCCCGATGGCGAGTTCGATGTCGGCCCGCACCGGCGCACGATCTTTTTCCAGCAGCACGGCGGCGTCCTGTGCTCGACCTTCCTTCATGAGGGCGGTGGCGTAGACCAAGTGGACATCGCGAGTCAGCAGCGAATCGGGAAAGGTCATGTCGAAGTCTGACAGTGTGGACAAGGCTTCCGCGCTACGTCCGGTCTCCAGATAGGCGTCGCCGAGGTAGTACGCAACATAATCGCCCAGTTCGCTGGCGCCTGACTTGGAACGGTTCAGAGGATCGATGGCCTTGGCGAAGTCGTGATCGAGCGTGCGGGCATAGCCCACCACAAGCCAGGCGAGCGCACCCGCATCTTCCTTGGCGTGCTGGCGAGCATAGTTCTCTACTCCGGCGTAGGCGGTGGGAGTGCGATCCTGGAGCAACTGTTGCGCCATGGGACGCAGGCTGGCCGACGCAACAAACGCTCGCTTCACCCGGCGCACTCGCGGAGAGGGCACCCTGCGCTTTTTGACGGTCTTACTGGTTTTTTTTGCCGGCACCTTTTTCTGAGTGCTCGCGGCCGGCTTTTTCGGTGCAGGCGGAGTTGCTTGCGCAATGCCGAGATCGGATAGAACAAGGGAAAGGACGAGCGATCCAGCTACCAGCGTGGCGAACAAACTGCGCAATGGAACCCCTACCTAGTGCCGGAAATTCGCTCCCATGATGGAGACGTCGTCTTCTGCGAGACTTCGCACCAGTTCATGTTGAAAGTAATCGCCGGACGCCGCAACCGTGTTTCCGTAACGTTTCTGGTACGTGCCGCGGCTCTTTTCAATCGCCTCTTTCAAACGGTCATAGAGGTCTTTGTGCTTCCGGCCTTCGGCAACTTTCGCCTGGTTGTAAAGTTTGACTTCATCCACCAGCAAGCGTGCAAATCGTTGGGCCTTGCGGTGAATATCCTGATCTCCGCTCGAGATTGCGGAAGGAGCGGCAGGCTCTGGTTCCGCCATCGCGGTTTGCACCACGGGCACGACTTCTTCCGCCGCCGTGGGTTCAGGTTCGGCGGCGACAGTCATGACCGGCGCTGGAGGCGCAACTTCCGCGGTGGCAGCTGCGGCCATGGCGTGACTGGGCGCGTGCGCCGCGAAGGGATCGTTGAAAGCAGGCGCCGCTTCGGCGGTAGCGGAAGGGCGGCTCTCGGCGCGCTCTGCGGCAGGCTCTTTGTGGACCTGTTTGCGGAGAGAGCTGACTTCCAGCCAGGCGCTCGTCGATAGCACCACCACTTCCAACGAGCCCGCATCCAAAAGACCGGCTCCGTCGGTTCCGCCGTCCGCATAGAGCAGAGCAGCAACCTTGTCCTTCAAGACGAGAGGCAAGAAGCGGCCTTCGCCGCTGCCGGGTGTGCCAAAATCCTGTACGAAGCGGGCGTCGAGTTCTGCGGTTGGCGCGCTTACTACTAGGCGATCCCCGATCGCCCGAACGACCGCCGGCGCTTTCACGTCTAGGGCGAAGTCCTTGACCGCGTCGTTACTGCTGAAGCCACGTCCCTGCCATCCGGTGGCGCTGCTGCCCTTGACGACAAACAAGGCAACCCTTGAGGCGTACCGCGCACAGCTATCCAGCAGCGCCTTCAGGATCTCTTTTTGGGAGGTACCGAGCTGGACGTCAGCAACCGCGCGCGCAAGATCGGCGGAGTTCGCGCCCGCTGGCGCGGTTTCTGTTGCCGGTTGCGCGGCAATTTCCTCCATCACCCGGCGGACGATCTCGGTGCGTAGTTGGCCCGCGTGGTTCTCCAAAACCTGGGTGACCACCCGTTCCACTATGGGTTCGATCCAACCGCGGTCCGTCATTCGTACTCCGGATGAGATTTATGAGGGCCGAACGTTACCTTCTAACTTCTGATTATAAGCCACTTGCAGCCATTTCCGGGACACCTTGGTACGTGTTCTCCCGGTTACCGGCGAGCAACCGGAACCACTCAAGCCAACGTCGCCACAAACCGCACTTCAGGCAGCCGCCCCGAAAAGTCTGCTTACCGGTACAATAGCACTCAGCGGTGGATCGAAGCAGCCGCTAAAATCTGCATCGAGTTACGAATGAGTGCCATCCAACCCAATATAAGCGAGCCCGTCAGTGAAGAGCTGCAATTAGTACGGGCGGCCAAGCATGGCGACGATAAAGCGTTCGAGGAATTGGTCCGACGCTATGATCGCAATGTTTTCCGGATCGCGCAGCACATTACGCAGAATCGTGAGGACGCGGAGGATGTAGTTCAGGATGCGTTCCTCAAGGCGTATGGAAATCTGACCCAGTTTCAGGAGCAGTCCAAGTTTTACACCTGGCTGGTACGGATTGCGGTCAACGAAGCCCTGATGAAGTTGCGTCGGAGAAGGCCAGAACGTATGGTCTCTCTGGACGAAGAAGTGAAAACCGAGGATGACTCGGTTCCGCGCGAGGTTGCGGATTGGAGTCCCAATCCGGAGCAGATGTATAACCAGGCGGAATTGCGGGACATCCTGACGCGCACGATCCAAGGGCTGCCGCCGGGGTTCCGCACGGTGTTCGTGCTCCGGGATGTGGAGGGCCTATCAACAGAAGAAACGGCGCAGGCTTTGGAATTGAGCATTCCAGCGGTAAAATCTCGGTTGCTGCGGGCGCGCCTGCAACTGCGCGAGCGGTTGAGCCGGTACTTCCAGAAGCGAGCGAGCGGAGACGGCAACAAGTGAAGTGCACCGAATTTCTTAAGGAACTGACCAACTACCTCGACGGCGCTCTCGACGAGCGCACCAAGTCCGATCTCGAGGATCACCTGGCGTGGTGTCACAACTGCTACGTCGTCTGCGACACCACCCGCAAGACTATAGAGATTTACCGCGACTCGGAGCTCTATCCACTTCCTGAAGACCTGCGGGGCCGCCTGCGAAATGCCATCATGACGAAGTGCACTCAGAGCAAGAAATCGGGTCCGCAGAACGCCTGATTAGCAAATCTCCCGTTACACCCAAACTCCCGATTCTGGCGCACCTACATATTCGGTACCAGCTCCGTCATGGCTTCTGACGAACCTTTTGGACTCATCCGGAATCTAAGTAGGTGTTGGCAGTCGTACTGATAAAGCCGGATTTCAGTGGCTGGGGGTAGGTAATGATCTCTAAATTAACGGACGCTCTTTTTGGATGCTGGCATTCTCGCTATAGTTTTCCGATCACGGTCCGTGGTGGCTCGCGCCGCATAAAGGCGGCTGCTCGCACGGGGACATACGTGGTCTGCCTGGACTGCGGCAAGGAATTCGCCTATGACTGGCATGAAATGCGCGTCGTCGATTCGCAGCCGCGTGAGGCAGCCCGTTCTCTGGTAACCAAAGAAGCAGCCTAATGGCAGGTATTCCCCTGGAAGCAGCCGCGAATTGTTCGCGGCTTTTTTTTCGGCGCCGCTCTCCGGGAGCGGCATGGCGCCGACTGCCAAATTTTCGTTCACCTCCCGCTCCCGCGGGCGGATAATGGAGACGGAGCCGAACCGCAGATACCTTCGAAGGTCCTGACCCTCTTCCCTGCAAGCGACTCGGCCTGGAGGTTCCTAATGCCTCTCTCCAAGCTCCGCGAATTCCTCGATCAAAACAATATTAAATATCTGGTGATTTCCCACTCCGTGGCCTACACCGCGCAGGGGATCGCCGCCCTGGCTCACATCCCTGGTCAGGAGCTGGCCAAGACTGTCATGGTGCTGGTGGACGGACGCCTGGCCATGGCGGTGGTGCCTGCTTCCTACCGGGTTGATCTGTTCAAGCTGAGAAAGCACCTGGGGGCCAAGACGGTGGACTTGGCCACGGAAGCCGAATTCCGGGACCGCTTCCCCGATTGTGAAACCGGCGCCATGCCGCCCTTCGGCAATCTCTACGGCATGGACGTGTTCGCCGACGAGACTCTGGCGCTTGACAAGGAAATTGCCTTCAACGCCGGATCACATCGGGAGCTGGTGCGGATGAGCTTTGCTGATTTCAGGGATTTGGTAAAGCCAGCCCTCGTCCCGCTGGCGTCGGGGAAAGTCGGCGCTCACGCGGCCTGAATCACCTGCGAGAGTTGCGATTTCGCCCGCCGCCGGGAGCGGCGGCTTCGGCGGGAAAGTTCTCTGCATTTTTCACACAAACTTTACAAATCACTGTGTTAGATTTGCCCTTCTCAAGTCAATTCGACTTCCTGGAGGCAAATGAATTGGGCAAAGACATGGTCCCCAAGCGGATCTTTTTCACCAAGGGTGTGGGAAAGCACCGCGAGCGGCTGACGTCTTTTGAGCTCGCCCTGCGCGACGCCGGCATCGCCGCGCAAAATCTAGTGCGTGTCTCTTCAATCTTTCCGCCAAATTGCAAACTGATCCCCCGCTCCCAGGGTCTGAAGTATCTCCACCCGGGAGAAGTTGTCTTCGCAGTGGTGGCTGAAAACTCCACCCATGAACCGCATCGCTTGCTCGCCTCCTCGATCGGCGTCGCGATTCCAGCTGACCGCAACACCTATGGTTATCTGAGCGAGCACCACTCATTCGGCGAAACCGAGGACTCTGCAGGGGACTACGCCGAGGAACTTGCTGCTGAAATGCTGGCGACGACTCTCAACGTCGAGTTCGATTCGGACCGGTCGTGGGACGAGAAAAAAGAGATCTACCGGATCTCGAACAAGATCGTCCGCACCGCTAACGTGACCCAGTCGGCAGTGGGTGACAAGCGTGGGTTGTGGACTACCGTGATCGCCTCGGCGGTGCTGATCTTCGACTAGTCTCCATCACTCCAACCAACGCGGGAACCAACGACGTGGGCAACGGAGTGGTCACAGCTAACCGTGGCGTGTCTCCCGGAATCGACGCGTCCGGGGTCGCTGCGGAGCGGCGTTCGGTACAGCTGGGCGTGCAGCTACCCTAAAGATTGTCTTGGACAAAACTCAGGGGAGCCGCAAGGCTCCCCTTCTTTTCTCACGAATACTCCGAGGTCGGCCTTTATTTTCGGGCGGCAGACTTCGCCGGAGAACTCGCCTTTTTCGCACCTTTCCCCAATCTCTCCAGCACCGCCGCTACGATCAGCGGCAATCCTACCGTCGCGTCCACGAACACTTCGCCGAACTTCCCGCCCTCGGCTGGCGGCACAAATTTCCCCCACGAAACTGCTTCGCTGTAGGGACTGCCCGACAGCCCTCCCCAGTACACCGGTTCCGGACAGATGCGCAGGCCGTAGTGATAACGCTTCAGCGGCAGGTCTTCCCCACCCCGGCGATGGCGTAGTTCGATGAACGGGCCGAACTGCTGCGACCAGTTGCGCGGCACGCCGCCACCGATGGTGAAAATCCCCAGGCGCTTCTGTGCGAGCAGCGTGGCTGCGAAATGTTCCAGGTCTTCAAACGGATCGAAGCGGAAGCGGGGCTTGCCTTGTTTCTCGCGCTCGCGGTTGGTCAGGGCATAGTCGAGGCCGAGTTCGGAATCCGAGAAGGCCGGCACGAAGACAGGCACGTTCTGCTCATACGCGGACTTCAAGATTCCGCGTTGTCCTTTTGCGTGCTTCGCGAGATGCGCTCCAATAGCCCGATTCAGCTTGTACGAACACATCAGTTCCTTCGCGTCCCAGCCCGCAAACACCGCGCCCATCACGCGCTCCACGTCGTCGAGGTTCTGTTCCGGCTCGAGCGTGTCGTAGACCCGGTTGTATCCCGCTTCGTAGAGTTCTTCGTCGCTCAATTCCGGATTGTGGCGGAAGTGGGCGCGACCGGTGGCCTCGACCAACCCGTGCGCCATGAGCGCGCCGGTGGAAACGATCGCGTTCACGATGCCGCGATCGATCAGCTCTGCGATGATCAAGCCCTGCTTGGCGACGGTCATCGCGCCGGCCAGTGTCATCACCACGAAGCAGTCCTGGTCGCGGGCCATCGCTTCCAGCACGTCGGCCGCTTCGCCGAGCTGGCGTCCGGTAAAAGCGGTCTTGGCCATCGCGCGCACCAGATCGTCTACCGAGTGAATCTTCCGGGGATCAAGCGGCTCCAGCGGAATCAGGCGGTCCTCGACGGGATCGTGCAGCTTGCGCTCGATGCCCGCGCCTGCTTGATGATTGCCGTGCTTCGAATCGCTTTTGTGCTTCAAGAATCAAACCTCCGGAAAAATAAATGAAAGATGGAAGAAACAATTTACTAGAAGTGGAGGAGACGTGCGAATCGACTACGCGATGCTACTGGTTGCCGCGTGAGCGCGTCCCACTTTGATATCCTAAAGATCGAGAAGCATTGCAGGTCCCTCGCTTCGCTCGGGATGACAAGTACAAAACTTTTTTGGATCAGCTGCCCGAGCCAGCGCTGTCCTGAGGATAGAGAGCGAATTGCCAGATAAGTTCACTGTCGCATTGGTCCAGATGTCGTGCGGCCCCGAGCCTGCCGACAACATGGCGAAAGCACTCGACCGCGTAGCCGACGCGGCCAAGCGCGGCGCCCAAGTCGTATGTCTGCCGGAGCTCTTTCAAACGCAATACTTCTGCCAGCGCGAGGACGCGGCGCTTTTTGATCTGGCCGAGCCGATCCCTGGTCCAGGTACTGAAAAACTTGCCGCGACCGCACGTCAGAATAAAGTTGTGCTGGTGGCGTCGCTCTTCGAGAAGCGCGCGCCGGGCGTTTATCACAACACCGCCCCGATTTTCGATTCGGACGGCGCCTTGCGAGGAATTTACCGCAAAATGCATATCCCCGACGACCCGCTCTACTACGAAAAGTTTTATTTCACTCCCGGCGACCTCGGATTCAAGGCGTTCGACACCGCCGCGGGAAGACTGGGCACGCTGGTCTGCTGGGACCAGTGGTATCCGGAAGGAGCCCGGCTGACAGCGCTGCAAGGAGCTAGCATTCTCTTTTACCCAACCGCCATTGGATGGCATCCGGCGGAGAAGGCCGAGTATGGCGTAGCGCAGCATGACGCCTGGCGCACAATCCAGCGCGCGCACGCGATTGCTAACGGCGTCTATGTGGGAGTGGTGAATCGCGTCGGATTTGAGACTGGCAACATCCGTGGCAACTTCGCGCCGGGTAAGGGGCTCGAGTTCTGGGGAGGCTCGTTCCTCTGCGACCCGTTCGGGCGGGTGCTGGCCGAAGCGTCGCACGATAAGGAAGAGATTCTGGTCGGCGAGGTGGATTTGCGTCACATGGAAGAAATTCGCCGCAACTGGCCCTTCCTGCGCGATCGCCGCATCGACAGCTACGCTCCCATCACCAGCCGCATGATTGACGGGAAATGACCGTGCACCCTCGCAAGCCGCTTCTTCCCGCCGCGCTCGGATACCGCATGCCGGCCGAGTGGGAGCCGCATGAATCCACCTGGATGGCTTGGCCGCATTTTCGCGACGACTGGCCCGGAAAATTTGAGCCCATCCAGTGGGTGTACGCCGAGATCATTCGCAACCTGGCACGGCATGAACGTGTCGATCTGGTCGTGAACGGTGTCGAGTCGGAGCGGCGCGCTCGGGCCATATTAGAAAAGGCCGACGCTCTTTCCGAAAATGTCCGGTTCCATCCCTGGCGTACCGATCGCGTTTGGACTCGCGACTCCGGTTGCATTTTCCTGAAGCGCACGACTGAAGGCGGAGCCACCGACCTGCTCGCTTTAGACTTCGCGTTTAACGCCTGGGCCAAGTATCCAAATTACGAGTTCGACGCGAAGCTTGGTGCGCGTATGACCAAGGCGGCGGGCGCGAAGGTGGTGAAGCCGTTTTCGGCCGATCATCGCGTAGTGCTCGAAGGCGGATCCGTCGACGTCAATGGCTACGGAAGTCTGCTGACCACGGAAGAGTGCCTGCTCTCGACGACCCAGCAGCGCAATCCGCCCATGGACCGCATGGCCTACGAACAGATGTTTGCCGACTACTTCGGAGTCGAGTCGGTGATCTGGCTGGGCGAGGGTATCGCCGGGGACGACACGCATGGGCACGTGGACGACATCACGCGCTTTGTCGCTCCCGACAAAGTCGTGACGATGATCGAGCCCAACGCACAGGACGAGAACTACGCGACCCTCCAGGAGAATCTCGGACGCCTGAAAGCCGCCCGCACTCCTGACGGCCACAAACTCGGGATCGTCGAGATTCCTATGCCCCGCCCGATTGTTTTCGAAGGCCGTCGGCTGCCCGCCAGCTATGCCAACTTCTACATCGCGAATGGCGCCGTGCTCGTGCCGGTCTTCAACGATCCAAACGATCGCGTCGCGTTGAACACGCTGGCGGAACTATTCCCCAACGGCGAGATTGTCCCCATCTATTCAGGCGACTTGATCTGGGGATTCGGCGCGCTGCATTGCATGACGCAACAACAGCCTAGCGATCACAAAGGGCGCTGAGAGACCAAGCGGGCGTAGACTATCATTCGAAGGTTCTGGGGCGACCCTTGCAATGACTTGCCGTACTTGGATCGTGCTCGTTAGTACTCTGTTACTCAGTACAGATGGCTGGGGCCAGCTACATGAGATTAATCTCGCGAAACTGCCGCAAGATGATCGTGTCAAGGTTATTTACTCGAGCCTATTGCCAATTGAGGCCTTGGCCCGCGACTGGACTCCCACTTGGTCTCATGACACGCCAAAAGAGCAGGTTGTTTCGCTCTTACGATCCAGTCTGCGCGACCTGAGTTCCGCTGAGGTCGCTGCGCCAGAGAATGCAGAGCTTTTCTTACTCACCGGTCTTGTCGCTCACCTTGCTTACAATGTCGATGTCGATAATTCCTATAAGACCGCCGTTGAATCACTTGAAAAAGCTCACAAGCTCGCTCCTGCCGACTACAGGGCTGACTGGTTTCTTGGTGCGCATCGTTGTCAATCGAATGACACTAAGGCTGGCATGGACCAATTGCTCGGCGTCGAGGATCACGTCCCTTGGCAGCAGCTACCCGTTGATTTCTGGGATAACTATGTGAGCTGCTCTACTCTCTCGTCAATACCAGCCCATACCCTCAGGGCGGTGGATCGCGCGGTGAGTCTCGGAGCATCCTCCTCCAACTACAGCGCCTTGGTAGACATCGCGCAAAAGCGATACAAGCCTAGCGACACTGAGACGACGTATCCTGCACATGACGCTTGGCGAGCCGCTCAAGGAGTGGGAGACGTGCGGTTCACAAGCGACCTTTGCGGCATGGGCTTTTCCGTACACAATAACTGGCACCCAGACATCAGCGATGTGACAAAGTGGATCTGCACGTCGATGATTGAAACCGGACCCTACCCGAGCAAATCTGGCCAGGGCACACCGACGCTGCTGGTTCTGTCGAGGACTGCGAAACCGACGGAGGGGCTTGACGACTTTGTCCAGTCGTTCTTGAAAAAATACCCGTCGGCGCGACCTGTCGCCTCGCCCGCTTGCCCGTCCGACAAGTGTCTTGCGTTCGAGATTGTGGCAAGTACGATGTACCAATCGGAGGGAGGTGGCCATTTTCTGGTCGTCGGGTTCGAAGGTCGCCCTCCCGAGTATCCAGGACTTCTATTTGAGAAGCCAGATGAGCCGCCTAAATCCAAGCCTGGAGACAGAGTTACGCACTACCATCCCAACGAGAGGCTGCGTCGCCTGCCCGGAGTCCTCTATACCGTCGTGGAACTCGATTCGAATGAATCCATCTTTGAAAGGGCATCGGCTGATTTTCAGTACTTGCTGAAATCGATTCAGCTTGACTGAAGGGTCACCACGCCCATGACTACTGGCTCCCGACTCCTTCATTTACACTTACCCCGTGAACGCCGAAACCATTGCCGTGGGCTCGGAGATGCTCACGCCCTACCGGCAGGACACCAACTCGCTGTACCTCACCGACAAGCTGAATGAGTTGGGAGTCGAGGTACGCCACAAGAGTGTTGTGGGCGACAACAGCGACGACCTGACTGCCGCGGCGAAGCTCGCCATGCGGCGTTCCGACATCATTGTCTTGATCGGTGGACTCGGCCCCACCGAGGATGACCTGACTCGCGAGGCCGTCGCCGAGGCGCTGGGGCTGACGCTGCAGCGCGATCCCGAGATTCTCGCCAGGCTAGAAGAGCGTTTTGCCAAGCGCGGAATGAAGATGTCCGCCAACAATGCCAAGCAGGCCGATGTCCTGACCAGCGCGGTCGTGCTCCCCAACCCGAACGGATCTGCGCCTGGACAGTGGATCAGCGGAAAGTATGACGGCAAGGAACGCATCCTGATCCTGCTTCCCGGTCCGCCGCATGAACTCAAGGGACTGTTTGAGGGCGAGTGCCTTCCGCGGCTGCGGGCGAAGATACCGCCGCAGCACATCGCCATTCGTGAGCTGAAAATCGCCTTGATGCCGGAGTCGCAGGTGGACGCGCGCGTCGCGCCCATCTACAAGCCGTACACGGATGTGCAAACCACCATCTTGGCGGGCGCGGGCGAGATTCAGCTGCACCTCCGCTGTCGTAAGGAATCGCAGGCGGAGGCCGAGGCGTGCGTCGAGGAACTGGCGGAAAAGATCGAGGACGAACTCGGCGATGCCATCTTCTCGCGGAAGGGTGAAAGCCTGGAGCAGATTGTCAGCTATCTGCTGCAGATGCGCGGGATGACGCTGGCCGTCGCCGAATCTTGTACGGGCGGCCTGCTGGCATCGCGCATCACTTCCCTGAGTGGGAGCTCGCGGTATTTCCTGGGCGGCGCCGTGGTCTATTCGAATGCACTGAAAACGCAGTTCGCTAATGTTCCGAAGACTCTGATCAAGCAAAATGGAGCTGTAAGCCGCGAGGTCGCCAAGGCCCTGGCGGAAGGAATCCGGCAGCGATGTGCTTCGAGTTTTGGGGTTGGAATCACAGGGGTGGCCGGACCCACCGGGGGCACAGAGCAGAAGCCGGTGGGCCTGGTGTATGTCGCGCTCGCCAGCGAAGAAGGGACACAGGTCGTGGAGCGAAATTTTCCAGGAGATCGCAAACGTATCCGGTGGTTCGCCACTCAACAGGCGCTCGAGATGATACGGCGGGCGCTGCTATAGCCGTTCCCGCTGCGTGAAAGCATCTGACGCTCCTTTAGCGGCCTTAGCGAATCCTTTGCGATCTTTGCGGTCAACGGCTTTTTACCGCAAAGCATGCGGAGAGGTGCCGCGAAGGGCGCAAAGAAAACTCTTACCGCATGAGAGTCTTTGTCGGCATCGATCTCGATCCCGAAATTCGCGACAAGATCACGCGCTTTCTTGACGGTGTGCGTGGCTTCGCGCCTGACGTCCGCTGGGTCCGTCCGGAGTCGCTGCACGTTACCTTGAAGTTCATCGGCGAACAGAAGCCGGAAGGGGTCGAAGCCGTCCGAGAGCGCCTGAAGAAGGTTGAAGGACCAGCCTTCGAGATTCACGTTGGCGGACACGGCTTCTTCCCTACCGCAAAAGCGCCGCGGGTCTTCTGGATCGGAATCCAGGCTGGGCCCGAACTCGCCGAAGTGGCGGCCAAGGTCGATGCAGCGATCGCCGAAATCGGGATTCCTCGCGAGGATCGTCCGTACAGCCCGCACCTGACGCTGGCCCGCGGAAGCGGCGCCGGTTCAGGTTCACCTAAATGGCGCAAGGGAAATGGCCCAGAGTCCAATTTTGGAGTCCTCGACAAGCGGCTGGCGGCCATGTCGGCACTCGACTTCGGTACAATGACGGCCCGCGAGTTTTTTCTCTATCAGAGTCAGCTCTCGCCGGGAGGATCGAAGTACACCAAGCTGCAGAGCTTCTCGTTGAAATAGAGCATGCACACATGAGCGCGTACCTCATTACGGCGGCCGTTAGCTACCTGCTGGGCTCCATCCCTTTCGGATACCTTCTGGTGCGCGTTTTCCGCGGAGAAGATGTGCGCTCGAGCGGCAGCGGAAATATCGGCGCGACCAACGTGGCCCGTAAGTCACCAGCGCTCGGAGTGGCTACGCTTCTTCTCGATGCGGGCAAAGGCCTGGCCGCGGTCCTGCTGGCGCGAGCGCTCTTCGGGGGATCGCATCAGAATCTGACCTTGACGATCGCGGCGCTGTTCGACGTGGTCGGTCATATGTTCCCGGTCTGGTTGAAGTTTCGCGGCGGCAAAGGAGTCGCTACTGCATTCGGGTCGTTCGCCGTGATTGCTCCAAAGTCCATTTTGTGCCTGGTAGCAGTCTTTCTGATCGTGGTGGCCGCCACTCGCTATGTGTCTCTGGGGTCGGTGGCCGCGGCTGCGTTGTTTCCGGTTCTCGCGTGGGGAATGCGCGAGATCGTTGAGCCCACGCCGCTCACGATCATATCCGCGGCTTCCCTGCTCATCATTTGGAAGCATCAGCACAACCTCGCGCGTCTCGCTTCCGGAACAGAACCGAAACTCGGGGCGAACCAACCATGAGCCGGATTGCCATCATCGGCGCGGGCGCTTGGGGCACAGGGCTAGCCATGGTTTTGGGACGGAAGGAATCCCATATTGTCCGGTTGTGGGCGAACGAGCAGGATGTTTGCGAGAGCATTGTAAAACGCCACGTGAACGAACGATTCTTGCCCGGATTCACTCTGCCCTCAACCGTTCAGGCAACCAATGACCTATCCTGCGTTCTGAAAGGCGCCGAGATCGTAGTCAGCGTGATGCCCTCGCAGCATTGCCGTTCGCTCTTCGAGCGCATGGCGCCAGATCTACGTCGCGAAACGCTTTTCGTGAGCTGTACGAAAGGACTGGAAGACGGAACTCTGCTGCGGATGACAGAGGTGATCACCGACATCCTGCGAACCCATAAGTTCACTCCCCGCATCGGCGCGCTCAGCGGTCCCTCCTTCGCGAAGGAAGTTGCGCGGGGCGATCCGACCGCGGTGACGATCGCTTCCACCGACGGCGAACTGGCTCGCGCCGTACAGAGCGCCTTCAACGATGCACGCTTTCGGGTCTATACCAACGACGATGTCGTTGGAGTTGAGCTGGGCGGAGCGTTGAAGAACATCATCGCGATCGCCGCCGGCGTCTGCGCCGGGCTCGGCCTGGGTCACAATTCGGTAGCGGCCCTCATCACCCGCGGCTTGGCCGAAATCGCGCGTCTGACGGTGGCCTGCGGAGGGCGTCTCGACACGATGGCCGGACTTGCAGGACTCGGCGACCTGGTTCTCACTTGCACTGGCGATCTCTCGCGCAATCGCAGCGTGGGCGTGGAACTCGGTAAGGGGCGCAGACTTTCGGACATCATCGCCGGTATGCATGGAACGGTTGCGGAGGGCGTCTTTACGACCAAGGCGGCCGTCGGGTTGGCGCGCAAGCAAGGCGTCGAAATGCCGATCACGGAACAGATGTACGCGATTCTCGAAGACGGGAAGCCTCCTCAACAGGCCATTGAGGAGTTGATGACGCGCGCGGCTAAACGCGAGGTTTAGTCGCTACTTCTTGTCCAGAACCTCGAGATCTTGCGACGCCACCACCTGCCACTTTCCGTTGCGCTTGACAAAGATGTCAGTCCAGATGAATCGTCCGCTTTTTCCATCTCGCTGCTTCCAGCTTTCGCTGCCATTCACCACTGCGGTCTGGCCGTAGAAACGAATCGTCACGTCGTCTTCGTTGAGGCGATTGGATTGCAGTGCTTCGTCGGTCTTCACTTCGGCGATCAGATCGGCCTTCCGGATTCGTTTGCCGTCCGGCTCAGTGCCGAGGAAATCGTCGGCAACAATCCTCTCGTTTGCCCCAACGTCCATGGTGACAAAAGACTGTGTCCAATCCCTTTCAAGTTGCAGGATTTGTTCGCGATCGCCAGGTGAGCCCGTATCGTGAGTCTGAGCAGAGGAGACGAACGAAACTGAAACCAAGACCGCAACCAAGAGCAGCCGATTAAGAAGTGATTTCATGCCATATCTCATTGGAGGTACCTGGGTCTTCGCGACGATTGTACAGCGCGCTTGCCGGGTGGCGCGAAGGCTGATACTTTCTTTGAGCTGCAACTGTAAGCTCAGCATGACGAGAGCTTGCACACAATCCAAAGCTCACTTTGAGACGTACTTCAGAAGGACGGAAAACCCGGCGTGCCAAGCGCTGACACCAACGCGATACCGTCTGACTTGGCGCTGGTTACGGCGATCCGGTCGGGCAATCAGGATGCCATGGCGACGCTCTACGATCGCTATTCGTCCATTGTCTACGCGGTGAGCTTGCGTGTACTGCAGGATACCGGCGCGGCCGAGGACGTACTGCAGGATATCTTCATGCGGTTGTGGCGAAATCCGGGCGCCTTCGATGCCAGCCGCGGCAATATGGCAGCCTGGCTGGCGGTTATAGCGCGCAATCGCGCGATTGACGCGTTGCGGAAGCGACATCCGCAGGACAATATTGAAAACGTAGTCGTCTCGGTCCAGCCCGACTTGGCTTCCGACGCGGAGCGGGCGCGCGCCATGGAAAAGATTCGCGGGGCGCTGCAGGCCATGCCCTCGCCGCAACGCTCGGTCCTGGAGTTGGCGTATTTTGAAGGATTGACGCATTCCGAAATTGCGGAGAAAACCGGCGAGCCTTTGGGCACCGTGAAAACCAGAATTCGCGCCGGATTGATTTCGCTGAGAAAAGTATTGGCCACATGAACGTGCACGAACATTTCGCGGACGATCTGGCGCTACACGCGCTTGGATCTCTGACCGGCGAGGAGCGCATGGCGCTCGAAAAACATCTGGAGGGTTGCGCCTTCTGCCGCCGCGAACTCGAAACGTTGCGCGGGGACCTCAGTTTGTTGTCCTTGACGACGGCCGGTCCAAAGCCGCCGGCGCGAGCCAAGCAACGATTGATGGCAGCAATTGCCGCCGAGCCTCGCCTTCCGAAACCCGTCGTCGCGCCGGCTCGCTCGCGGTCGTGGTGGGGAGTGCTGGGATGGTCCGCTGCCGCGGCCATGGCGCTGTTGTGCGTGGGACTGTTGCGGCAGAACTCTTCATCAAGCAGAGATCTGGCGTCGCGGCGGGCGCAGTTTACCGGCCGGGAGGCGGAACTCCAACAGGCCAAAGAAGAAATGGCAGTGCTGCTGGATCCGGAGGCGCAGAAGTTTGAGTTGGTTGCGGTTGGAAGCAAGCCCCAGCGGCGAGGGAAAGCAATCTATCAAAAACGCAGCCGCAGTCTGATCTTCCTGGCCAGCAGCCTGCCACAGCTTCCGCCCGATAAGATTTACGAGCTGTGGCTGTTCCCTGCCAATGGTGGCGCACCCATCGCCGCCGGCTTGTTCAAGCCGGACGCACGCGGCAACGCGACGGTCGTGAATCCTCCGCTGCCTGAGGGCGTCGAAGCCAAGAACTTTGCGGTAACGCTCGAACCCGAGAGCGGCTCGCACGATGCGCCGCGGGGGACTCCAGTTATCGTGGGCGCGGGGGAATGAAGTTCGCAGGCGCCAACCAATAAGGACAAGAGAGCCGAAAGCGGAACATACTCCTCAGCGGTGCATCGGTCCTAACTCCTGGAGCTCCGTCCGCAAAGGCCTCTAGACAAGCCCAAATCGTCTGCGACTAGCAGATCCAGCGCCGGAGGCTGCACACCAAGCTGCCGCAAGAGAGTGGTCACCTGGCCGCGATGTTAGGTCTGGTGATTGACCAGGTGTAGGAGAACCAGCCAAATTGGGTATTGCCAAGCTTCAGCGCTGAAGTTCGTGTAGATTACTTGCCAGTACAAGTCTTCCTCGCGCAGACTCGACACGTAGCGTCGCAGTCCCTGCTCTACGGTTCGCCAGCGTTCCACGACCGCCGCCAGGGTGGGAGACTCCCCGATGTCTGGCAAAGTCTCGGGTGAGTGCCCCCGCAGCCGCTCCAGCCAGATCCACTCAGCGTTGACGAGATGCGCCAGCGTGTCGCGCATGGAAGAAAAACTGTTGCCCAGTGGACAGTGGAATTGTTCAGGGCTGAGCTCTGCGCACACTTCGAGTTGACGGTCGCGCGCCCAGTAGTTATAGGCAAGTAACTTTTTTAAGGTCAATAAGAGTGCCAAGTTTCTATCCCACCTCTCTCATCGAGACTGGGGTCACGAAGAGGATTTTTCATCCAGCACCGACCGCCCCAACGCGGTGAGCGTCACAGTGTGCTGTTGCGGTCCATCTCCATTGAAGACGACCTGGATAAGACCGCCCATCCACGCGTCCTCCCACGCGGACTGCCTGGGGCAGGTGGTCCGCCATGCATCCATTGTTTCGGCGTATGTGCGCGGACGGCTTGCGATCCACGTAAGCAACTCCAAAACCAGAGTCTCATCCCAATTCATTTCCCTTGTCCCAGCCTGTCGCAGGCGGTGCTTCCGGCCACTCCATGAAGATCGACCGGAGCCCTGTACCAGATATCTACGAATTGCGCCCAGTTCTACGGCTTGTCGCCGTCCATGCCTCCACTCGCGCCTTCCTGCGATTCGATCGAAATCAGAAACGCATTGAATCAAGAACGTGAACTACTTCGGCGCCCAAGCACAATGACGGGTTCGAAGTGTACGTTCAGGGCCACCAGTTCTCGTACTCAGACCGCACGACAAATGGCGCTGAACGCAGGAAGAAGGAATCGAACAGTCACGTCCCAGGGACCTGTGATTTCAAGTCGCGACTGTCTCGGGCTTGCCGCGGGGGAGCGGTACTCTTTCGCACTACCAACTCCGTCTCCAGGTAGTAGTCGGCACCCTTGTGGCGTTTCAGCTTTAGCATCCTCTCGAGCGCTTGAAAGGCAGTTCTACCAAGACGCTCGCGAGGAACACTGATCGTAGTCAGCGGCGGCCGGGTCAGAAAAGCGAACGAGATGTCATCGATCCCAATGACCGACACGTCTTCGGGAATGCGTACTCCCGCCTCTTCCAGAGCGTTCATGGCTCCCATGGCAATCAGGTCGCTACCGCAAAAAATAATCGTTGGCAGCTCGGGGGAGGCGAGGATAGCCCGCCATTCCGAACCCCCCGGTTCCCCGGTGTAGTTTCTTGGGG
>JACXTT010002857.1_pt1 | contig 27041 bp, 21 predicted proteins | sample 9270951 | NCBI WGS metagenome assembly JACXTT01 (sample SAMN15532306, study PRJNA645909) | rock metagenome | isolation source: weathered quartz diorite | place: Puerto Rico | collected 2017-06-21 | reverse complement strand
CCGTCCAGGCCTTCCCCGACAACGGGTGGGGCAAGGCGCTTCACGTCTGGGCCAGCGCTGGTGGCGCGCTCGGATACGAGGTGCGGCCAACCGAGTTGTGCTACCGCAACTCGTTAGGCACCGATCAGGGTCTGCTCGGGCGCTTCGATGCCAAGGGCACTGCGCTTCCGTGGGCGTACATCGGGCTCAATAACGGCCTCAAGGTGATCGCGAACGCCGAGGTGCAGAAGATCCTCATCGAGAAACCGGCGGGCGGCCGTCCCGTGGCAGTCGGCGCCGTCTACAAGGACAAAGAAGGCCGGATGCGCGAAGTCCGAGCCGCGCGGGTGATCGTGACGATGGGCACCGCCTGGATGCCGTTGTTCCTGTATCAGTCAGGCTATGGTCCGAAGGACCTGCTCGGTACGAACGTGATCGTCGAAAACGATCACGTCGGCCGGCACCTGTCCGGCGACTGCGACCTCGTGAGCAGCGCCTACATGGCGGAACCGCTCCTCGAAGGCGGACGCGAAGGTGAGTTGCTGGATCACGAAGGACCCTGGTGCGCCGTCGAGCCGCGCCCATGGCCGGAGCTCGCGATCCAGATTCGGTCCGGCGGTCAGCCGCTCGGCGCCGCCTCGGCGCAGTCTCAATATGCGCCGGGACATGGCTGGGAGCACAAAGAGTTCATGCGCGACAGTATCGGCGCGCGTCATGTCCTCGAGTGGCGGACACACCTCGGCGCGATTCCCGCCGAATGGCGCGTGCTGCGTGAAGGCAAGCTGGAGCAGTACTCCATCGACGAGCCGCGCGTCGCGGCAAAGGTGAAGGAGTGCAACGAGATCATCCGCTCGTGGCACGCCAAGCTTCCCGTGAAGGTCGTTAAGACCGACATGCGAACGTTCAACCGGGCGGTACGCACCATCGCGCCGCAGCATCGCGCGGGAACCGTGCGGGCGGGATCGAGCCGGAACAACTCAGTCTGCACGTCGGACTTCGACTGTCACGACATCGACAACCTGCTGTTCTCGAGCGCGGCGACGATTCCGAAGACGTTCTTCTGGAGCATGGTGCCGACATGCGTGAACGCCGCGTACGCGTGGCGGCGGATGCTTGCCAACCACTTCTCTCGCGGGTCTTCGACCAAAGGGTTCGCCTGACGGCGAACCCTCTACCCGGTTACGTCTGACACTGTTGGAATGTAAGCGGCGGCAGGCCGCTCGGCAACAGGCGCGGCACGCGCTGACAAAGATTTTCCCTGCGCGCTCGCGGATCGAGCAGACCGTCTCGGACAAACGCCACGAGATCGTTGAACTCGGCTTCCGTCAGACGGATCGGCGCTCGCAGGCGCGCGTCGAGCCGCTCGAGCACCGGTTCGATCGGTCCGATGTGCCGGGTCAGATCTTCGTCGAGCCCCGCAGCCTTTGGATCGTACCGCCGCGCCGAACGCTCGACATCGAGGTGGTGCCGGATGGCATCTTCGAGTCGCGTGAAGGCGCCATTGTGAAAATAGGCGCCGGCCACCGCGACGTTTCGCAGCGGCGCCGTCCGGAACTTGTAGCGATCGTCTTCCTCGAGGGTGGTGTGCTCGCGTCCGAAATCCTCGTCTTCCCCTTCGCCGTCCTGAACCAGGTTGCCCTTGCCGACGCCGAAGGCCGGTGACACCTGCGGAACGCCGATGACGTGGTAGTCGAAGTCGCTGAACATCTCATTCGAGGTCCCTCCGACCGCATGGCAGGTCACGCATCTCGCCTTGCCGAAAAACAGGAGCGCTCCGCGCTTCTGCGCGGCGCTCATCGCGTCGGTGCCGCCTCTCGCAAACCGATCGATTGGCGCATCCGCGAACACGAGCGTGAACTCGAACTCGGCGATCGCGCGTGCGAACATGCTGAATTCGATCGGCGCCCCGCCTTTCACCTCCGGAAATCTCGCCGCAAACAGCTCACGATAGGGCTTTGAACCGTTCAGCAACGCGACGATCTTGCAGCGGATCGGTTCATTGCGCGATCGATCGGTTCTGTCCGGCGGCGGAATCGTTTCAGCGTGGACGCCTGCCGCCGCGGGGTCCCGGTCGAACTGGCAGTACATGTCGCCGAGCGTCGGGCACGTTCCCCGCAGCCCCGCTGTCTCCACGAGCTCCGTCGGCGGAATATGCGCCTGTGCCTGCAGCAGTTGCCTGATAACCGGATCCTTCGGCGGGAACTTTGTCGTCCCTTCCGGTGCAGGGAAATGGAAGCCGGCTGAATTGTCGAACGGATTGCGAGACGGGGCGTAGAAGCGCCCGTTCCACATCAGCGATGGATAGAAGGCGGCATTAATGACGAGCGGTGCGCGCCGCTTGTTGCGCGGCCCGCTCCGATCCGGCCCCACCAGATTGTTGTTCTGAATGCCGATGGCAATGGACTGCGTGTCGCCGAATCCATTGCTCGGCGAATGACATCCGCCGCAGGCGTTGTCGTGATAGAGCGCGGGCAGCTTGTCGAACCAGAGAAGACGACCGAGCTCGGCGAGCTCCGGATCGACCTTCCGTCCGAGCCTGCGCTCCAACGTCGATTCGATCGTTCCCGTGAAACCTGCCGAACGCAGCGCGCCGTTGAGCTGTTCGTCAAGTGCTCCGTCGCGCTCTCCAACCGAATAGAGAACGGCTCCCGCGTGGACACAGAGAAACGCCACGATGGCGATCGAGGTACGACATGACGCGCTGTGAGTTGTCACTGCTCCGCGCTCGCGATCAGCGGTCGAGCGTACCACGAACCGCACGGAACACGCCGGTATTCCGGGTACAATGGGCCGCTCTTCATGGAACCATCGCCTCATCGAACAAGGAGAACTTGATGTCGTTCGGTGCCCCTCGAATGTTCCTTGGCTCAACCGCCATTGCGATGACATGTCTCGTTGCGGCAGCTGGAGCCGCGGGCCAGGGTGGCGTCGCACCGAACCCGCCCGACCGCGTCCTGATGTCGGAGGAAGCATTCAAGAACATCCAGGTCCTCAAGGGCATCCCCGTCGACACCTTTTTCGACACGATGGGCATGTTCGCCAATTCGCTCGGCAACGACTGCACGTATTGCCATTCGCCGAACGCCTACTACGACAAGGCGGCCTTCGCGGAACAGACGCCGTTGATGACTCGTGCGCGCGGCATGATTCTGATGATGCAGACCATCAACAAGAACTATTTCAAGGGCGAGCCTCGCATCACCTGCTTTACGTGCCATGGCGGGAGCGAGTACCCGAAAGCGGAACCGAACATCATGCTGCAGTACGGCGTTCCGCCCGATGACCCGAACGTCCGGTCGTTCTTCCCGGACACGAGCTTCACCGCCGATCAGATGTTCGACCAGTACATCAAGGCGCTCGGAGGCGCTGATCGCCTCGCGAAGTTCACCAGCTTTACGGGCAAGGGCACCTACGCCGGCTTCGACACGGCACGAAACAAGATCCCGGTGGAGGTCTACGGCCGCCTGCAGGGACAGGACGCGCAGCAAAACACCGTGATCCACATGTTCAACGGCGACAGCATCCGGACCTTCGACGGACAGAACGGTTGGATCGCTGGGCCGGATACACCGCTGCCGCTCGTCCAGCTGACGTCAGGCAATCTCGAACGCGCGCAGCTCGAAGCCGAAGCGCCCTTCGGTACGATGCTGCGGAAGGCGTTTTCCGAGTGGCGCACGGCCCGCGCCTCGATCAACGACAAGGAAGTGCGGGTCGTCCAGGGTGTTCGCGACGGCCAGGTCGTGGCAAATTTCTATTTCGACGACAACGGCTACCTCGTGCGCCTGATCCGCTGGAACAAGACGCCGGTCACGTGGGTGCCGACACATCTTGATCTCGCCGATTACCGCGAGATACCGGGCCTCGGAATCAAGTTCCCGTACCGGAAGGTGGTCACGCAGACGTTTCAGCAGACCACCGTGGAATTGAGCGAGGTTCAGGCGAACGTCGATGTGGCCGCGTCGCGGTTCGCCAAACCGAAGCCTGGACGATAAGGTCATGCACCGAATTGCTTCCGCCTCGCTCGTATTCGTCTTCGTGCTCCTGCTGCAACTGTCAGGGGGCGCCGGCCAATCAGCCTCAACCGTGTCGCAGGAGTCGGTGGTCCCAGGTGCCGTGTCCTTCAGGCACGCTGCCAGCCTCGCGCAGGTGATGAGAGGGATCACATTCCCGAACGCGAACATCCTCTTCAACACGCAGAACCACAATCCAGCCGATCTGTTCGCGAAGAAGGCGCCGACGCCCGGCGCGTCGCAGGATTTCCTCGAGTGGGGATACGGGATTTATCCTGGATGGCAGGCCGTCGATCAGGCCGCATTAGCGCTCGTCGACACCAGCTCCCTCTTCCTCGTGCCCGGAAGACGCTGTGAGAACGGCCGTCCGGTGCCGGTCGAGAACGCTGACTTCAAGAAGTTTGTCGCGGAGTTGATTACCGTCGGTGACGAGCTGTACCGCGCGTCGCAGACGCGCAATCAGGACACGATCTCCGAAGCGACCGACAAGCTGCAGCTTGCCTGTCAGAACTGCCACCGCGTCTATCGGACGGAAGGAAATCGCTGCGTCGCCGCCGCTGCGCCAGCAGCCCGTTAAGGACTTCTATGCTGTCATTTGCCTCGGTTGCCCGAACTGCCGCGATCACCGTCGCGGTCGCCGCGATGGTGCCGCTGAGTGGTACCGCACAAACCTCCAGGAACCTGCCGCGTGGAGCCGATGGACACCCGAATCTGCAGGGGACGTGGGTGTTCACGCATCGCATCCCGTTCGAGGCGCCGGGCGGGCCGACCCGGCGGCGTCCGGGAGAAACGTCGGAAAGCGCCGGTACCGCCGACGTCGCGCAGCGCGCGGTCGCCGAGGAACGCGCCGCACGGCAGGGTTCGACCACCGTGGACACTGGTCTCGGGTCGTTCTACGCGGACAGACCGGCAACCGATCCAACCGAACAACGTGCGCTCGTGATCGAGCCACCCAATGGCCGGGTGCCGATCAAGGAGGAAGCGCTCGCGGCTCAGCGCATCCTGCTCGATCACTTTTATGATTCGTACTGGTACTGGCCGTCGGCCTCACGCTGCATCACACGCGGCGTGCCCGGAACCCAGCTCGCCGGTGGCGTCGACAGCTCCGTCCAGATCGTGCAGACGCGCGACACGATCGGCATGGTCTACGAGTTCCTGCACGAGACCCGGTTGATTCCCATCGGGACGACTCCGCACCTTCCAGCCGCGGTCCGTCTCTGGACCGGTGATTCGCGCGCCCGCTGGGAAGGTGACACGCTCATCGTGGACGTGACCAACTACAACGACAAGGGTTCGATCCACAACAGCGCCGCCGCAGGCTATCTGCAGGGCGTCCGCCAGAGCCAGGCGCTTCACGTGGTCGAGCGGTTCACGATGGTCGATACCGACAACATCAGGTACGAGGTCACGATCGACGATCCGAACGTCTACACGCGGCCGTGGAATGCTGCGGTCCCGATGCATCGCGAAGAGAGCTACAGGCTGTACGAGTACGCCTGCCATGAAGGCAACTACGGCGCCGCCGTAGCCCTTCGCGCGGGCCGCGTCGCCGACAAGACGCTGTCGATCGCGCCGGACGCGACCCGCAAGGCGGCAGAAGAGTCGCTCAAAACGCCATCGAAGTAGGCACGTCAGGGACTGGGGGCTCGCTTAGTCCCCAGTCCCCAGTCCCTTATTTGGTCGAACGGGATGTGTTCCTGGTGAACTTGAATACGTTCATCAGGCCGACCTCGCCGCCGTAAATCGTGTTGCCGTCTGGCGTCACCGCGATGGCTTCCATGTTCGTCGCAGTCCCGCTGGCGTTGCCTCCAGCGGTGCCTTCCCAGGTGGAATGCTCGCGGATCTTCGGGATGAAACCGGTCACCTTTCCGTCCTTCGCGCTTCCGATGTAGATGCCGTTCTCAAACCCGGTTCGGCCCTGCGTCGTCTGCGTGTCGGTGACGTACATGTTGTCGTTGCGGTCGATGGCAATGCCGCTCGGCCGGCCGAACTGCCGCCACTCGGCGAGCAGCTTGCCATCCTGATCGAAGATCTCGATTCGGTTGTTCGGACGATCGGCAATGAAGATTCTTCCCTGGGAATCCATCGCGGCCGCGTGCGGGACTTCGAACTGGCCGGGACCGGCGCCCTTCCCGCCCCACTCTTTGATGTACTCGCCCTTGCTGTTGAACTTCACGACGCGTGTGCCGGTGCCCATCCCGTGACCGTCGGCAACGAAGATCTCGCCGTTTTTGCCGATCAGCACGTCAGACGGTGCGTTGAACGTGTCGTGCCCCGCTCCGGCGACGCCGGGCTTGCCGAGCGCCAGCAGCACCTTGGCATTCTTGTCGAGATGAAAGACCTGGTGTCCTTTGCCCGGGTTGTTCTTGTCGATGCCGTCCGGTGCGACGGCGTCGGTCACCCACAGGCTCAGGTCCGGCCTCACGTCGAGGCCATGCGGCCACACGAACTGCCCTTTGCCCAACTGCCGCAGGAGCTTGCCCTGCTGGTTGTAGACGAGGATCGGGTTGATGTCGTTGTGACCGGTGCAGGAGTTCTCCACGCATCGGTGGAAGACGTAGAGATTGTTGTCGGGACCGATCTTGACGGCCGACACGGAGCCGAGCGTCTTCAGGCCCTGCGGCATCTCGAGCTTGAAGGACTCGTCCAGGCGAAACGGGTTCGGCAGCGGCAGCGGACTCTTGACGGCTGGCGCCTGCGCCTGCACACCGCCGCGGACCGCGACCATTCCAACGAGAATGGCCAGAAGCATCAATCGAGCTCTCTGCGACATCACAGTCCTCCTTATTTACCCTGCGCCTTTGCCTTCGCCGCTTCGAGCTCCGCTTTCGCGGCCTCTTCGGCCTGCCTGCGGCTGTCACTCACAGCCGACCCTTCAGGCCCCTTCTCCTGGACACGACCGGCGCGCAGGACATTGGTCATAAAATAGCGGTTTCCCTCGTGGCAGGCGTACTCGAACATCTTGTACGAGTCGTTCCGCGTCAGCGGCACGAATGCCTTCCACGGGGTCGTATAGATGTTGGGATCTTCGACGGTAACTTCGTAATTGATCGTCTTGTCGGAGACGCGCGTGAACCGCTCGACGACGTGCAGCTTTTCGCTCTGCCCCACGCCCTGCAGGTGCCCGGCCTGTGCGTGATTCACCGAGGCGCCCTGGTCGTTGAAGTTCGTCGTATCGACAACCAGCGTGTCGCCCTCCCAGCGCGCGCGCGAGTCGCCAGTCCACAGACGGATCGACTGCGGAAGATGGGGACTGCCGTCGGTGGGGATGATGCGCGTCTCGTGAATCTGCTCGTTCACGATTGCCACGACGCCGGGTGTCTGGACGAACTGCACCGCATTGTTCACGCCCGTCGGAAACAGGCCGCCGGGAACGCCGCGGGTGATGCAGCGCATATAGGGCGTCAGGTACTTGTAGGAATCGCGGAAGTGATCCTGACGCTCGTTGTTCCTGGCCGCTGCCGCCGCGCTGATCGGCACGTGGCCGATCGCCGGCTCGACGACGATCGACTTCCGTTTCGGGACGAGCGGACCCTCCGCGTAAAACACATTCTCTTCCTGCGGCAACCCTGCAGCCTGACGCTCGGCCTGTCGCGCCGCGACCGTACGGTCCGCGCCTCCGACGGGCCCTTCGTCGCCGTCACGACGGCGTGTCGGCACGCCCGGCGTCTCAAACGGCGTGTCATCCCAGAACGTCCAGACGCCCTGGAAATCCGGATGGCCATCCGCCGTACGCGGAGGTGAGTATCGCGGCGCCGGAGTCGCGGAAGGCTGCGAGGCGCTCTGCCCTTCCACGACCATCGGCGCGGCTATGGCAAGAACGGCGACAACGGCAAGCAACAATTTCACTTCGGCGCTCCAGGCTTCACCAGATTTCCGTAGAGCAACTCCTCGGCGAACTCGACGCAGCGGAACTCGACGAGCTGCGCGTTGTTCTCGATGTGCTTGTAGATCGGCATCGAGATCTTCCACGGGCGCGTGAACACCTGCGGATCCTCGAGCGTCGCTTCGTAGTTGATCAGGTGTGCGTCCACCGGCGTGAAACGCTCGACGACGTGGAGTTCGGTGCTGTGATAGTTACCGGCACGATCGAGCCACGTCTGATCGTTGAAGCCCTTCGCATCGACGACGAGCGTATCGCCGTCCCAGCGGCCGAACGACTCGCCCATCCACGTGTCGATGGCTGGCTCGTCTTTTCTCGCCGCGATCGGGACGACGCGGTTGGCCGTGGCGTACTGATACGCGAAGAGAATGTTGGTCGGCGTCTGGATGATCTGGAACGGATACGGCATGTAGGTCGCGCGGGGGATCCCCGGCATGTAGCACTTCGTCTCGGGATCCATCTTCAACCAGTTCGCGGCGTTCTGCTTCTTCTTCGTCAGCGCCGCCGGCTTGTACGGGATCTCGTTGCCTTCGACGACACCAGGGCTGCCCGGCGCCGCAAGCATGGCTCCCATTTCCACCGGGTTGGGTGAAGGCCTTGCGTTGTGCGGCTCGAGGTCCCAGTTCGCCGAGTTGAGCACCTGCCAGACCCCGTTGAGATTCGGCTTACCGTCTGGCGTGCGCGGACCCGTATATCTCGCCGCTGCCGCCGGTGCTGCCGCTGGCGCGACCGCCCCCTGGCCTCGACCCCCGCCCTGACCCTGACCCGCGCTGCCGGCCGGCACGGCGAAAATCGCCGTGAGCGCCACCGCCGCCACGAGCGCCGTCATCACTCGCTTTCCCATCGCGACCTCTCCTCTCCATCGGGTGCCCATGCTCGCCCTACCGATCCACCGCGTGGAAGTACTCGGGCAAATCCTTCTTCGTATCGCGCAAGATCTCGACGATCGCCTTCCGCTCGGAGACCGAAAGCTTCTGGTACTTCGCGGCGGAGTCGTGGCCTGAGAGGACGTCCCACAACCGCCGGTACACGGCGTCCTTCGCTTCAGCAGGCAGTGCGTCGAAGGCGGCAGTGTAGATCATGTAGCTGCACCGATACCGCATCAGGTGATCCTGCAAATCCAGCTGGCGCAGCGAACGGCCCTGCCGATCGTTTGGACCCTCGCCGGCGAACTTCTCAGCGAAACCCGATGTGCTCCGAACCTGGCCCGGCAGCGGCGCTTCGTCGACAAACAGCATGTAGTCGACGACGTCGACTGCCGACCCTTCCAGGCCGGGCGCCAAATCGTCGCGATGGTCCGCCACGCCGACGCGCGCCTGCCACCCAATCCGCGTGATCAGGTTCGTCATGTACACCTGATGCTCGAACACCATCAGCGCAACGATGTCGCTGTAGTTCGAGTAGCTGCCCGCAGCCGGTCCCGCCAGCGAGTCCAGATGCGAAGCCACGGGAGCGATGGCGCCTTCTTCATGACCGACGTTCCCGAGATGTTTGACTGACGGTGCATCGCCTGTAACGTACCAGCCGCCCCATCGCCGCTCGAATGGGCTGCGGTGGTCCGATGAGTAGTTGGCGAGCCACGGCATCGGCCGGCCATCCGCAGTGGTGGCCACGCTGCGCACCATCATGCCCGGCACACCGAGCGTCACCAGGTTGTTGTGACAGCCGAGGCACCAGTCCTGGCGCGAGAAATACGGCTTCTCCGTCGGCTGCTGCGGAATGTCGTAGAACACGACACCCTGCCGCGGATCGTGCGCGGCGAGCTCGATGAACCCGCCTCGCGTGTACGCGACCGCGACCGCGTCATTGAAAAAGATCGTGCGTGGATGCTGGGGATCGATGTGCGCGACCTGCGCGCTCGTCTTCGAGAAGACGGCAATCTGCGACTCCTTCGGCACGTCGAGCGCGTCGAGAACCGAATGGAGATACCCGAACCCGGGTTCGAATGCCAGACGCACGTCGCCCGTCTGAATCTTGCGGTTCAACTGAACGACGAGGTCGCTCGTCGGACCCTTGCGGTATTCGATTGCCGTGTGTTCGAGATGGACGAAGAACGCGTCGCTGATCTGGCCCGAAACGACACTGCCGCTGACAACGAAGAGAGCCGCGGCGGCCCGCCACCAGGCGGACCGCCACCGCCGGTTGTCAGTCTTCGGGGCGTTCCTCCCGCTCCTCCCAATCGAACCAGTCATGGCCATTTGGACACCTCAAGTGCTCGACCACCACAGGCTCCGGGAGTATCTCTGCGACGCCTGACCTGATCGTGTCTGGAGCGGTTCCGTGAATCTGAACGGGGGACTCGCCGCACAGCGGACACTTTGTGAATCCCATGCCTCTCTCCTATGCAAAGCCCTTGGTCGAGGAACCCCGGGAGAAGTGATTCGCGACCATCCGCCTCCACGCGTAGGCGGCGGTGACCGACGTTGGACCGCAACTCCAGAAGAAGGTCCTCGGAATTACCGATGTGCTGACGAACATCAGGTGATCAATGTCGTGGCAGTCGAAGTCCGACGTGCACACGGAGTTCTCCCGATTGGCACCGGCGCGCGTGGTGCTCGCCTTGTGGAGCGGGCCCCAGTCCTTCGCGTCGCGGACGAAGTTGTTCGCGAAGGCAACCTTGTCGGGTTTGACCGCCAGCTTCGCGTGCCAGTTGCGCACCAGTTCCTGCGTCTCGCGCTTGGTCGCGTTGCAGCGCGCCGTGTCCATCTTTTCGAGCTGCACTCTGCCAGTCGGCGGCACGCGCCAGGTCGCGGGGAGCGGACCGAGGTGGCAGCGCCACGTCATGATGCGGCTGGCGCCGTTGGCGTTGCGCATGAACTCCTTGTGATCCCAACCGAACGCCGGCGCGAAGACGTCGACTGAAGCCCCCGTCGGTGAACGACCAAGCGTTCTGGCGCGAATGTGCACGGACAGCTCAGGCCATGGCCGCGGCTGTACGGACACCCACGGCTCTGCGGACATGTCTTCACCGCCGAGCGGTGTGACCGGTCTCGACATGTACGTGGCCGAGACGAGGTTGACGTCGCCCGTCAGATTCGCGCCGACGTTCTTGTTCTCGACAATCAGATTGCTCACGTAATCCTTGGGACCGTAGCCAGACTTGTAGAGCATGCGCGGAGCGACCATCGCACCGAGCGCGAGGATGACGCGCGCCGCACGCACTTCCACCATTCGGCCCGATTTGTCCTTGTAGACGGCACCGACCGCGACCGGCCGGCCGCCCGCGGGCTTTTCGATCAGGATTCGATCGACTTCGGAATTCGCGATGATCCTCAGCCCATTGTTCAAACCGATGTACGCCCACGCCAGGGCGGTGCCCTTCGAGTCGTATCGCTCCAGACCGCCCGGCGCGGACGGGTCCAGCATGTTGCGCATGCCGCACTCCGGCACGCGAACCTCGAGGCCGAGCGCGCGCGCCGCATCGGCCCAGATGCGATCGGCTTCCGACCACCAGTGATCCGATGGCGTCGAGACACCGTAGAGATCACGGACTTCCTGAATGGCATCGCCGAACTTCGCCATGTCCCAGTCGACGCCGCTGGCTTCCCGATAGAAGCCGAAGTCTTCGTCCGCTGGAATCCATGTCGTCGCGCCGTAATGGACCGAGCAGCCGCCGACGATCTTGAAGTTCTCCTCGTCGCCGCCTTCCCACTTGTAGGCCCTGCCGTTCTCCGGGCCCTTGCCGTCGGCGACATACGTGATCATCCGACGGCGAATCGGCTGTCCGACGCCAGGCGTGATCGCAGGGTCGCGGACGGTCCAGTCGTCGCCCCCTTCGATCATCGCGACGCGAAGTCGATCGCCCGTCTTCGGGTTGATACCGCGTTCGGCGATACGACCGGCAACGATGCAGCCTGCCGTGCCGCCGCCGACGACGAGCACGTCGTAGTAGTCCTTGCCGTCGCTCGTCTTGATGGCGGCTGCCTGGGGCGGACGCTTCGGGTCGAGACGAATCAGGTCGCCTTCGTACCAGTACGCGAGCGTCCTCTTCGCTTCCTCGCGTGCCTTCTGTTCTTCCGCCCAGTTCATTGGGCCCGTGTAGCCGGCGATATCCCAACCGGTCACGAGCTTCTTCGTATTTGGATTGACTTCCTGATGCGTGTCGCCCGGCTTCAGAATGGGGACGTCCGCGGCGTCACGCTTCACTTCATTCTCAGGGTAATTGCTGTAGTACACCTGCAGGATGCGGCGCCGCGCCGTGCGGTAGAACGCGTGGAGCTTCATCGCCAGTTCGGCGTCGGTGATGCGGCTCTTCTGAGTCGAGTTCGGATCGATCAGATTGCGGCCGTCGTTCTGATCGGTCACCGCGCTGCCCTCGGCGATGAGCGTCAGATAATCGATGCGGCCCTTTTCGTCGAGTTCGAGAAACGTCTTACCGTTGGCCAACTGCCGCGCGCTGGTATTGAACGTCTCGATGCCGTCGACCGGAAAGTTCTTCAGCACAAACGCCGTAATGCCGTGGCTCTCCAGCTCCGCATAGCCCGGATCGCCGGGTTTCGACGGAATGAACAGGGCGCCCAGTGCGGACACGACCTGCGTCCGCTGATCCGAAGCCGCTGCCCCTGCCTGGAGCGCCGAAAGACCCGCAGATGCGCCGGTCGTCATCGCGGCGGTTCCCACGATCGTCTGTTTGACGAAATCTCGTCGAGTGATGTCGTCCATCATGTCGTCCTCGTTAGAGCGCCTTTCGCGGCCCTGCCCTGGAAACCCAGCATAAGCGTTCGGCCGCGCATCAAATACATCGAATGCCCGAATGTTGTCAACGAGTGTAGCCGGTCGTAACCCTCGCGTTTTGTAATCGTTACGCGCATCCTCTTCACGCAAAACCGCGCGTGGAAGAGCCCTTCGAAAAGTGATTCGCCAGCATGCGCCGCCAGGCATAACACGCGTTGACCGCCGTCGGCCCCATGCTCCAGAAGAACGTCCTCGGAATGGTCGCCGCGCTCGTGATGAGCAGGTGATCGATGTCGTGGCAATCGAAGTCCGACGTGCAGACCGACGAGTCGCGGCTCGCGCCGGCGCGGGCGGTTCCGCTGACGTGCCTCGGATCGAACGACTCAGCAGGCCTCGAAAAGATGCTCAAGTCCGTCTTCAGCGGCTTGAGCGCGAGCTTCCCCATCCATGACCGGACGATTTCTTCGTTCTCGCGGATCGAAGCCTGCAGGCGCGGCATGTCCGTGTACACCCGCTCCATCTCACCTTTGCCCGGCAGGACGCGCCAGCTCCAGAGGATCGCGCCAATATGCGATGCCCAGCTCAGGATGTGGCTCGCGCCGCTCGCATTGCGCATGTACTCCTTATGGTCCCACCCAAACTGGGGCGCAAACGGACCCAGCGAAACGCCTGCTGGATTCCGCTCCGGACTGTCTGCGCGGATTTGAATCGACATTTCGGGCCACGGACGCGGCTGCACCGCCACCCACGGCTCCGGGCCGAACATCTCGCCGTCGCGTCCGGTCGGACTCATCGGTTCCGGCAGAAACGCTGTAGCCCTGATCGAGAAATCGCCAGTCATGTGCTGGCCGACGTTCTTGTTCTCGACGAGCAGCTTGTCGCCAAGCAACTCGCGCGGGCCATAACCCGACTTGTAGAGAAGAAGCGGGGTCCAGTTCGTCGCACACGCAACGATGACCCTCGCGGCTCGCAATTCGTGCTGCGCCCCCGATTTGTCCTTGTAGACGACACCGGTCGCGACCGCGCGGCCGTTCGGTGACTTCTCGATGATCACCTTCTCCGCTTCAGCGTTCGCAATCACATTCAGGCCGTTGTTCAGGCCGATGTACGCCCACGGCAGCGCGTTCCCCTTCGTGTCGTACCGGTTGCACCCTCCACCTTCGATGCCGAGCGGATTGCGATACGCGAGATCCGGCACCCGCATCTCGTACCCGAGCGCGCGGCCGGCATCGGCCCACAGATGATCCCCCCGGCTCCACCACGCGTCCGGAGGATTCATGATGCCCATCACGTCGCGGACTTCCTGGATCGCATCGCCGAACTTCGCCAGATCCCAGTCCACGCCCGACGCCTGGCGGTAGAAGTTGAAATCCTCTTCCTGCGGAATCCACAGCGTGCCGCCCCAGTGGAGCGAGCAACCGCCCACGATTCGATAGTTGTAGCCGGCGGGACCACCGCGATCGCGATCGGGATAGCGGTACTGCGGCCCGGGGTTTCCACCTTCAGGACCGACTCCGTTTTCGACGATGTTCGTGATCATCCGGCGGCGAATCGGATAGCCGTATCCCGGCTTGATGCCAGGATCTTTGATCGTCCAGTCGTCGCCGCCTTCGAGCAGCGCGACGCGCAGGCGATCGCCGGTTTTTGGATTGATGCCGCGTTCAGCAAGACGCGCCGCAACGACGCAACCGCCCACGCCCGCACCAACGACGACCACATCGTAGTAATCGTGGCCATCCGCCGTTCTGATTGGCCGAGCCGCCGGCGGACGCGTACTCTTCAACGTGACGGTGTCCCCTTCGAACCAGCGCGCCACCTTTTTCTTTGCACTGGCGCGAATCGTCTCTTCTTCTTCCCATCGAGGAGGACCACCGTAACCTGCGATGTTCCAGCCGGTGACAACACGATCCGTATTCGGGTTTGTCTGCTGGTGCGTGTCACCGGGCGCGATCACCGGCAATCCCTGCGCATCACGTTTCACCTTGTGCTCGGGATAATTGCCGTAATACACGGAGAGGATGCGTCGTCGAGTCGTCTGATAAACACCCTGCAGCGTCTTCCGCTGCTCGGCGTCTGAAATCTTCCGGCCATCGATCACCAACGTGAGGTATTCCTCGCGTTGCTTGCCATCGAGATCCAGAAACGCTTTCCCGTTGAAGAACGACTGCGCGGCCGTGTTGAAGGCATCGAACGCGGCATCGGTCAGTCGAAGATCCTCAAGGATGTACGCGGTGATGCCGTGAGTCTCGAGTTCGGCGAAGCCGGGATCGGAAGGACGCGAAGGAATGAAAAGCGCGCCTAGCGCGGCGACGATCTGTTTCTTGCGATCGATAGCGCTCCCGTCTTCAATGGCCACTCGAGCCTCCTCGACGCGCGGAAACGTGAGATTGACCAATTCGTGTCACCCGCTCGGAATCGGGGGCGACACGCACGGGATCAGAGTGTGGAACAAGGGCTGGATGACAACGCCCCCAGCCCCATGTGCGCAGAACCGTTTACCTCTACGAACTAATACGCGCCGCCGCGACCACCACCGTTCCCCTGGTCGTTGCCGAGGAATAGCTTGCGGCCGTCGGGGAACGTCAGGTCGCGGCCGTTGCCGGTGTTGGTCCCATCCTTCGAGAGGAATCCCTCAACGACGATCTCGGTGCCCGCCGGAAGCGAGTTCTTCGTGAACCCTCGGCGAAGCAAGGCGTTCGGCGGCCCGCACTCAATCATCCACTGCACGGGCTGACCATCAGGCCCCTTGATCTCCAGGTGGATCCAGCTGTGCGGATTGATCCACTCCATCTGTGTGACGACGCCCTTCAGTTTGAATGGCTTGTTGGGATCGAACTCCGCGGTGAAGGAGTGATGGGCGAACGCGGGCGCGGTCCCCAGCACGATGGTCATCACGAGGATTGCTCTCGACAACATGCGAATTACCTCCGTAGAGAGGGCGCAGATCGGGCGAACCCGACCGTCGGCGGCGAGTCTAGACGTGCGTTCTTCACGTGTCAAGCCGCGCCTTGGCCGCTTCAAACACGCGGTAGCCGGCACGCTCCTCAACCAGTTTTTCGGCCGTAAACCCTGCTGCGCGAAGGGTATTGAGGCGTGTGCCAATCGGTGAAATCCGACGTCTCGAGAGCCGCCGCAGCAGGTCCCGCGTCCCGCCCTCGAGGATGACCATGCGCCCCCCGCTGCACAGCACCCGCCGGACATCGCGCAGAATCGCACGCCCTGACAAATCGTCGAGGTCGACGGCCAGCGCCTCGGCGTGGACGATAACGAGGTCGAACGAGTCCGGATAAAACGGCAGCGCATCGAGGGCGCCAAGGCGCACGTCGATGTGGACGGGAACGCGCGCAGCCGCGGCCTGCGCTCGGTCCGCCTGCTCGGGATCCGCGACCGCGATGGCCGCATGACCCTGCGCTCCGACCCCGTTTGCGATCGCGGCGGCAAGCCGCGAATCGTCAACGCCGATCTGAAGCGCGCGGTCCCCTTCACGCACGCCGGCCATCGCCAGCGGCGACGTGCTGCGGGTGAACCGTCGGGGGAAGAACATCGCCGACGGACCACTATAGAACGAAGGCTGAATCATTCGCGGGTGCTGGTGCCGCGGGCGTACACGTGCCCGTTAATCTCGATGCCGAGGAACAGGCCGGTATGTTTGGCCGCATCCTTGGCCGGATGCGCGATGATCTTCGCGGGATTGCCCGCCTTCACCACCTGCGGCGTTACCCCGGAGGCGAGCACCGAGGCGACGGGGGCCAGCTCGAACGTCCAACTCTCGGTTTTGCCTTTCTCGCCGTCGACCGGCACATCCATCGTGATGTAGACGTGGGGATTTGCCCACCTGACGGTGGTGATCACACCTTCCGCGGTGATGGTCTTTTCATCTTCATAAACCTGATGGGAGTGGTGCGCCCAAGCCGGCGAGACGAGAGCGATGAGTGCGATCGTGGTTGCCAACCCTGACTTCCGTAACATGCAGTGCTCCTCGATGTTTGTCCCCAACTGGCTCGGACGCGCCGCTTTCTGATTTGTAGTCGTACACCAGCTCCCGCAGGAGCTGCTGCAGCGAACGCAGGAATCGCTGCCGCTCGTGCTGCGGGCAATTCGACCATTCCGCCCAGATCGCGCGTTCCAGTCGCCCTATTGCCCAATCGATCACGAAACCCTGCTGTTTTCGCGCCTGCGCTCGCGGGTCCCTGATCCCCGCTTCACGAAGCGCCTTCTTCACCGACAGCTCCCCCGCGGCCACTTTCGCAAGCAGTTGCGGAGCCTCGCGAGCCAGGCGGTCAACCCGTTTGACTGTCGTCCCCGAGACGCCGAGATACGCCCCGATCTCGTCGGCCGATTCTCTGTGACTGCCCTGGGACCGTGAGAGTGCTTTGCGGCCCCGCGGCTGTCCCTTGGCCTGCGCCTTTCGCTGTTTCGCTCGCTCCCTGGCGTGTTCGATCGGCGCCGCGAGCTCCGCAAACTGCTCACTCGCGAGCTTGCGAATGGCGCATACCTGCTCTTTCGAAAGATGTCTCCGGACAAGATTGCGCGACTGGACCTCCCACCAGGGATCGCGTCCATTCCACGTCACCGTCGGACACGGGACACCAAGTTTCTGACACGCCCGATACCGATGTCGTCCATCCAGAATCTGCCCTTCGTAGACGAGTACGGGCAGCTTCACACCATGCTGGCGGATGTCCTCGACCAGCGCAGCGAAATCCGCCTCGCTCATGTCAGGAAACAGCTTCGCGACGGGATGAGCTGTCAGAGCCTTGTTCACCGTCTCGCGAGAATCGCACAGAGACGTTCGGGTGTATGTAAATGTTTGTAACTAGGCGTCGGGCGCGATGAGCAGACTGTAGCCGTCGCCGTGAACGGTGCGGATGTATCGCGGTTCATGGGGATCGGGTTCGACCTTGCGCCGCAGACGTGCGACGAAGTTATCCACGGTCCGTGTCAACGGTGTCTCGTGATAGCCCCAGACCAGCCGCAGCAGTTCGTCTCGGGTGACGACCTTGCCGGCGTGTTCGGCGAGATGCTGCAGGATCGCGAACTCACGCGACGTCAGCTCGATCGGATCGCCGTTGCGTGACGCGCTCATGTGCTCGAAATCGACCGTCACGTCGCCGAGTGTGAGCTTCGGAATGCCGGGTTGCGTCCGCCGAAGGACCGCATGGATGCGAGCCAGCAGTTCATCGAGCGAGAACGGCTTGGTGACGTAGTCGTCGGCGCCAAGCTCCAACCCGCGAATCTTGTCCTCCTGCTGCGTACGCGCCGAAATGATGATGATTGGCGATCGCGCGCGGCCGGCGTTCACAGATCGGCACACTTCGAAGCCGTCCAAACCCGGAATCATGACGTCCAGCAGAACGAGGTGTGGACGCTCAGTACGAATCCTCTCGACAGCCTGCAGTCCGTCAGGCACGCACTCGACGGCAAATCCCTCGTATACGAGGTTGTCGTGAAGCACGCTCGCCAGCGTCGCGTCGTCTTCGACAACGAGAATTCGTTTCATGTTGATCTCGTCGCTCGAGGGAAAGCCAGTTCTACTCGAGTGCCCTCACCAATCCTACTGTCAATACGCATGGACCCACCGTGCGCATCGACGATCTGACGGACGATGGCCAGGCCGAGACCGCTCCCTCTTCCAGCCGCATTTCGACCGCGAAAGAATTTGTCGCATGCGCGGTCGATCTCGTTCTCCGGAATCCCGATCCCGCTGTCGCTGACGCTCAACACGACGACAGAACCGGAAACTTCAGCGCGGATCCGTACCACTCGCGTGTCGGTCGAATACTTGATCGCGTTGTCGATGACGTTAGTCAACGCGAGCACGACAGCCGAACGGTCGGCCCGCACCGGAGGGAGATCTGCTGACAGATCAGCGTGAACGGCGAAGTTCTGTTCGACAAGTACGGCTTCGAAGATCTCCAGGGCATCGGTGACGAGGTCGCTCACCTCCACCGGCTCGAACCGATACGCGTGCGCGACGTCGTTGAGCCGCGAGTACGCGAGGAGATTGTCAATCAACCGGGTGAGGCTCTTCGCTTCGCGCGAGAGCAGCTTGGCGTAGTGATGGATCTTGTCCGCCGATTCGTAGCGGCGTCGTACCAGGGTGTCGGCGACGAGTTGAATCCCAGCTAGCGGCGTCTTGAGCTCGTGCGTCACGCCCGAGACGAAGTCCGATTTCATGCCCGCCAGTTCGGCCGCCACTCTGATACCTCGAACGGTGACGATCAGTCCGACGATCGCAACAATCGCCGCGACTGCCATAAGAACGAACGCCCGATCATTCGCAATCCCGGACGCCTCCAACGGACTGCCAGAGATCACGCGCGCACGTGCGGTCCACATGCGAACCGGAGCCGTATCGGGCGGCAAGAAGGCGAGGAGTGTCCGATCGAAGAACGCCAGCTGAAAACGACGTTGTGCCGACGCGCTGCCAGAACTGGTCGATGTGGGAGCGACGCTGTTGGAGGCGACGGGTTGTCCGGCTGCATCCACAATTTCCAGCGCGATATCGTCCGCTCCCTCTCCAATCCGCGCCAGCTGACGCAGAAGATCGTTGAAATAAAAGCGACGCACCCAATCCAGATTCACCGTAAAGCCGACCAGCCCAGCCAGTTTCTCGGGCTTCTCGATGTCGTAGAACAGGCTGACGACGACCTGATAAGGACGCCCTGCGATGTCGGTCTGAAAGACTGTGAACGGCGGCTGGCGTATGGCCGCCTGGCGCGCTTGCGCTACGACATGACGTATCGGTTCCGCTTCGACGACGACCTCGACTGGATACAAGCCGCTTGACTCGGTCCGCGAATGCCACGGAGGAGGCCTGTCGGTGCGCGTGAATACGTAGGTACGGCCATCGGCGGCGCCTGATGCTTTCCAGGCGAAAAATGATTCCGGATACGGGAACCGCGCAAAGCCACGAGCGAACGCATCCGCAAGATCGTACGGCGGCTCACGCGCGAGCTGCGCGGGCGTGATCGGCGCCAGTACGGTCGCATAGGCGCCCTTCATGTCCTGCGTCAATCCAGCCCACAACAACGCGAGCTGCTCCGCTGCGCGCTGATCCAGAAGGATGGCCGCATTCCGCTTCGCCTCTCGCGTCGCTCGGTACCCGAACCAGACCACGGTGATCGTTGCGAGGCAGAGCGCGACCGCGAGAACCAGAGAGCCGACCAGCGACGAGGTTGAGAAGAGCGACCGTCCTGGCATGCCTCACTATTGCTGCAGCTCCTGCTCGCGATAGTACCTTGCCGCGCCAGGGTGGAGGGGAATCGGCGTCGCGGATGCCCAATCGACGTTGACCTGCCGGCCGACGTCGTGACCCTGAGCTAACTTCGGCAGGTTTTCGAACAGCGCCTTCGTGAGCCGGTAGACGAGCCCTTCGTCGAGGTCGTTCCGGCAGACGAGCAGATTCTCGACGGCGACCGTCCTGACCGGCTCTGTTTGTCCGACGTAGGTATTGGCGGGAATCACCCAGGGTTTGAAAAATGGATAGTGCGCGCGAATCCGACCTGCCACTTCGGGTCCAACCTCCAGCAGGCGCACGGGCACACGACGCGCCAGCTCGTTCATCGCCGCCAGTGGATAACTCGCCAGCACGAGCGCACCTGAGAGGCGATCCGATTCCAGCACCTCGAGTAGATGGTCGAGCGTGAACCGGGTCACGGTGAGATCACCCGACACCAGATCGCTGCCCACCACAACTGGATCGTCGTGGCTCAGCGCCGGAAAGAAATCCGTGACGGCCCCGCCGAATCCAACCCGCGCCCCGCGGAGATCCGCGAGCTTGTAAATGGAGCTGTCGTCGCGGACGACGACGTGCAACACGCTGCTGTATACAACTGCGATTCCGCGCAAGCGCGTGTACGGACCATCGCCGCTCTGCGTCCCTCGTGCGTAGGCAGTGTAGGCGATATCGGCGCCGACAAACGCGAGATCGATAGCGCCCTTGTCGAGTTCATTGACCTTGCGATCCGAGCCGACAATCGGCTCTGCCGACGCCTTCACTCCGGGAATCTCCTCGTTGTATACCCGGACCAACGCGGAGCCGAACGCGTCGTAAAACCCCGTCGGACTGCCGGTCGCGATGCGAACCGTCCGCAACTGTCCATCCGCGGCGGGCGCATGACATCCGGCGGACACGCAGATCACAATCGTGACCCACGCGCTTCTCCTCATACGCGTCATCCAGCAACACTGCACGGCGGCGGGAGTATATCAGCGCATCTGGCGGTGTTGACCTCGATCGGGCACAGGCGTATAAGGTCCGACATCATTCCGGACTACGCCTGATCGCGTAACGGAGGACTGGTATGCCCGAGGGGATCACGAACGTGCATCGGCGCATCGTCGCTGCACTGGGTCCCGTCTTCGTTCCCTCGCGTCCCGGGGATCCCGGGTACAAGGAGCTCGAACCATACGACATTACTGACCATGTCATGCAGCAGCGGCCGGATGAAGATGCCGGTGACCTGCGCTTCGGTATTGCCGGTGGCGGCAACGACTGGCTGAAGCCCGAGTCTCTCGAGCGCTTCAACGCAGGCGCGCAGCCATTGTTCGGCGGCACAAGCTTCGTCGACCTCGACGAGAAACAGCGCGAGGAGTACGTCGCGGCGGTCATCGACGGCAGCAGGATTGCGGACAAGGCGCAGCGCGACCAGCTGCAGTCGTTTTATCGAAACGCGCGCCGTCGCATTCTTCGCGTGTTCTACAGCAACTACCCCGAGCATCAGGTTAAACGCGATGTGCACGGGGTGCCGATTCTCAAACCGGGCGACACGCATCAGGAGACGAACCCGAACACCAACAAGATGGTGACGGGGTGGGACATTGCCGGCTACAGGCCCACGGCGAGCTGGGAAGAAGAAGAACGGATGCGCGAGCGCGCGAAGAAGACTCTTCCCTACTGGTTCGAGGGGGATGTTGTCCGCCTGCACCCGAATCGGCCACCGACCGCAGCGGCAGTCAAAACGGGCGATGGCCACGACTATTACGATGTCATCGTCCTAGGAGGCGGCACCGCCGGTTGCATCATCGCAGGCCGACTCGCCGAGCGCGGCCTCAACCCGAAGACCGGCGACCGTCTGCGGGTCGCGATGATCGAGGGTGGCGACGACTGGACGATTCACGATCCCGGTGTGCGTCCTGGATACGGCTACCCTGTCCGGCGCCGGATGATCACGAAAATCGCGGACGGCATCGGTCCCGACGGCGGCGGCGGTCCGGACTACGTGTGGCCAGCCGTCGGCTACGACGAGAACTTCAAGATCCTCGGCGGCTGTTCCATCCATTTCGGCGGTACGCTGTGGCTTCCCGCCGACGAGGACTTTGACTTCTATCGTCAAACGACCGGCGTGAACTGGGACTTCGCAAAATTCGGCGACGCGATCCAGGAAGTCCGGGATCTGTATCACGTGATGAACCCGCCGGACGCCTGGTGGACGAAAGGCGATCACGTCTGGGCGGACGGCGCGCGCTCTCTCGGCTTCGACGTGCGGGTCCCGGAGATCGCCTATCGCAATCCCATTGGCGATGACGGCGACTGCAGCCGGTACGACACGAAAGGGACGTCGCTTCCGTGGGCCTACCTCGGTCTCAACAACGGGCTCAAAGTGATCGCGAATGCCGACATCCAGAAAATCGTCATCGAGAAGCCGGCCGGCGGACGGCCCATCGCAACAGGCGCGGTCTACAAGGACAAAGCCGGTGTGATGCATGAAGTGCGCGCCGCCCGCGTGGTGGTGGCGCTCGGCACCGGCTTTACGCCGGGACTGCTGTACCGCTCAGGGTACGGTCAGCGTGAATTCCTCGGCGATAAGCTGCTTGTGGAAAACGCCAACGTTGGCCACCACCTGACCGGTGATGCTGACTTGATCAGCACCGCCTACATGGCCGAGGAGGTCACCCCCAAAGGGCAGACGGGGCCCGTCGCGGATCCATGGGTTGCGACGACGCCGCGTCCGTGGGGCGAACTGACGTGGCAGGTTCGCGGCGGCGCACCGGGCGAAGGCACTCCGATGGGCACCGCGGTCGGCATCTACGCTCCCGAATACGGGTGGCAACACAAGGAGTACATGCGCGACGGCGCCGGTGCCCGCCGAATGTTAATCTGGCGCAACCATGTCGGCGCCATTCCGGCGCAATGGCGTGTGCGCCCCGACCGGAAACTCGAGCAATACCAGGTCGATGTTCCGCGCATCAACGCCAGCATCAAACACATGGAAGAAATCGTGCGCGAGTGGCAGAAGAAGCTCTCGATGAAGGTCGTCAAGACCGACTTCCGCGCCTTCACACGCAATGCCCAGACGATCGAGCCGTTCCATCGCACAGGGACGGCACGGGCGGGAGAGAGCCGCGAGAACTCCGTCTGCTCATCGGACTTTGATTGTCACGACATCGATCATCTGCTTTTCACCAGCGGCGCAGTCATCCCGAAGACATTCTTCTGGAGCTGCGGGCCGATTGCCGTGAACGCCGCGTACGCATGGAGGCGGATGATCGCAAACCACTTCTCCAAAGGGTGCTCCACGAAAGGATTCGCATGATGAAGACATGGTTGTGTGCCGGCTTGAGTGTGCTCGTCGCAGCGACAGCGCTGACGCGATCAGTCTCCGCGCAACGCGCGCCTCAGCCGCTGTCAGTCACCGTCAGCCAGATCAAGCCGAACATCTACTGGGCGGCGGGCGGCGGTGGAAACTCGGGCATCATCATCGGCGACAACGGCGTCATCGTCGTCGATGCGAAGTCGACGGCCGAGGGCGCCAAACTGCTGCTCGCCGAGATTGCGAAGCTGACGCCCAAGCCCGTGACCCACGTCTTCGTCACGCACAGCGACGCGGATCACTGGGGCGGGCTCGACGCGTTTCCCCCGAATGTGACCGTGATTGCCTCCGAAGGGTTCCGAAAGGAACAGCAGGTGATAAGCGCCGCAGGCGACGCGCCCAATCAGCGAGTTCCCAGTCGCCTGGTCAAGCAGGGCCGCGAGGCGATGACAATCGATGGTGTCAAGCTCGAGGCTGTCTTCTGGTCGCCAGGCCATACCAGCGGCGACCTGCTCGTCTTCATCCCCGATCAGCGCATTGTGTTCACCGGCGACGTGACGTCGAACGCGCGTCCCGAGCCGACGCTGCACGAGAACAAGGGCGCAACGGCTGACGGATGGATAGCGACAGTGACCAAGATCGTCGCACTTCCCGCGGATCTGTTTGTGAACGGCCACGGTGAAGCTGACACATTCGCGCGACCGTGGCTCGAGCAGCGTCTGAAGAGCGCAACGGAAACACGCGACAAGGTGGTCGCGATGGTGAAAGAAGGTCGATCGCTCGGCGATATCAAGACGGCCCTGAAGTCGGCTCCGCAGCCCGCGTCCGGGAATCCGACTTACGTCGAGGTCGTGTATTGGAACACGCTGCTTCGAGGCACGAAGGCCGGTACGAAATAGCTCTAACGCAGGCGGTCCTGTTCAAGGACCGCCGCATCCGCCGCGTTCCGCGGCATCACCTGCAACCAGAGATCGGCCATCTCGTCGGAAGAACGCGGTCCATAGATCACCTGACGCGGAGGCCGATTCGGGTTTCTGATGTTGTCGGCCGAATTGTCGTAGGTGTAGCGCATCGAGAGCAGGGTCCCGCGCGGAAGGTGGATCGGGGTCGCATACACGTACAGGTCCTGCCAGTTGAAATTCCAGTCCTTGATCCACACCAGCCATTTGACGGAGCCGTCAGGCAGCACGGCGAATGCTTTCATGTCCTTCGCGAGATAGTGGGCGTGCGGATACACGCTGAGCACATCAACATCGACGGGCAGCATGTATCTGGCGTTGACCGGATAGTCCTTTTCGCCAGCCGCAATGTCGATGAGCTCGGATCCCAGGCGAAGCATGACCGGGTCGGCCACGGGACGGTTGTCTGTGAAGAACAGACCGATCTGAAACTGCACGAGTTCCGGCTTGTCCGTTGGCATCAGGTGGGCGTTGATAACGGCATCGGTCTTCGGATCCAGCGGCCACGCCATCCCTTGGCGCTCGAATGTCGGGGTCTTTCCGGGCGTCCACCCGAGAAATCGGCCTGATGGACTTTCATCGGCGACACCGAGCATGCCGTCATAGCCGGGCTCAGGATCACTTTGATCCAGCAGTCTTGCCGCACCGGTCCGATCGAAACGCATCACCATGTGATGCACCACACGTGGATTGACTGGACGAAACTCGACGCCGCGCACGTAGCGTCTCATGGCGCCGGGGATCGGAACGACGAAGCTGCGGAAAACGTCCCCGTGTGATGCTGGGAGCGTATATGGCTGCGGAAGCTCGAGGACCACGTCGGGCCGTCCGAGCTGCCAGTCATCCCGCCATGTTGGCGGGATGGGCAACGTGGACCGATCGCCCTCGGGCGCGCCATCACTGACCCAACGCTGAATCACATCGATCTCAGCGTCGGATAACACGCGCGCGTTTGCGAACTCACCGAACCCGGGCTCGGGTGGCCAGGGCGGCATGGAGCGCTGCTTGGTGACGAGCGCAATCCGCTGCGCACGAAGCTTCACGTCGTCGTATGTCAGAAGGCTGAATGGCGCCGATTGTCCCGGCCGATGGCACGAGGAGCACCGAGCGTAGATGATCGGTGCTACCTCGTTGAAGGTTGGTCGCTGCGGCGATGGTTGTGCTGCCGCGACGCCGGCGAGCGCAGCACCCAGAAGAACCGCGAGCACTTACTTCGCGGGTGTCTTGAGAGACTCCTCGGCCGCTTTGCGAGACGGGCTTGCGACTGCCGCTTCAGCGCCGGCGCCTTTGTCCTTCAGACGGCCGCCGCCCAGGACGATGTTCATGAATCGAAGGTTTCCTTCGTGACACACGTATTCGAAGACTTTGTAATTGCCGTCGTCACGGGTCAACGGGAACGCGGCCTTCCACGTCCGGGCAAAGGTCTTCGGATCGTCGACGGTCACCTCGTAGTTGATCGTGTTGGCGTCAACCGGCGTGTAGCGTTCGACGACATGCAGCGCCTCGCTCGCAATGATCCCCTGCAGGCGGTCGGGGCTGTGCGTGACCTGACCCTTATCGTTGTAGTTGGTCACGTCGATCACCAGTGTGTTCCCTTCCCACCGCGCGCGTGAGTCGCCGTTCCAGAGTCGTATGTTCTGCGGAAGATGTGCGCCTCCGTTGATCGGGACGACGCGCGCGCCATTCAGTTCATACACGAACCCGATGTTCTCCGGGGTCTGCAGAATCTGCACCGATGCGTTGATGCTCGGGAACTGCGAACCAGGGACGCCATAGGTGATGCAACGCTCTGCGGGATTCAGGAACACGTACGAATCGGAATAGTGATCCGTGTTGTAGTTCTGCTTGGCGACCGGACCGGGCAACACCGGCACCTTTCCATCGGGCGGGTCTACGATCAGTGACGCGCGCTTCTCTACCCGCTTCGCCCGAATCGGACCCTCGGCATAGAACGGGTTGACTTCCTCCGCGCCATTGCGCTCGGAGGCGCGGCGCTGCTGAGCGGCTCGCTGCGCGACATCGGAAGACCCGGCCGTTTCAGCCGTCTCGCCGACGCGCCGCCGCATCGGTGTACCTGGCGTCTCGAGCGGGGTTTCGTCGAAGTACAACCAGAGTCCCGACAGATCCGGATGGCCGTCCGCCGTCTTCCGAATCGGGCCTGCCTTACTGTTGGTCCCGGCGTTCTGGGCCGCCACATCTGCTGACCAGAGCCATCCGGCAACGATAGCGAGGACTGCGGCTGAAACGGCCCACCGCTGAGTCATAGACCCTCCTTGATAAGCGCGGAGATCATACGCTCGCGATCAGGCCGCCATCAACCCGGACAACCGACCCCGTCACGTACGACGCTCGTTCGCTTGCGAGAAACGTCACCACGTCTGCGTACTCCTGAGGATTGCCGTACCGTCCGACGGGGATGGTCGACACGCTCTCCGCGACGATTTCCTCCAGCGGTCGCTTCTGGTTCTCTGCCCTGCTCCGATCGAGAAAATGAACACGGTCAGTTGCGATACGTCCTGGCGCCACGATGTTCGCCGTAATCCCGTCTGGCGCTACTTCACGCGCGAGTGTCTTCGACCATCCAAGCAAGGTCAGGCGCAACGCGTTCGAGAGGCCGAGATTGGGAATCGGCGTGACGACGCCGGAGGACGTACTCGTGATCACGCGTCCCCACTTCTTCTTCTTCATGTCGGGAAGAACGCCATCGGTAATCGCAATGACCGACAGGACCATCGACTGAAAATGCTTGCTCCACAGATCGGCGGCCTGCCCTGACGCACGCGTGGGCGGCGGTCCACCCGTGATGTTGACCAACACATCTACGGCACCAAGTTGCCGCCTCACGTCATCGAGGTGCGGTTCGATTTGCTTCAAGTCGCCGAGATCCCAGCGAAGTCCCAGCGCCTGAGACCCTGCCTTCCGACCATCTTCGACGGATCGATCAATGGCACCCTGATCCGTGCCGGCCACCGCCACCCTCGCCCCCTCCTTCCCGATCCCG
>JACXTT010002856.1_pt1 | contig 27054 bp, 27 predicted proteins | sample 9270951 | NCBI WGS metagenome assembly JACXTT01 (sample SAMN15532306, study PRJNA645909) | rock metagenome | isolation source: weathered quartz diorite | place: Puerto Rico | collected 2017-06-21 | reverse complement strand
AGTGATGGCCGTCTCCGCCGCGGGCGAGTGGCCCGGGGTGCGCCCGCTTACCGGGCTCATCGAGACGCCCACGATGCGGCCGGATGGCTCGCTCGTCTCCGATCCGGGGTATGACGCGCCGACCGGCTATGTGCTCATGCCAAGCGCGGAGTTCCTCGATGTGCCCGAGGCGCCATCGCAGGCGGACGCCAACGCCGCTTTGGCGGAGCTCTGCGAGGTGTGGTGCGACTTCCCTTGGGCGAGCGATGCGGCTCGTTACGTGCCGATTGCGGCGCTCCTCACCCTATTGGCGCGCCCCGCAATCGCCGGGAGCTGTCCGGCGTTCGTCTTTGACGCGTCCACCCCGGGTAGCGGCAAGACGCTGTGTGCGGACGCCGTGGCCGCGATCGCCCTCGGGCGCGAAGCCGCGCGCATGACCTGGCCGCCGGACGAGGTGGAGCTCGAAAAGGTGCTTGGGGCCTACGCCTTGCGCGGCGCGGCCCTCATCTCATTCGACAACATCACCTCCACCTTTGGCGGCGGCCCGCTCGATCGCGTGCTCACGGCCACGGACAAGGTGGAGCTCCGCGTGCTCGGCAAGAGCGAGGTACCGTCGCTCCGCTGGCGATCCGTCATTATGGCGAGCGGGAACAATATCGCCCTTGGCCCGGACACCACGCGCCGCGTGCTGGTGGCTCGCATGGAGCCGAACGTGGAGCGCCCCGAGGATCGGACATCGTTTAAACATCCTCGGCTCATCGAGTGGGTGTCCCAAGAGCGCCCGCGGCTCGTCCGCGCGGCGTTGACGATCCTCCGCGCCTACGTGGGCTCCGGACGGCCCGAGATGAGCGTTGCCCCGTGGGGGAGCTTCGAGGCATGGCGCGCGCTCATCGCCTCCGCGATCGTGTTCGCTGGCGGCCCCGACGTCTCCGGGTGCCGCTCGCGCGGCGAAGGCGAGCACGACCCTGACACGGCCGCGCTCCGTACCATCCTGCTCCAGTGGCCCATGCTGTCGTCGCAAGGCATCTCGGCCAAGGGAGCGGTGGACGTGCTGTACCCCGTCGATCGCCTCCGTGGCAATGCGCCCCCCGACGGCTTCAATTCCCTCCGCGAGGCCATCGAGGCCATGGTCCACACGATGCCTGGAAAGCCACCATCTCCGAATCGGCTTGGCCACAAGTTGAGACACTTCCGAGGACGGATCGTCGGTTCGCGGAGGCTGAATAACCGGTTTGACCGGAACCACACCGCGATCTGGCTCGTGGAGCAATCTGACGGGAACGGTGGGTTTGCTCCCCCGCGTTACCCGCAGCAACCAGCAAACGCACACTTGCAAGGATTGGGTGCGGGGGATGCGGGGGATGAAGGCTTGTTTTATACTCCGCGTGGGGAATTTGCAGAGAGTGATAATTAGGGGCTAGGGGTTGGAAAGTGCCATTGAAGCCCCGCATCCCCCGCATGTGTCGATTCTGAACAGTGAATCGGGCGAGTTGAAAAACATCCAACGCTAGCGAGCTGTGCCACGGTCGCGCCGTGCCATTCGCTCCCGGCAAGAGTCCCAACCCTGGCGGACGCCCGCGCACTACGCCCGAGATGGCGGAGGCCAAGCGGCTAGCGCGCGAGCATTCGCCCGCGGCCGTGCGGAAGCTGGTTGAGCTCATGGACTCCGAGGACGAGCACGTGCAGCTCAAGGCGGCAAACGCTGTGCTCGATCGCGCGTTCGGCCGGCCGGTACAGGAGACCATCGTGCGAGAGGAGCCTGGCGACGTGACGGCGGACCTTCCTCGGCCCGAACGGATCGCGCTCCTGGAGGCCGCGCTCCATGCGGAGCGAGGCGCGGAGGCCGAGGAAAACGCGGCCGTTCGCGCCACCCAAGACGCCATGCAGCGGGAGGCCAATTGATTCCCAACGAGACGAGCAACGCAACCGATGAAGCAATGAGCCGCGGGCGCTCGTCTCGTGGGCTGTTTTCGCGCCAGCGTACGCTTTCGCCGTTTTCGGCGATGATCCTCGGCTCGCTCCACCAGTCAGCGGAGCCAAAGTGCGCGGAGCCGGCGCATGTCTGATTTGCTTGCCTACGCCGCGCGTATCGCGCCACCGAAGCGTGACGTGTACGCCGCGCTCTTGCGTATCGACGCGGAGCTCGTGGCGGCCGACTTCCCGCCCCTGTCGGAGTGGTGGCGCGACACGCTCAAGGGATTCTACGAGTCGCGCAAGCGCCGGATCGTTCTGCGCGTAGGCCGGCGCGGCGGAAAGAGCTCCAGCCTTTGCCGCGTCGCGGTGGCGGAGGTGCTCCACGGCGACCACAAGGTCCCGCCGGGCGACGTTGGCGTTTTTGCGTTCGTCTCCGTCAAGCGCGCCGACGCGAGCGAGCGACTCCGCACCATCGCAGAGATCCTCGACGTGCTCAAGGTGCCCCACGAGCAGAGCGGCGACGAGATCCGCATCCCTGGCACCAATCGCCTGTTTCGCGTGTACACCGCGAACTATCGCACGTCGGTTGGCATGACCCTTATCGGGCTCGTGGCCGATGAGGTTGCACGTTGGCGGGACGATGACACGGGCGCCAACCCGGCAACGGAGATCCTCCGTTCGATGCGACCGGCGATGCTCACCATGCGCAACGCGCATGAGTTTCTGTCCAGTTCGCCTTTCTCGACCATCGACGCGCACCATGAAGCCTTCGAGCGCGGGAACACGGACGAGCAAGCGGTGGCGTGGGCTCCGACGTGGATCGCTCACCCCGAGCAAACCGAGGCGCGATGTCGCGAGCTGGAGCCGGATGAGCCCACGTTCCGCCGCGAGTACGGCGCGGAGCCAATGGGAGCCGGCCTTTCGAGCTTCCTCGACGCGCGGGCGATCGACGCCGCGATCCACGAGTACGACCGCGCCATCGCGCCCGGTGACATGCTCACGGCCGGCGCGGACTTCGGCTTCCGGCGCGACTCATCCGCGCTCGTCACGGTTCGGCGCCGCGAAAGCCTCGTGGTGCCGCTGGACATCGTGGAGATGCGGCCCGACCGCGAGCCGCTCAAGCCGAGCGAGGTGGTCAAGCGCTTCGCTGAATCGATGAAGGCGAGACAGCTCCGCGGCGTCATGGCCGACGGCCACTATCGGCAGAGCATCATGGAGCACCTGGAGACGCATGACCTTGCGTTCATCGACGCGCCAACAGACGTCCCGGAGACCTACGTGCGATTCCGCGTGATGCTTCACCAGGGCAATCTCCGGCTCCCGAAGCACGATCGCCTCATTCGCGATCTCAAGGAAGTGCAGAGCAGGCCGACCGCGGCCGGGCGCCTGTCGATCCTTCTCCCGCGTCGCCCCGGCGGCGGACACGCGGACATGGTGAGCGCGCTTGTGCTCGCGTGCTGGCAACGCGTCGGGACCGAGATCCCGAAGGTGCCCGACATGCCGGACGGCTGGACCCAAGCGGAGCTTGATGACGTGGGGCGCATGATCGCGAGGCGCCGCGCCGATCGCGGAGAGTCCTGGTACGACGATCAGTCCGCCTACGAAGAAGTGCAATGGGGTGCATCATGAGCGACGTTCGCGCCATCGATGAGTTTAAACGCTTCGCGGACGCATGCCGCGAGCGCGGGATCGTCAGAGCCAAGCTCGGAGACATGGAGCTGGAGCTGGCGCCGCGCGCGCCGGAGTACCACGGGCTCGATGAGCTCCGAGAGAACGAGCCATCCGCGCCGACTGGCGATGATGGCCGATACGACCATTCTGGCTTGCGACCCAAGCGCAATACGGCAGGTGCCAATTGAGCGATCGATTCACCAGCGTTGCCCGCGTCGACTTCCGCGAGCCTGTACCGCCGCCGGGTAAGCCCGTGACGGACACGGTGCGGCACCTGCAATCGGTCGATCCAACCGGCGCGCGGTACTGTGAGAGCATCGCCCTGGCCGGCGAGTTCATCGTGGCCGGAGGCGAGCTCTACCCGATCGGCGTGGTCTCCAAGATCACTCCGGCCGCAGAGGAGGAGTAACCCGTGGTCGATCTCCTGAATGCCGATCAGCGCTGGTGGCTCGCGGACGAGGAAAGCGATCTCGCCCGGCTTGCCTATGCCGCGGCACAGGAGGTTGACCAGTACACGAGCGAGCGCCGGGAACAGATCCTCGATGCCTATTGCCTATACGGGGACAGCTCAGCGCTTGGCGCGTTCGGCGATGCCTTCGAGCGCGTAGCCCCCGGCGGCATCTCGCGCAACGTGATCGCGAGTGCGACGGACACTGTGGTAAGCGAGGTGACGCAAACGACGCCGCGCCCCATGTTCGTGACGGTGGGCGGCAATTGGCTGGAGCAAGAGCGCGCCCGCAAGCTGACGTACCATTGCGACGCGGAGTTTGACGAGTGCGACGTTAGGCCGCTTGCAGAGCAGGTTACGCGAGACGCGGTGATCGCCGGCCTCGGAATCCTCCGGCCGTACATTGATCCACAGACCGGAACGCGCGTGCTGGTGGAGCGCATCTTCCCAGCAAATCTCATCGTTGACGATCGGAACGCGATCGATGTGCTTCCGCGATGCTGGTACGTGCGCCACCTGGTGGACCGCTGGCATTTGGCGGAGCTCTACCCGAATCGGGCGGACGCCATCCGCCACGCGCGCGTTGCTCCGGGCGCGTGGTTCGCCGATGCCGCGCGAACCAAGGACATGGTGGAGGTGATCGAAGCGATCCACCTGCCAAGCCGCGAGGACAAGAGCGACGGCCGGCGCGTGCTCGTCCTGACGGACGCGGTGTTGGTCGATGAGCCTCACAAGTGGGATGACCCCGGGATGTGCTTCATTCGCGCGGTGAAGCCCATTCGCGGCTTTTGGGGCGGATCGCTTGTCCACCGCGCCGCGCCGACACAAACGGAGCTCAACAAGCTACTTCGGCGCGTGCAAGACTCGATGCACCTCCACGCCACGGCGATCTGGTTCGTCCAGCGCCAGGCGCGGATCGTCAAGTCGCACATCGTCAACAACATCGGCGCGATCGCGGAGTACGACGGCAACGTACCGCCACAGCAGCATACGCCCACGTCGATGAGCGGCGAGGTTTACGCCTACATCGAGGCCCTGGAGCAGAGGATCTACAAGCTCATGGGCGTGTCGGAGCTCTCCGCGTCGAGCCTCAAGCCGAAGGGCCTCGACTCCGGGCGCGCGCTCCAGGTCTACAACGATGTGCAGTCCCGCCGCTTCATCTCGTTGGAGCGCGACTTCGAGGGCTTGTTTACGGAGCTCGCGCGCCAATTCGTCCGGCTGGAGACGATGATCGCAGAGGAGCACCCGGAACACGAGGTGATCTACGCCGACGGGTGCAAGCGCGAGCGCATCCAGTGGCGGGAGATCGACCTGGAGCGCGATCGTTTCCGCGTGCGGGTGTTCCCCGCATCGGCGTTCCCGACGAATCCCGCCGCCAAGATCCAGATGCTCCAAGACATGCTGGGCTCCGGCGTAATCGATCAGCAGGGCTTCTACGAACTCGCGCTCGATGTGCCCGACCTGGAAAGCGTGCGCAATCGCATCGTTGCCCCGCTGGAGCTGTTGCACAAGCGCTTTTCCAAGATGCTCTACACGGCGGAGTACCTCGCCCCCGAGCCGTACATGGACCTTGAGCTCGGTCTCAAGGAATGCGCCTTGGCGCTCCAGCGCGCCGAACTGGACGAGTGCCCCGAAGAGCGGCTTGACCTCTTGCGCCAATGGCTCGCGGACGCGGAGCACATCCTGTCTCTTGCAGCGCCACCTGCGAACGACGTTCCGCCGATGCCGGGGGCGCTTGTGCCGCCCGAAACTCTCCCGGGCATGCCGCCCGGACCAATGCCACCGCCGGGCATGCCGCCCGCGCCGATGATGCCGCCTCAAGCGGCGTAAGGAACTCGCATGCCCGACAACGCACAGCCGAACGCCATCGCTACGTCCGCCGCCGATGCCACCGCCGCGCCGCAGGCGCCGCAACCTCCGGCGGTCACCATCCCCGAGTCCACGCCGCTGGCCGATCGCATGGCGGCGGCAAACGCCATCCTGGAGGCCACCGACGGGGGCGAGGCCGCGCCGGCCGGTCCGGCGGCGAAGCCGACTCCGACCGCTGACGGCGACGCGACGATCGGCAAGAGCGCCGATTCGCCCAAGGCGGATCCGGCCCCGGAAGGGGGCGACGCCCCACCGCCGGATGCAAAGCCCGACTCGCCGGAGGCGAAGATCCACGAGCAACAGCGCGCCATCCAGGCGGAGGCCGCTTACATCCGTCGCCAGCGGCAGACGCTCCAGGATCAGGCGCGCGAGCTGGAGAAGGCGCGCACGACCATCGCGGAGCAGATGCGCGAGGCGCAAGAGCTCTCCGTAATGCTCAAGGGCGATCCCGTGGGGGCGGTGGCGCGCCTCGCCGGCAAGACGGGCATGAAGCCGCAAGAGTTTCTCCAGCGCGCGATCGAGCGCCTGGCCGGCGACGCGCCGACCGATGGCGGCGGGAGCGAGGCCGCAGAGGAGATCCGCCGCATGCGGGAGGAGATGCGACAGGAGCGCGAAACCATCAAGCGCGAGCGCGAGCAGGCCGCGTGGACACAGCACGCGGCCCGCGAGAAGGCGTCGCACGTGGAGCGCCTCGCGGGCGTCTACAAGGCCAACGCCGCGCAGTACGCACCCCTTGGCGAGCTAACCGAAGGCGCGCTCAAGTCCACATTCGAGGAAGCGGTGGACTACTGCTTTGCGAACGGAATCGAGGCGAGCGCGTTTGATGTGCTCCAGATTCTATCCAACAACGAAAAGCGTGCTAGTGATCGTCGCAGATCATCCGCACGGGATCCCGGTAATCCTGGCGCCGCTGCGCAGAAACCGGAGGCCACCGGAAACGGTGGTACGGGTTCGGTTCAGCCCGGCGCCGCTGCGCAGAAGAACGACGGGGCGAAGCCTCGGACAGTCACGCAGAGGGACGCTGCACAAAGCAGCGGCGCACGTCGGGATCTCACCATGCAAGAGCGGCTTTACGAAGCCGACGCAATCTTGCGCGGTGAGGCGTAGACCGGGGATTGGTGCCGAATAGGCGGTAGCCGCTCCGTAGTCCGCCCGCGTCGCGTCCGCGCGCGGAGGACTACATGGGTACTTTGGACGGCACTGCCTATGCAAAGGCACTAAAAACCATCTACGCGGAGGGCTTCGAGGTTGTCTGGTACCCCGAGAGTCCCTTCGTCGCGTGGATCACCAAGTCGTACGACTTCGAGGGTGATGGGCGATTCGTCAATCCGCTGTACGAGGGTCCGCAGGGCGGATCGAGCGTGGCTGTTGCGCTGAACGCGCAAAGCACGCTCCAGCACGATCGGTTCCTCGTCACCCGCAAGAAAGAGTACGTCATCGCGTCGATCGACAACGAGACGCTCCGCGCCTCGCGATCGAAGAAAGGCGCGATCGGCGCCGCGCTCAAGACGAGCGTGGACGCCGCGATGTACTCGTTTGGCCAGCAGGTTGGGACGCTGGCTTGGGGCGATGGTTCGGGCACGCGCGGCACCGTGGGCGCTTACGCCGGTGGCGTCATCACCCTCAAGCAGATCCGCGATGTAGCCAACTTCGCCAAGGGAATGCGCCTCGTCACCAAGACGGCCGGGGTTCTCAACGCTGGAACGGCGCTCATCACGGCCATCAACCGCGAGGCCGGCAAGCTGACTGTCACCCTCGAAGGTGGCATGGCCGATCCGGTCGCGAACGACACGATCGCCCGAAACGGCGACTACACCGCAAGCGCCGGCAACGTGATGACGGGCGTCCTTGGCTGGGTCCCGGCGACCGCGCCCGGTGGCGGCGACAACTTCAAGGGCGTCAACCGCTCCGTGGACATCAACCGGCTTGCCGGGACGCGCATCAACGGCGGCGGGCGGCCCATCGAGGAAGTCTGCATCGACGCTCAGGCAGAGCTGAGCTTCCACGGCGGGCGCGCTGACACGCTGTGGATGAACAGCGTCCGCTTTGCGGAGCTGCTCAAGAGCATGCACAGCAAGGCGTGGATCCAGCTGCAGAGCTCGGGCGGCAAGGTCGCGGTGAGCTTCACCGGTATCTCGCTCGCGGGCGAGCGAGGCCCCGTCGCCGTGATGGCGGATCCGAAATGCCCGTATAGCTACGGGCTCATGACGCGGCGCGAGGCGTGGGAGCTCGCATGCCTCGACGACATTCCGCACTGGAGCGACGAGGACGGCAACAAGTTCCGCGTGGAGCAGTCGGCCGATGGCATTCAGTTCCGGCTGAAAGCCTACGGAGACTTCATCTGCAATCGCCCGGTCGATTGCGCGCTCATCAACTTCGACGCGTAAGAGGGAACCATGGGTATCTACAAAGATGCAGTCGATCTCATCAAGCACCTGATCCAGTCGATCGGTGTCCCCGCCGACCTGGATTACCTGTTTCGGACGCGGGTGATCCGGGTGCTCATCCCGGCCGATGCCGCCGCCGCCGACGCGAGCAAGTACGAACTCCTCATGGCCGACAAGGCCATGACGATCACCAACGTGGACTTGGTGCCCGGCGCGGCTCTGACGGCCGATGACACGGACTACAAGACCTTGACGCTCGGGAAGGGCGACAACGCGGGCGGGGCGCTCACCTCGCTTGCGGCCAAGACCACCAAGATCACTGGCGGTACTGGCAATTGGGCGGAGGGCGCCAAGATCAACTGGCTGGCCACCCGAAAGGCGCTCACCGCCGGACAGCGCGTCGCGCTGGACGTGGCCAAAACGGGCAACGGCGTGGTGGTGCCCGATACCCTCATCGAGATCACGGTCGAGTACGACTAGGAGGCTCCCATGGGCTACAACGGGTTTTTTCGACCGTACAGCAACGCTCGCAACCTCACGATCGCGTCCGTATACTTCGAGACGAACAACAACCTCGATCCCGACGCGACCAAGATCGTGGACATCGGAGGCGAGGTTTCGACCATCCTCCGCGACGCCGCGGGACGCATTGCGATCACGCTGAAGAAGCGGTACCGCAAGGTGCTCATTCCGGGGCACGCGGTGGGCGGGACCACCGGCAACAAGATCAGCGTCTCCAGCATCGTGGAAGGTCCGGCGGCGGCGAACGTCGTGAAGATCGATACCTACGCGGCGGCGGGAAACGCAAAGGCGGACATCGCCGGCCTTCCGGTGATGCTCACGCTCCACCTGTACAACTAGGCGCCTCGCGCCTCTTGAGGTGTCTCCATGGCCGCTAACGTGACGCTGCTACAGATGCGCACGCGGGTCCGCGAACTCGCGGACATGGAGACCTCCGCGCAAGCGTCGGCGTTCGTCGATGATGCGGAGCTGACGCGCGCGATCAACCGCGCCTTGAAGCAGCTTTACGGCAAGCTCGTGGTTGCGCGCGGCAATGACTACTACGCCACGATTACCACCATGGCGACGGTGGTCGATCAGGCGAACTACGCGCTGCCGGCCAACTTCATGCAGCTCCTCAAGGTTGTGGTTACCGATGGTTCCAGGTGGAAACCGCTGAATCGTTGGGGCTATGACGAGTGGGCGAACCTTCGGGAGCTCGAAGCGAACACAGGCGGGATCGAGTTCTACAAATACCAGCTCGTTGGCGCGAACATCGAGATCCGGCCAGTCCCCAAGGTGACGTCGCATACTCTCCACATCCATTACATAAAGACGTTTACCGAACTCGCCGCTGACGGCGACACGTTCGATGGCGTGAATGGTTGGGAAGATTGGTCGGCTTATAAGGTGGCGATCGACATGCTCAACAAAGAAGAATCGTTCGAGCAAGCATCGGCACTCGCAGCGCAACAGCGCGAGTTGGAGCAACAGATCGAGGCTATGGCAGGCAACCGCGACGTCGGCGAGCCTCCGACGATGCAGGACACGCGGCGGGATTGGCCGTTGGCGCGTGCGCGCGCAACCTGGAGGTGGGACTCCTAATGCCTCCACGAGCCGCAGTGACACCCAAGCCCGGGACGAATCCGAGTCGTGCCGCGTTCGATCAGGGACAGATGGCTGGAGCCGCAGAGGGACAGCGGCGCCAGGCGCCCCCATTTGCCAGCGGCGTTGCTCTGGCCGTCGAACTTGGTCCGGGAGTCACGAAGGTCGTTTCGCATGGCCTCGGTTACGTACCAAGGGGCTTCATTGTCATCGACGCTTTGGGCGCCGCGGTCATCGACAGCACGGCCAAAACGTCGAAAACGATTACCATGAGAAACAGCGGCGGTGGTACCGTGAAGATCACGGTATGGGTATACTAGATGCCACGGACGAACGTTGCCATTCCCATTTCGCATGGTCTTGATACGAAGCTCGATGAGCGCCTTCGTGCTCCAGGTCACCTCTCGCTTTTGACGAACGGCTATCAAAGGAAGCCAGGTGCAGCCTCGAAGCGGAATGGCTTCACTAGGCTTGGATCTACGATCCAGGGCGAAAGCGGAACGACGGCGAACCAGGGGGCGCCAAAGGGCATCTTTTCCACGGGAGACGAGATCTGCGTTCGCGGTTACCGTTCGCTCTATGCCTATGTTTCGCAGCATGGAAAGTGGTACAACCGCGGCGCGATCTCGCCATGCGTCGGAGCGCAGCGCAACGTATGGCGCGATGCGCGGCACCTGATGAGCATCGATACATGGATGGCTGGCGGATATGTCGTCTATATTGCCAATGCTCAGCGTCAGGTCGATGCCGCCAACAATTATGAGTATTCGATCATCTTCCGCGCCACGACCGCCGACGAACAAGTAGTGATCGACAATGCAACGCTTTCCGGCCCATCCGCCGGATCCGCAACTGGCGTCACGCTGGGTCCCGTTCATGCTACCGCCGATGCGAGTAGAGCCATTCTCATGTGGCAGAACGGCAACGGTGGAACGACATTGACCATCTATGAATGGCTGTTTTCGACGCCAACGGCGGCGCCAACACTCCAGACGACTAAGAACGATCTCTACATCCATGCGACCAAGCAGGGCCGTCGCTCCTACGATTGCTGCTCCGTCCCTTCGTCGGGGTACTGGGCATACTGCTATATCGAAAATACGGCGCAAAACATCAAGGTATTCGTGATGAACGGTAGTACGCAGATTGCGACTGCTACCTTGACTACGGGTCACACCCACGAAGTGTGCGGGATCGCCTACGGTGCAACCTCCGGGCAGCTCTATATCATTGCTGCAACGGACTCAAATCCCTACCAGGTGGAGGCATGGGCACTCAACCCGGCTAGCCTGGCGACCATCGTTGGTCCAGTTGTTGTCGATGGCTACACCATCAATGAGCGCGTGGAGTCGGTCGGAATCGTGGAAGGAGCCGTTGGAGGCGCGACGCGCGTGGCATGCGTATGGCATAAAACGGCAACGTCGGGCTTCAATCAGTCGTCGCTTGAAAACCGGACCTTCACTACGGCACTGGCCTCTCCCGACGCGAAGCATACGATCTACAACTGCTACCCGATCTCGAAACCATGGGTGGAGCGCGGACGATGCTACGTCGCGATGCATACCTGTGTCGGTACGGAGAATACCCAGGTAGGTGGAGCTTCCGTTGTCGATCTCATGTCGTATGACATTCTTGGCACGGATCGCGGCCATCATCTCGCATCCGCATACAACTGCGGTCTTTGCGGCGGAGATAACGATGATGCCTGGCGCGGATCGCTCAACCAGGTTTATCAGGTTGCGGGCGGCCAAGCTATCTACCGCTATGCGGACACGGTGGTGGGCTACAAGCTGACGAACACAGGCTCACGGTTCGTTGGCGAAGAGGTAGAATGGGACTTCACGCAATACCCGGTCAATCAGGTGGTAACACGCGGAGCTGCTGCCATCGGCGGCGGACTGATCTCCTGGTATGCTGGTGTGCTAACGGAAGAACTTGGTTTCTACCAAGGCCCCGTCATCAGCGGCACGGCGTCATCGCACCAGGTGATGGTCGGCACACTCGCTCATGGTGCGACCTACACATACCAAGCTCATCATGAAACCTACGATGAGCGCGGCAATTTGCTCCGGTCTATTCCTGGGCCGACGGTGTCCGTTACCACAGGAGCCGGAGCCGATGATTATGCCATCGATCTGACGATCGATTCACCCGGCGCGACGAGTCGCTACGGCAGGCGCAACTTCGGCGTGGTTGTCTACCGCGCCGATGCGGATGGGGTCTTCAACCGCGTTTGTGAGCCGCGCCGTACGCAATCGGCGCGGTCGGGAAACTTCTACTTCGAGACGTTTCGCGATCTCGGTACAGTGAAAGGCACCACTATTTATACGCAGGGCGGTGCCGAAGTGGAAGCCGCCGGGCCGGATGGCGCGTCGATCATCTGCACAAGCTCGCAGCGCGTATGGCTTGCGGGGTTTGGCAGGCGTGATCGGGTGCAATATAGCAAGCTCTATAACCCGGGCTCGGCGAGCGAGGATGCGATCGCGCCGGAGTACAACGGAACGTTCACGTTCATCATCCCCCGCGGGAAGAGGTGCACGGGCCTGGCGGAACTGGACGACAAGACGATCGTCTTTACCGCCGATGAGGTATACGCCATCGCCGGCAACGGCCCCGACGACGGCGGGCGCGGCTCCGACTTCTCCGGGCTCACGCCGATCACCACGGATACGGGGTGCATCGAGCCGCGGAGCGTGATCGCCTTACCTGGCGGCGTCATGTTTCAGGCGCGCGCCGGTCTCTACCTTCTCGGGCGCGATCTCCAGGTCACGTTCCTTGGCCAGCCGGTGAAGGACGATACGGACGTGTTCATGGAGATCACATCTGCTGTGCTCGTCCCGAAGGTCAACCAGGTGCGTTTCACGGCGCGGAAGGGCAGCAACGCCACGTCGATCATCCTCGTGTACGACTACAACACACAGGCATGGTCCAGATGGGAGCCAAAGAAGAGCGGCGGGGCGCTCCTGGACACCGTTGGCGCATGCATGCATGGGGACGTGTACTACGTGCTGGAGAGTGACGGGAACGTATGGGCCGAAGATCCGTCTACCTTCAAGGATGACGGCTCGGTCTACGTGCCGCTTACTATCATGTGGTCATGGCTCCAGGGCGAGGGCCAAAGCACGTGGTCGCGCGTGCGACAGGTGGTTGCGCTGTGCGCCAAGAGGGACAATCACGACCTGTTGATCGAGTTCTATCAGGACTTCGAGGCCGCGCCATCGGCTACCAAGACGTGGCCGGAGTCGGAGATCAACGCACAGCCCAACCCCGACGTTCGCGAGCAGATGATCGCCAGGATCGCGCGCCAGAAGTGTACGGCGTTCCGCGTGAAGCTGTACGACCAAGCGAGCGCAGGAACTACGAGCGGCGAAGGATTCAACTGCGCGGGTCTCATGGTAGAGCTCGGGGGAAAGCGCGGCCTCGTCAAGGCGGGCACGCAACAGAGGAACTAATGGCCGATTTGTTTGGAGATTTCACGCCACAGCAGGCCGAGCAGGCAAAGGCCGATATTGCGGACTGGCACCAGAAGTTTGGTCCTACCATCGGCTTTGGCGGCGGACTCTCGCTTGCGCCCGATTTCCAGCGCTGGTACAATCAGCGGGCGAGCGGCATTTTTGGCCAAGAGATCCCGGCGGCTCATAGCCTTTATCAGGGCGTCTGGTCGGGACAGGACTCTGCCGCGCGATGGCAAGCTCTTCGCCAGCTCGGCCAGAGCCAGAACGCTATGGCCACGGGGATGGCTGGAGGCAACCCGTTGGCGGCGCGAGCCGCTCTTTACGGCGGCGGTGCACAAGCCGCGGAGGCGATTGGCCAAGGGGCTTCGGCTCGTGAGGCCGAGGTTGGTAACGCCTGGAAACAGGGGCTGGAGGCTCACCTACGGCAGATGGGATACGAGACGGCGCTCCAAAACCTCTGGCAGACCAACCGTCTCGCTCGCGTTCGAGCGCAGCGTGGCGCTGACGTGGCGGCCCTCGGCTACGCGCAGGCGGCCCAGGACCGCTCAAACAGGATGCTTGCCGGTCTCAGCGGATTGGGCGCGAGCGGCGCAATGGGTCTTGCGAGTCTTGCCGGTGGAGATGAGGAGAACCCGACGCAAAACTACAACGGCATCGATCACGTTTCACCCTGGGGCTAAGCCATGACTATGCGCGCACCTGGCCAAATCGATCCACAGGCGAAAGCCTGGATGGAGCAGAACTACGGCTACACGCCCCAGCAACAGGAGGCTTATACCGCGTTCACGGCAAGCAGGCCGGCCATGGATTGGCAGGCGAAGTACGCCAATGCCTTCATCGGTCCACAGGCTCAGATTTCGCAGTTCGCCCCCAAGGCGACCATGGGCGCCGAAGGCCAGATGTGGCAGAATATCCAGGCGCAACAGGCCGCGATGCGCAACGCCGCGAGTCGGAGAGGCTATAACCCAGACGCGGAGCGCGCGGCCATGTATGCCGGTGGCGAGATGGAGTCCCAAGGGTGGGGACTCGCGAACCAGCTTCGGGCGGCAGAGGAACAACGCCGAAAAGAGGCGCTGTTGGCGCTCGCGCAGCGTCGTTCCGAGGGAGAACTCGCGCAAATGGGAATGGATGCCGGATCCTTTGCGGAGAACATCGGCGGCGGTTTCGCAAAGGAAGACCTGTGGAAACAGAAGCAGGAAGCGCTTGCTGCCCAAACCGAAAAGGTTGGGATGGGAATGGCGCAGGGCGCTGCTACCGTCATGGGCGGAGCTGCCCTATCCGATCGCCGTGTCAAGCAGGCCGCGTACAATGCTGGCCGTGCCGATCAGGACGCGCTTATGCGCACGCTCGCGCCAATCGGTCCAGGCATTGGCCCCAATGCCATCCCAGGGCAGCAAGATCCCACCGCAGGCCGCACGCCCGTCGCATTTTACGATCCCGGACCGGGCGCCGTCACGCCGGAAGGAGTCACGCCAGAATCCTGGCAAGCCGTGCGTCCCCCTTCCATGAACGCTCCGGCTCAAGGTGTTGCGATCCCGTCGCAGTTCGATGCCATCGGCAACCTGAAACATGGGATCGGGGTGCTCGGAGGTTATCTATCAATGTCCGATGCGGGCGCCAAGCGGCAATCGTTCGCCGCCGGCATGCAGGCTCAGGATACGCTCTTGCGCAATCTCGCACGCGAGGGGGCACGTACCGATCTGGCGATGGGTTGGCAGCGTTCGCAGGATGACGCGCGGGCGCGAAATCTGTTGGAACAGCTCGGGCAGTCCAGCGCGCAGACTAACGCGGCGATGGGTTGGGCCCCACCGCAGGCGGACGCGACGATCGGCGCCATTCGTCCCAAGACGTTCGAGTACAAGCCGCAGGCGCTACAGATGGGCATGCCGGGCGGCCAGCGGTACGGCGTCATGGCGCAGGATCTCGAAAAGACTCCACTCGGGAAAACGATGGTAGTGGATACCCCGGCCGGCAAGGTGATCGACCACCGTGCAGCAACGGGGGCGATCCTGGCGATGCTCGGTCGGCTTGGTGAGCGGCTCGACAACGTGGAGGGTCACTGATGGGCGACGAGTACGAAGACAAGCTTGTAGATCTTCCGGCGCTGAACCTCCCGAGCGTACCCACGGTTGGGTATTGGGGCAATGGCGCCCCCGTGCTCACTTCGAATCCGGAGTACCACCCGCCGCCGGCTCCGCCGCCGATGCTCGCGCGCAATCCGCCTGGGTCTTTACCGATCGTCCAGATCAACCCGGATCTTTACGCGCAAAACCCAAACGTGTTGCCGCTTGAGCGACCGAACGAAACCACCTCATACGGCGCGACCCCCGTTGTTACACCGAAGTCACTGGCGCTCGACACGTCAACGTCTCCGGTTGATGTGCCGCCAGGCGGACCGATGATCGGCCCCTCGCGACCGCCGCCGACCACGCCCGCGATGCTGCGCCCAATGATGGGCGTTGCGCTCGATCCCACGATGGGCGTTCCACCCGAACTTCGCGCGCAACACGGTGGCTTCTACTTCCCGAGCGGGTACAGCGATCGTTTAAACGATACCTACGCCGGCTCGCTCATGGGAGAGCTCGAAGGCAAGCCGGCGAAGGTCACGCGCGCGGAGTATGAGAAGCTCCGCGCGACCTACGACCGTTACCGGAACAGCATCCCTGGCCTGGAGCAACAGGCGACCGAGGCACAGCTCCATGGCGCGGGAGAGCGCATGGCGCTTGAGCAATCGAATTACGGCGCGGCGGCCGATGCCATGGACGCGGCGACTCGCGCACGCGCCATCGCCGCGCTCCACGCTCAGCGAATCCAGGAGCAACAGGACAAGTACGCGGAGACCTACCAAGCCGAGCAGGGCAAGCGCGCGGCCGAGATCGATCGGCTCGACAACGAGCTTGCCACCGCCAAGATCGATCCCGATCGCGCGTGGAAGCGCAAGAACGTGGCTGAGTCGCTGTTCTCCGTCCTCGCGCTTGGCCTCGGTGGTTTCGCGGAGGGCTTCTCCGGCGGAGCCGTGAAAAACCGCGCGTTCGAGATGATGCAGGCGCAGATCGATCGCGACATCGACGCGCAGAAAGCGGATATCGCAAACCAGCGCGAGACGATCGCCGGCAAGCGCTCGCTCTACTCGATGGCGCGCGAGCGCTTCCAGGACGCGGAGATGGCCGCGCACTACACCAAGGCGCAGATGTGGAAGCAGGCCGAAAAGGCCGCGCAGCTCTACGCCGGAGACGCCGCAAGCAAGATGACGCGCGCCAAAGCAGAAGAGGCCGCAAGCCGTTTCGGCGAGCAGAAGGAGCTCGCCGTCATCGGCCTGCGAACGCGCGCGGAGCTCCTCAACCAGCAAGCGGCGGCGGCACGTGCGGCGGCGGCGATTCCACACGCGGACAAGGCCACGCCCGAGATGCTTTCGCGCTACATCCCCGGTCTCAATGCGTTCGCGAGCGACAAGGACACGCGAGACAAGATCGTCAAGCTTCAGACCGATCAACAGGCGATCGATCGCGCGCTCGCACGCATGCAGGAGATTCGAGCAAACGGCAGCTCGGGCAATCCCTGGAGCGCGGACCGTGCGGAGTATGAGGCTCTGCAATCGTTCATCGTGCCTCGGCTCAACGTGATGGCGGGCCAAGGTGCGATCTCGGCGGAGGACGCGGCCCGCGTCGCAAAGGGGTTGCCAGATCCGGCGCTCTTCTCATTCGACTCCAACGCCGTGAAGGCGATCGAGACTACCCGCCGGCTGATCAAGGACAGCGCCGATCAATTCATCCGCAATAGCGTACGGGTTCCCGCCGCACTCGATCCGGCCGCGCCAACGCCACAGGGAAAGTACGCGCCACAGTACGTGATCGATCCGCGGGTGAAACCTCCCGCGCAGGTCCAGTTCACTGTCTCGGATGAGCGGCTCAAGCACAGCGCCGCGGATGCTGAGGGACGCGAGCAAGACGAGGCGATCCGCTCCCTCTCACCCCGAATGCGCCAGTTCTTCAATGGCCTATCGGCGAAGGGCAAGAGCGGATTTCTCAAGCTCCAGGAGAAGCGCGCCCGTGGCTGACGTTGTTTCCCCCCTTGGCGAGGTAGGCCACGTACCCGACGAACAGCTCCAACAGGCGTTGGCGTCGGGGTACTCGCTCGCGACGCCCGAGCAGGTACAACAGGCACAGCTCAAGGCGGAGTACGGCGGCGCGCTCCACCAGGTTGGCGCGGCGGCAAGTGGCCTCGCGCGCGGCGCGACGATCGGCCTGTCCGACGTCGCAATCGCCAAGCTTGGCGGCGCGGAGACGCTCAAGGCATACGATGAGCTACACCCCGAGCTCCGCATGGGCGGTGAACTGGTTGGCGCGGTCGCGCCCGCGTTCATCGGCGATGAGGCCGGGTTGGGCAGCGTTGGCAAGGCTCTGCGCGGCCTCACGTCGCCCGCACGCGGCGTCATGGCGCTTGGTGAGGGCGCAGAGGCGGCCATGGCCGCGCGCGGCCTCGGGCGCGCATTCCAGCTCGGGGCGGCCGGAGCGGCGGAGGGCGCCGCATACGGGTTCGGCGATACGCTCGCCCGCGGAGCCGTCGACAACGATCTGAGCGGCGAAAAGCTCGCGGTGAGCATGCTTACCAACGCGTTGCTTGGTGGGGCGGCCGGATACGGCCTCGGGGCGATCGGTTCGCGCATCGGTCGCGCGCTCAACCGGCCGGGCGAGGCCGCGCTCCAACGCGTGGGGGATGCTGCGTTCGATGGTGGCGCGAAGGGCCTCGGGCGCTCGCTCGCGGAGGGCATGGCCGATCTTTCGGCCATGGTGAGCGGCACGGATCGCGAGGCCGCGCGGGCACTGCTCGGGAGCGCGGAAGCGCGGCGCATCGCGACCACCGCGGATGAGGCGCTCCCGGAGTTCGTGGACGCGGCGGCCAAGCACATCGACGCGATCGAGATGAATTGGGACACGATCAGCCAGAAGTGGCGCCAATCGGCGCTCAAACGCGATGAGATCGCCCGCGTCATCGGCAAGGGCGGCGAAGGCGAGGCGGCCGGCGCGTTCCTCTCGCAGGTAACCGACATGCGGAGCAAGGTCGATCTCATGCTCGCGGACGGCGACAAGTACGCCGGCCAGCGTGGGCTAAAGGACTTCCGCCGCGTGCTCGATGACTTCGAGGGCAAGGTGCAGACTGCCGCGCAGCAAGGTGGCGCGGACGTCAAGACGGAGATGTACTCCGCGCTTGACCAGATGAAGCGCGAGCTTGGCAAGCACACGGACTCCGCCGCCGCTGGCGTGCGAACCAAGGGCACCTATCGGTACAAGAACACCTTCGAGACGCTCGATGGCATGTATCACGGCCTGCGGGATAGCCTGGAGAATGAGGCGGTTTGGGGCGGAGCGGCAACCTTGCAGCGCGAGATCAACCGCCCGCTTACGGGGATGATGGGCGTGCGGAACGCCTACTCGCAAAACTTCCTCTCGCAGTACGGCAGGAGCAAGGCAAACCCGTGGATGCCGGCCTACGTCGCGGATCGCGACAAGATCGCGCGCTACGTCGGAAACCTCCTCAACCCGAACAAGGATCTTGCCCATCGGGCGCTCCAAGAGACGCTGCAATACAAACAGGATGCGGCGGCGGCGATGCTGCGCGGGATGGATCTGCAAGGCGCGGAGCGCGCCGCAGTCGAGGGAATCCACAGCGAGGCAAAAGCCCTGTCGGGCAAGCTCGAAGCGGCGACCGAAACGATCTTGCGCCGGAACCAGCTCCGCGCCCTTGAGCCGGGCGAAAACGCCGTGCTCGGGGGGTTGCTCGCCGGCTCTGTCGTCTCGGGGCACCCGTTGATCGGCCTCGCCATGGCGCCGCTCGTCAACCCGGCGCGGACGGTGCGCCAGCTTGCGGCCATCGAGCGGATGGCTGGCAGCGTGGACGTGAAGCTCGGGGGGAAGATCCGCGCGCTGTTCCGCGAGGCCGCGCCGACGGGCTTTGGTCGCGCGGCGGCACAGATCCCGGTGCGGGGCGAGGCGTTCGCCGATCGGCGGGATGAGTTCCGCGCCAAGAGCGCCCGCGTGCGCGAGGTGGCCAACCGATCCGATGGCCTTCGTGCGGAGCTCGGAAACCGGCTCAGGCTCATCGAGACGGGCGCGCCTCGGGCGCATGAGACGGCGATCGCTACGGCTCTGCGTGCGGCGGAGTATCTACGCCGAGAGATGCCAGGCACGGCGATTCCGATGTCGCCGTTTGCTCCGCCACCGACCGTGAGCAAAGCCGATGCGTCCTCGTGGCTGCGGAAGCTCCGCGCCGTCGAGGATCCGACCACGTTGATCGATGACCTCGAAGGCGGAAAGTTGAGCCGGGAAACAGTCAACGCCGTGGGCGAGGTGTATCCATCGCTGCTAGCGGACATGCAACGGCAGGTTACCGACCAAATGCACGCGCTCGACGTCGAGGGAAAGCGCCCTCCGTATCAGCGTCGCTTGCAACTCGGGATCATGCTCGGGATGCAGACCGATCCGACGCTGCAACCGAGCCTCATCGCCGCAATGCGTGACATCTACGCCGCGCAACCCGAGGCGCAAAAGCAGGGCTCCGCGGCGCCGGCTCAGCCGATTCCCGATTTCGCCAGCGCATTCCGCGCCGGAAGCGAACAGCATGAGGGGGCGATCTGATGTCTTCCGATTTCGATTACAAGTTGCTGCGCACGAAGGCGGATTTTACGGATGATGTCGACTTCGCTGCAACCCAGGTAGCGCCCGTGGATGCAGACACCGCCGTCGTTGCCTACCCAGACCAGGTTGGGAATGTCATCCGTCGCGGAATTCAGATCGAGATTGTTATTGAATGGCTCAGCAACGCTCTGGCAGTCGTAGCTGGAGCAGGAAGTTTCACGTTGCAAGTCGTGCGAGTAATCGACAGACCATTGGCGATTAGCAGCACGCCTGGAGCTATTGTCGTAGATTCGGTTGGAATTTCTGGCCGAGGCTCAAGGCCGATTCTCATCGGCGATATGCGTGCAGGCGATCAATTCGGCGTCCGTCTTAGTGGAATTACCGGACCGGGCGGAGGCGCTACGAAGTTGCGCGTGCTTTACCGCGAGGTTCAGGCGTGACAGCTCCATTGAGACAATGGGGATACGATCCATTCCGTGATGGACCGAAAACCACGCGCATTGGCGTTCAGGGAATGGACGAGCCGGCAATCTATATTTCGAGTCTGCATGCCACGGCCGGATGGAGCTTTCGCACCGAGTCGTTCACATCGGAGTCGGTTGTCGATCATATAATGCGGTGGGGATTCAACGCTGGCGTTTTGGGTGGCCAAGCCGTGGCTGGCGTCGCGGCCATCATGCAGAGTTTCGAGGCGCAGTACAAGACCGGTGGCGTCACGTACTCGGAAGAGAACCACGAGTTCATCGATCCGACAGGCACCATTACGCGACGCTACTTTTCGGCCGCGTGCAATCACAGCGATGGCACGTGTGGCGTAACGGTGCTTGGCACGTTCACGATCAAGAACTCCACCAACGCGCGCTTTCGCATCGTTGTGGAGGACACTACCAGTGCGACAACGAATGTAAACTTCGGCGACGTTGGAGCGCCCACCATCCATCGCTGCCGCTACAACAACGCGGACGCCATCCAGCAGCTCAAGTCCGATGGCGCGACATATGCGGGCCTCATCCGCGTCGATAGCTCCGACGTCATGCAGCTGTCGCGCACCGGCGAAGCCATCAATGTTGGCGGACGAACCACCATCGCGGCCGCTGCGCTTGACTTTGTTTCTGCGGCTGCAAAACCGCTGTTCTGGCTCAAGGCTCCGGCGGATACGCGTCTCTTTGCGACGGACTACAACCTGGCCCTGTTTGACGGTTCGACGAACAACACGCAATGGTATGGCGATGTTGCCACGGTATCATCGGTCGAAACGTTCTACTTCAAAAAGAGCAACTACACTGCAACCGTTGCCGGTCATATTGTTACCGATGCTGCTACGGTGGCAATCGATGGAGCACCAACAACCAGCGGTGGTAATACAACCATTACCAATCCCCATGCGTTTTGGGTGGTATCGGGTCGCTCAAAGTTCGGTGGTCCGGTCGAACTGGCGAGCTATACGGTTGCTGGTGTTCCTTCGGCATCGACATTTGCAAAAAGCATGATCTACGTTTCTGACGAGTCGGGTGGGGCAGTTCCCGCCTTCTCCGACGGAACCAATTGGAGGCGCGTGACCGATCGTGCGGTCATCTCCTGAGAGGCGGCCATGAAGGACTGGAAAGACCTGGCATTGGATCTCAGCGTGATCGCCTCGATCACGATCCTGGTGGCGCTCCGCATCGCGGAGATGAGCACCTACATGATGGTTGTTGGCCCGCTGATCGGTGTCCTGGTGGCCAATCGCGCCCGTAGCGGCGGGAACGGCGGAGGCCCGGCCGGCTCCGCGCCGGCCGTGAGCACGGGTAGCGCAGTCGCGCTCCTGGCACTTGGCCTGGCCTCGATGGTCAAGAGGGCCGCGTGAGGCGCATTGCTGGCCTCTTTGCGATGTGCCTGTACATCGCCGGACCGTTGTTCGGTCCGCTCGGGTGTGCGGCCGGCCTCCCTGCGCCGAATGTCGAGCGCGTCGCCACGTGCGCCGCGCGCTACCAGCTCTGCGTTGCCACCGCGAATACGTGGCCCGAATACAAGACGTGTCGCGCGGGGGTCGATGCTGACTGCCTCGATCCTAGCGATGCGGCCAAGCTGAGGCCCGCCAAGTGAATCCAATTCCCGTCGCGATCGACCTTGCCGGCGATCTCTTGCTCCACCTGTTCAACGGGGACCTTGGCGCGGCGCACGCCAAGATCGAGGAACGCGCGGCCATCCGCGCCGCGCGACTCGCGGCGGACGCGGAGGCCGAAAAGAAGCTCGGGCCGGACCCCGAGGCGCGATGAACATCCGCGATCGACTCGTAGCGCTCGCGCTCGAACACGAAAACAGCGGCCCCGGCATGGGCGAGGTCGCGCGCAAGCGCTACGTGGAGCTTCTCCAGTCGCCGGACCCGGCCGACCGCACACCGCAAGCGGTGGCCTACTTCGCGGACCCGCGCACGAGCTCGTGCGCATTGACCGTGCGCGGCCTGTGGCGCCGCGCTGGCCTCGTCCACGCGCTCCTCGGCGCGTACTACCTGCCCGAGCGGATCGGCCACGCCGTACTCGACCTGCTCACCATCGCCCGCGAGGCGGGCGCCTACATGGACGGCCATGCGCTCGCGCGGCTCCCGGGCACCACGGGCGCCTACGTGCCGCAAGTGGGGGACATGGGCTACGTAGCCGCGCCAGAGCACGTGTTCACGGTGATCGCCGTGGAGCCATCGGCCAGCGGCTACCAACTCACCACGATCGACGGTGGCCAGCTTGTGGCTGGCCAACAGGCGATCACGCGCCGTTTCCGCGTGTGGCGGCGCGGCGGCGCGCTCCTGACGGACGTCCCGCGCTACGGTGGCGCGGTCAAGCAGGTCATGGGCATGGTGGACGTGTCGCGCCTGCCGTTCCCGGCTCCGTCGCCTTGCAGCGCGGCGGCGGCCTAGGCCGGGAGCTCCGCGCTGGCCGCGCGGAACATCGGCCGCATGAGCTGAGCAACCTTGTTGAGCCAGTCTTCCCGGGTGCGGATCGTCGTCATGGCGTTGGTATAACCATAGCGTTTAAACGCTTCAAGTGGTCCAAAAGATATCCACGGCGGATTCCGAATAGAATAGGCACGCGGAGCTGTTCAGTGTCTCAAGTGCGCGTTATCGTTCGGTTTGCGGCCGGCCTTTGAATCCTCTAATCATGGTTCGAATCCATGCGCCGGAACCACTCAAGTTCCCATCGTTTCGGACGCTTGCGCGGCCACACCTGAACGGCCGTCGTCTGGCCGTTCGTCACGTTGAGCAGTAGATCGATCGGTTGAGCGTGCCGAATAGGTTCGGCACACGCCGATCCCTGGTTCGCGATCGAGGGACGCGATGAGCGCCACCGGCCGGCCGTCCTCGGTCCGCCCGACGGCGAACGCGCCGACGCAGTGCAGCGGCTTGGCGACCGTCGCGACGTCCCACGTGCGCGCGCCGATCGTGTAGCCAATCGCGAGGTAGTCAAGATCGAACCACCAGGAGCCGATCTTGCGCGTGTAGAGCTTGATCTCTCCCCACTCCGCCGGCTTCGCCGTGCGGATGAGCCTCGCGAGCGCCCGCGCGGCAACGTCGTGGTTGGCAATGGTAGGGAACCCCGACGAGTCGACGGCGAACGCCGCGGACGCGTCCGTGACGAAAAGACGGCTACCCTTGAACAGGCGAACGGTGTTGAGCCTGCATCCTTCCCACCGCCACACCTTGGGCTCGTAGATGCGAGCGCCGGGGGTTGCCTGGAATCCAAACCACTCTGGAAACGTGGCGCTCATGGCTCCTCTTTTCGGCCGGCGATTGCGGCGCCAAGCTCCGCGCCCGCCAGTCTGGCGTACACCTGATCGACCATCTTAGAGTCGCTGTGCCCGAGGAACAGCCCGGCCAGCTCGCCGGAGCTTCGGAGGCGCACCCACATGGCGGCCGTGCGCCGAAGGTCGTTTGACGTGACGCGAGCGATCCCGGAGCGGTCGGCGGCTTTGTCGAGATCGCGCTTTCGGTTGCTCGACAACCAGCGCTTGACGCGGCCGTTCATCTCCAGCCACGTCCAAGCCTCAAGCCAATAGGGCCACACCCACGACAGGATCGGCACGATGCGATCTCGGTTGCCGTTCTTCGTCCCGGGGACTCGGATCGTCCACGCGCCAACATGCTCCGGGTAGCGGACCCGCTCTACCTCGCTCGCGTTTGCTCCGGTGACAAGAGAGAGGCATACCCACGCGCGCGCGGCCGGCGATAGCTTCGCCAAGAGCTTCCCGGCCTCCGCATCATCGGCCAGCCACCTGCGCCGGGGCTTGTAGCCGACTTTCCACCGCTCGGGCATCACGGTCTCAAGATCGCCGTTCCACTCTCCGCGGCGCTTCGCCTGCCGGAGCACCTGCCGTAGCGTGGTGAGTTCCTTGGTGACCGTGTGCCGCTGCGCGCCGTCGTCTACGAGACGAGCGTGGATGTAGCCCTCGACGGCGGCATGGTCGATCTCGGAAAGACGAGCATCGCCGAAGTGGCCGGCGATCTTTCGCGCCTTGGCCTGGTAGAATTCCCAGGTAGATAGCGCGAGTTCGGCGCGGGCGATGCGGTCTTTGTCCTCGCTCAGCTTCCGCTCGATGGCGTCGGCAAGAGTTGTCGCGCCTGCAACTCTTTGACGGGGGTCCACAAGAGCGAGCTCCCGATCGTCGGCAACTCGCTGTGCCGCCGCCTTCGACGTGCAACGCGTGGAGACTTCGACCCACTTTCGCCCGTCGTAGCAGCGCGCGTACCAGTGCGGGTAGAATCCGCCTCCGCGCTTTGGTTTTCGGAAGAGAGTAGCCATTGGTCAAGAACTTCTCTCCTGATCCGCAGACGTCGCCGGATGAGAATCGCGCCAGCGTCGCGCATGATGCTGCGCGCGGTGGCCCGTGAGACTCGAAGCTCCGCGGCGACGTCTGCGGCTGTCAGGTAGTTGGCCATCAGAACGGGATCTTGTCGTCGTCGAATCCGCCGCCGCCTTCGTCGCCGAAGTCGGATCCGCCACCGAGAAGGATGTTGAAGGCGTTGACCTCCGTCTTGTAGTGCTTGGTGCCGTCCTTCTCCCAACTCGACGTTCGCAGAGATCCCTCGACGAAGATCGACGATCCCTTGCTCAGAATCTTGGAGAGGGCGTCCGCGCGCTTGCCCCACACGATCACGCGGTGCCATTCGGTGCGCTCTTTCCACTCGCCCGATTGGTCCTTGTAGCGCTCATTGGTGGCAAGCCGGATGTTGAGGACGGCTTGGCCTCCCTTGGTGTATCGCAACTCGGGGTTTGCCCCGAGGTTGCCGAACAGCATGACCTTGTTCAATCCTTCCGCCATGACATTTCCTTTCTACGCTGCGTTTTCGACGGCCCCGAAGTCCTCGGGACAGTAGCAATTGGCCATTAGCTCCGGGAAGGCGAAGCGCGCGGCCTCCGCGATGCACCTGTTGGTGAGCATCTGACGCGGGTACCTCTTCCAGGTGGTCTTTCCCGTAAGGCCGGCTTTCTCGGCGTCCTCCGCCGTCCACGGGTACCGCTCGGGAGAGTCCCAATCGGCCCGCTGGACCAAAACGACGGCCTGTTGCTCGTTGCACTCGCTCCGCAGAATGCGGAACGTCTTGCAGATGGGACTCGTCAGGCACATGGCCATCATTAACTGAGCGGACATGGTGGGCTTGCCCTCCACGATGTGAAAGGACCGGAGCGAGGCGATCGCCCCAAGGCCAAACTCCCGGCCGGCCATGATGGTGAGGAGCGCGGCCTGTGGCGTGCCGTAGGCCGCGAACAGGCGCGAGTCGATGATATGGCGCGCCAGGGTGCGCGCCTCATCCATCGAGCGAGGCTCCAAGCTTTGGCGCCACGTCGCCGGGGCCAGCGCGAGCGCGGTAGTGGTCTGTGGCGCCGCGAGTTCGCTCGGGCGAGACGGCTTCGCCGCGGGCGGAGCCTCTGCGGGCGCGGTGACATGAGCGCCCGACGGTGGAGCGGGCGGGATCTCCAGATCGGGAACGGTCGGCGCGGTCGGCGCGGCTGAGATGACTTCGCCGTCCTCGTTGACGATCTCGGCCTCGGTTGCGTCGTTCTGCATGTCGGAAAACTCCTCATCGTTGCTGCTGTTGGTGTGCGGCACGCGCGGCTCGAAGATGAGCGACACATCGAGCGAAATGTCATGGCGCAGCTTCACGAGATCGCGCGAGAGCTGGAGTACGCCATCGGCCTGCGATGCCTTGAGCGACTCGCGAAGCTTCGGGGTAAGGGAGTCAACGGCGGCAACGATGGCATCGATGCTCCCGTGCTCGCGGAGGAGCTTTGCGGCCGTCTTGGCTCCGCAACCGGGAATGCCTGGGATGTTGTCCGACGTGTCCCCGACAAGCGCGAGGTAATCGCATACCTGATCCGGCCGCACCCCAAGCCGCTCCGTGGCGGTGGCCACGTCCCACTTCTCGCCCTTGCCGATGCGGATGACATCGATCCCCGGGCGGAGGAGCTGCAACAGGTCTTTGTCGGCGCTCCCGATCGTCACCTGGAGATCGGCGCCATCCCCGGTGAGCAGGTGGACGGCGGAGGCGATCACGTCGTCGGCCTCGAAGCCGATAGCCTGGAACATGGGGAAGCCGTCCGCGTCGATATCGGAGATGGTGCGGCGCATCTGCTCAATCGCCAACGCGTCGTGTTTCTCACGATTGGCCTTGTAGCCGTCCCATCGGTCATGCCTCCAGTTGCGGCCGGGCGCATCGAGGCAAACCGCGGTGTGGTCGTATTCGCCCGCGAGCGCGCGCACCTGCCCGACGGTGCGTTGCGCCGCGTAGGAGACCGCTTCATCGCCGCTGGCGTGCCATTGGCGCCACCAGATCGAGCCGAAGTCCAGGAGCAAGATCGTCTTCATGGTCATTCCGCCGCGGTTTGGGCCGAAACGATCGGCGGGTTGACGGGGACAAAAACGCCGGCATCGTTGAGGCGGTAAGCCTCATTCGGGAGAATGCCGTCCTCGCCGACATAGCCGGTTTCGATGCGCCATCGGTGCGCCACGGAGTCCCACCTGGTGACCTGGAGGATTCCTTGCTCGCCAGCGGTGGCCTTGCCGCCGTAGCCAGCGGTGGCCGTGCCGTACTCGCCAGCGGTGGCCGTGCCGCGCGCGCC
>JACXTT010002855.1_pt1 | contig 27060 bp, 27 predicted proteins | sample 9270951 | NCBI WGS metagenome assembly JACXTT01 (sample SAMN15532306, study PRJNA645909) | rock metagenome | isolation source: weathered quartz diorite | place: Puerto Rico | collected 2017-06-21 | reverse complement strand
CATTGGCCGGCTGTTGCGCGGAGGCGACGCAGGCTACAAGGAGGAGGATAGGCCAGCGCTTCATTTGGACGCACGGATGGCGTCCGCGAGGTTGGCGGCGCGTTCCCGGTCCATGTGCATATAGGTATCGTTTTTGGCGATCCGGTCGAGCATGGGCAGCAATTGCTGCGGCGCAACCAGGCGCTTGCGCTCGTAGGATACCTGCACCAGCAGCAGCGCGCGGTTGACGCCCAGTTTGTCGTACTTGGCCGCGCGCTCGATGTTGATGACGTGCTCCTCGGTTTCGGCAATACGCTCAAACCAGTCCTGCAGCGCCTGCGCGTCGACGTCCAGAGAGAAATTGAATTTCACTTCGCTTTTCTCAGCGCCGTTCTCGCAGCGAAAGGTCTTCGTCCCCATGAAGGCCACTTTGACCGGCGCTTCGAGGGGACTATGAAACCATCCGAGCTTCTCGGCGAGCCCGAAGATTTGATTGGTGTCGCTTTCGGGAATCTGAAATTTCAAAGGTTGATCGTCGTTCGCGGCCTCTTTATAGACGGCGCTGCCGCCGCGCTCGATAGTAATCTCGACGTAGGCCGGCGTGCTGCCCGGGAATGACTTGGAGTAGAACAGGCGGGGCCCATCCGCAGCGAGCAGCGGGAGAACGGCCAGCGCCAAAAGCCACCTCATGCGCGCGCGCCCTCCAGCTTCCGGAGCATGCCGCAGCGCGTGGCGTGGCATACGGCAACGGCAAGAGCGTCGCAGGCATCTTCGGATGCGATGGGCTGCTCGAGGCGCAGCAGCGACGTCACCATCACCTGCACCTGATGTTTTTCGGCGCGTCCGTAACCGACTACGCTGGTCTTGATCTCGAGCGGCGAATATTCGCCGAATTCCAGGCCAGCTTCCGCAATCAAGAGAAGCGCAACGCCGCGCACATGCGCCAGCTTCAACGCCGTCTTTACATTGGCCGAGTAGAAAACTTCTTCGACCGCTGCCGCCGCCGGCGCATCTCTCGAGATCACGCCGCGGAGTTCGATCGAGATCTCTTGCAGGCGCGATTCAAACGGCGATTTGGTATTGGTTCGGATGACGCCCGCCGAAATCAGGTGGTGCGTGCGGCCGTCGCTGTCGATTACGCCGTAGCCCGTACGCTCGGTCCCGCAATCGATACCCAGGACGCGCATCCTAGTGAGCCAGAGCCTCGAGCGTCTTTTCGTCTACGTCAAAGTTGGAATAAACGCTCTGCACGTCGTCGTGCTCTTCCAGAGCTTCGCTCAAGCGCAGCATGGCGTCGGCGGTCTTGCCTTCGAGCTTGATCAGGTTTTTGGGAACCATGGCCACTTCCGCTTGGGTGGTTTCGATCCTGGCTTTATGGATAGCGCCGAGCACGGCTTCGTGGTTCTCGGGTGAGGAAAGGATTTCCCAATCGGTGCCATCGGCGCGCAGATCGTCGGCGCCCGCGTCCAGCGCGACGCCCATCAACTGGTCCTCCGTGGCTTTTTCCTGCGGGACCAGAATCTGGCTCTTGCGCTCGAACATCCACGACACGCTGCCCTGCTCGCCCAGGTTGCCGCCGTTCTTTGTGAACACATGGCGAATTTCGCTGACCGTGCGATTGCGGTTATCGGTGGCGACGTTCACCAGCACGGCTGCGCCGCCAGGACCGTAGCCCTCGAACATCACTTCATCGATTTGCCCGCCTTCAAGTTCGCCAGTGCCGCGCATGATGGCTTTTTTGATGTTGTCGGCAGGCATGCTGACGCCCTTGGCCGCTAGGATCGCGGTGCGGAGGCGCGGATTGGCGTCCGGGTCGCCGCCATTGCGCGCGGCAATCGTGATTTCCTTGATGATGCGCGTGAAACTTTTTCCGCGCTTAGCGTCGAGGGCGGCTTTTTTATGCTTAATAGTCGCCCATTTGGAATGGCCTGACATATGGACACCTCAGGAAGGCCCGGCCTTACGGCTGGGGGACAAAATTCACCTTTTTCAACTCTTGAGGATAGCAGATTGAGGTGCCGGGGGCATTCGAACCCGGCAAAACCAAATAGAACCGCCGAGACGCGGAGACGCCGAGAACCCCTAAGAAAATCAACTAGCAAGGCTTCCGTATGGCGATGCCGAGCTCGCGCAACTGCCGTTCGGGAACGGGCGCGGGCGCGTCGCACATCAGGTCGGTACCGCGCGCGGTTTTGGGGAACGGGATGACGTCGCGAATAGAAGTTTCGCCCGCCAGGATCATCACCAGCCGGTCCAGGCCCAGGGCGATCCCGCCGTGCGGAGGCGCGCCGTATTCCAGCGCATCGAGGAGAAACCCGAACCGGCGCCGTGCTTCCTCATCGCTGAAACCAAGGGCGGCGAAAACCTTCGACTGCACGTCGCGCCGGTGAATACGGATGGAGCCAGAGCCCAGTTCCACGCCGTTGAGCACGATGTCGTAGGATTTCGCGCGGCAGCGCGCCGGGTCATCGGTGAGTTTGCCCAAGTCGTCATCATGCACAGATGTGAACGGATGGTGCGCCGCTGCCCAGCGGTTCTCCTCCGGATTCCACTCGAACATGGGAAAATCCAGCACCCACAGAAATTCGAATCGCTTCGGATCGAGGAGCTTGTGCCGGTCGTTGTATTTCTGCGCGGCGAACAAGCGCAACTGCCCGCATGCCTGGTAAACGGTCTCCTCGGGGCGATGGCCCGTTGGCTCTCCAGCCCACGCGGCCAGCATCAGCAAGTCGTCGTCCGCCGCGCCCGTGCGCTCGCGCACACGCGCCATCGGCTCAGCGAAATCGCGGTCCAGGCGCTTCACGTCGTCGAAAACGCGCAGCCCCCGCTCGGTGCCAAACGCCTTCAGCTCGTCGCGTTCTTTGCGGCTGAGCGCGCCGGTCTTCGGAATGTGAATCGCCACCAGCGGCAGGCCGTGGCCGCTCAGTGCGTTCTGCGGGAACAGGTCTTCGACGGGACGCATGGCGGGGACGCGCCGATCGGGCTTGTCGCTGCCATAGCTGCGCATGGCTTCGGCGTACGTCAGACGCGGGAAGGGAATTTGCACATCATAGCCCGCCACGATGCAGATTTTCTGGACCAGCGGCTCGATCACCTCGAAGATGCGCTGCTCCTGCGGAAACGACATCTCGAGATCGATCTGCGTGAATTCCGGCTGGCGGTCGGCGCGCAGGTCTTCATCGCGAAAACAGCGCACGATCTGAAAATATTTCTCGAAGCCGCTCACCATGAGAAGCTGCTTGAAGATTTGAGGCGACTGCGGCAGCGCGTAAAAGCTGCCGGGCTGCACGCGGCTGGGTACTAGGTAATCGCGCGCGCCCTCGGGAGTGGAGCGCGTCATGAATGGCGTTTCGATTTCAAGGAATCCCTGCGAATAGAGATAGTCGCGCACCGCAAATGAAATTTGAGAGCGCAGTATGATGTTGCGCTGCATGCGAGGACGGCGCAAGTCTACGTAGCGGAATTTCAACCGCGTGTCTTCGGAGACGTCGACGTTATCCTCCATGGGGAGCGGCGGCGTGCGCGATTCGTTCAGTATCCAGAGCTTTTCAGCAACCATCTCGACTTCGCCCGTGGCCACGTTCGCATTCACGGTGTCGGGGGTCCGCAGCTCCACCTTACCCTCGACGGCAACCACGTACTCCGCGCGCAGCAACTCGGCCTTAGCGTGAGTTTCCTGATCCGCGTCAGCGTGGAATACGATCTGCGTGACGCCATCGCGATCGCGCAGGTGAATGAAAATGACGCCACCAAGGTCGCGGCGGCGATGCACCCAGCCCATCAGCAGCGCGCGCGAGCCGGCGTCTTTGGCGCGCAGCTCGCCGCAGGTGTGAGTGCGGCGCAATTCGCCTAGAAAATCCAAAGGTACAGTCTGCATATTCAGTTCGTGTTGTGGATTCGCCGCGCGATCTCCTCGCGAGCGACCTCTTCCTGTTGGCCCGAAGCCATGTTTTTCAGGGCGTAACGGCCGGCAGCGATCTCGTTTTCTCCCACGATTAACGTGTAGCGCGCGCCCAGCTTGTTGGCCAACTCCATGGCGCGCTTCAATTTCCCATCCGGCGCAACCTCGACCGAGTAACCGGAATGCCGGATCTCGCGCGCGAGCCGGCCCGCCTCGTCCGCCGCGCGCTCGCCCAGCGCGGCGATGAAGACGTCGAGCGGTTGCGCCTTCACGTTCTCCTCCAACGTCATCACCAGACGGTCCTCGCCGATCGAAAAGCCAATGCCCGGCGCCGGCACTTTCGATCCCAGCGACTCGGCCAGCCCGTCGTAGCGTCCGCCGCCGAGCACTGAATTCTGTGCGCCGAGCGCTCCGTGCACAACCTCGAAAGTCGTCCGCATGTAGTAATCGAGGCCGCGGACGAGCCGCGGCCGGACCTCAAATGCAATCCCACGATCGCTTAGCAAGCGCTGCACCGTGTCAAAGTGCGCGCGGCACTCCGGGTCAAGATGATCCAGGATCGACGGCAGTTTGTCGATAACCGGCTGATCCTCGGGCACCTTGCAATCGAGGACGCGCAGCGGGTTCGTTTCCACGCGCCGCTGGCAATCCTCGCAGAGCTGGGACGCGACTTTCTCCAATGCTTCCCGCAGACGTGCAATGTATGCTGGCCGGCAATTTGAGTCGCCCACCGAATTCAGCAGAAGCGTGAACCCCTCCAGCCCGGCGCGCTTGAGCAGGTCCACTACCATCTCGATTACTTCGGCGTCTACCACGGGCGATTCCGATCCGATGGCTTCCGCGCCGATCTGGAAAAACTGCCGGTAGCGTCCCTTCTGCGGCCGCTCGCGGCGGAACATGGGGCCGATGTAGTAAAGCTTCTGCACGCCGGGCCGCTGGTCCAGCCGGTGCTCGATGTAGGCGCGCATTACCGACGCCGTGGCTTCCGGGCGCAGCGTCAGCGAGCTGCCATCGCGATCCTCGAACGTGTACATCTCTTTAGTGACAATGTCGGTTTCCTGGCCCACGCCGCGCGCGAAAAGCTGCGTTTCTTCGAGGATCGGCGTGCGAATCTCGTGGTAGTTGTAGGCGCGAAACACGTCGCGCGCGACCGCTTCCACGTGATTCCACACCGCCGTGGCTGGAGGCAATAAATCCCTGGTTCCTTTGACCGCCCGAATCAACTTTAATCCTTATTGTGCAACTGAGGGAATGAAATCCATGCTAGCATGCCGCGATACAATCCGTTATATGCACATCCGCGTGGCGCGGGCACTGCGGCCGGCGCTCCTGCTTCTCCTTTCATGCGCGCTTCCCGCACAGAAACTCCCCTTCGATGTCCACGCGATGATGCAGCTCACGCGCATCGCCGATCCCCAGCTTTCGCCCGACGGCCGGTGGGTGGCGTTCGCCGCGCAGACCATCGACCTCGAGCAGAACACCAAGCCTAAGCAGATTTACATCGTCCCGCTAACGGGCGGCGAACCGCGCAAGATCGCCGACTCCGCCGAGCGCCCGCGCTGGTCGCCTGATTCGAAAAAGATCGCTTTCGTCTCCGATCGCGGCGGCTCATCGCAAATCTGGATCATGGATGCCGACGGGGCCAACGCCCGGCAGATCACCAACCTCTCGACTGAAGCGGCGGGCGTGCTGTATGCACACGACGGCAAAAATCTCGTTTTCACCAGCGACGTGTATCCCGAGTGCGGCGCCAACGATGCCTGCAACAAGCAGAAACTGGAAGCCGAGAAGAACGACAAGGTCAAGGCGCGGACCTACAAAACGTTGCTCTATCGCCACTGGATCGCGTGGCAGAGCGCGCGGCGCAGCCATCTTCTGGCGATCCCGGTCGAAGGCGGCGTGGCCAAAGATCTGACCCCCGGCAATCACGATGTACCACCGTTTTCGCTCGGCGGCCCCGATGATTACGCCATCTCACCCGACGGAACAGAGGTCTGCTATGCGATGAATGCCGATGACGTGCCCGCCACCAGTACCAATTCCGATCTTTACGTGGCGCCTATCGCGGGCGGCGAGTCGAAAAAGATCACGATCAATCCAGCGGCCGATAATTCACCGCAGTACTCGCCGGACGGCAAATATCTGGCGTATCGCGCGCAGTTCCGGGCGGGCTACGAGAGCGACCGGTGGCGGCTCATGCTGCTCGATCGCTCAACCGGCAAGCTCAGCAATCTCACGGAGTCGCAGGACCGCTGGGTGGAGAGCTTCGCATGGGGGCCCGATTCGTCGCGATTGTTCTTCACGGTTCAGGATCGCGGACGCCAGTATATTCAGTTCATTTCGGTGAACGGCGGCGCGGCTCCCATCGCGCTGAGCGGCGACAGTTCGCTCGATGACATGCAGCTCACGCCAGACGGCAAGTTGATGATTTACACCCGCCAGACTGGAACGAGCCCGGTCGAGATCTTCCGCGCGGCATCGGGGGGCGGCGCCGAGACCCCGCTCACGCGCCTGAACGACGCCGTGCTGAATGCACACCAGCTCACGCGGCTGGAGGAGTTCTGGGTCGAAGGCGCGGAGAATGTGCGCGTCCAGTCGTTCCTGGTCAAGCCGCCGAATTTCGATCCACAGAAGAAATATCCCGCGCTGATGCTGATTCATGGCGGCCCGCAGGGCGCGTGGGGCGAAGACTGGACCTACCGCTGGAACGCCCAGGTGTTCGCCGCCGCAGGATATGTTGTCGCCATGCCCAATCCGCGCGGATCCACGGGCTACGGCCAGAAATTTATCGACGACATCAACCGCGATTGGGGCGGCCGCGCCTACGACGACATCATGGCCGCTACCGACTATGTGGGCCGGCTGCCCTATGTTGACCGGAACCGCATGGCGGCCGCCGGCGGGTCTTATGGCGGCTATATGGTTGACTGGATCCTCGGCCACACGCAGCGCTTCAAAGCGCTCATCTCCCACGCCGGCGTTTACGATTTGCGAACCGAAGCTGCCGAAACCGAGGAGCTATGGTTTCCCGTCTGGGAGTTCGGCGGCATGCCCTGGGAGAATCCGGAGATGTACGCGCGCTGGTCGCCCAGCTTGTTTGTGAGGGACTTTCACACGCCGACGCTGGTGATCCACGGCGAGCTCGATTTCCGTGTCCCCTACGGCCAGGGCCTGCAGTTGTTTACGGGGCTGCAATTGCAGAAGGTTCCATCCAAACTGATCGTATTTCCCGACGAGGGCCACTGGGTCCTCAAGCCGCAGAACACCGTTTTCTGGTACCGCAATTTTATCGACTGGATCGATACCTGGACTAAAAAGTGAAAATAGCGCTCGTCATAATCATTCTGCTGGTAATCGCCTTGCCGGTGGGGCTGCTTCTGGTGTCCAACGGCACCGAATTGAAAATTGATCCTCCCGTGACCGCCATCGGAACCTCGACGTCCGTTCAAGTGCGCGTCGACAACCCGCACGGCATCCGCCGCTTCACCGCCATCATCGAGCAGAACGGGGCGCGCTACACGGTGGTCGACCTTCGTGAGGAGCCGCACCGGTTGATGTTCTGGCGAAGCCACCAGGGCCCCCAGATCAGGCATTTCCAGGCTGGCAAACAGCAGGCGTCCGCGCTGCACGATGGCAAGGCCCGGCTGATTGTCGAGGCGCAGTCGAACGATCTCCGCGGCCGCACTGATTCGGTGGAGGCCGACGTCCAGATTGTTCTCGAGCCGCCGCGCGTCAGCGCCGATGGCGCCCAACATTACATCAACCAGGGCGGCTCGGAGCTGGTGGTATTCACTCCCGGCGGCTATGTCACCGACTCCGGCGTGCGCGCCGGGAAATACGAATTCCGCGGCTTCCCGCATCCTTCCGAGCACGGCCAGCGCTTTTCGCTGTTCGCCTATCCTTGGGATCTCGCCGGCGATGTCGCGCCCGTCGTTTTTGTGCGCAATCCGGCGGGGACGGAAGCCACGGCTCGCTTCTGGTACAAGCTCTTCCCCAGGAAGTTCCGCTCGCGCGACCTGCCGATCGACGACGCGTTTCTCGATAAGGTAGTCAACCAGATCGAGCCCGGCGGCTCGGGCGATCTGCTCACCCGTTTCCTGAGGATCAACGGCGAGATGCGCAAACAGAACAACAAGACGATCGCCGACCTGCGCCTCAAGACCGCTGATCATTTCCTATGGTCGGGCCCCTTCCTGCCGCTCATGAATGCCGCGGTCGAATCCAACTTCGCCGACCGGCGCAGCTATATCTACAAAGGGAAGAAAGTTGATGAGCAGGTCCACCTCGGCTTCGACCTCGCAGTGACGCAGCACGTTTCGGTGCCCGCGGCGAACGACGGCATCGTCGTCTGGGCCGAAAATCTGGGCATCTACGGCAACTGCGTGGTGGTTGACCACGGCTACGGGCTGCAATCGATCTATGGCCATCTGAGCGAGTTTGCCGTGAAACCCGGCGACGCCGTGAAGAAAGGCCAGTCGCTCGGCAAGAGCGGCTCGACGGGTCTCGCCGGCGGCGATCATCTGCACTTCAGCATGCAGGTGGATGGCGTCCAGGTGAATCCCATCGAATGGTGGGACGAGCACTGGATCAAGGACCGGATATTGAGCAAGGTCTCGAGGTGAACTCTTTTTCCGAAAAGGTCAGCTTCATCTGGAGCATTGCCGACCTGCTACGCGGCGACTACAAGCAGTCGGAATATGGCCGTGTCATCCTGCCGCTCACGGTGCTCCGCCGTGTGGAAACGCTCTCCAAAGGAAGTGACGCGGATTTCGCGAAACTCGCCGCCCGTCCCGGCGAACTGCCACGCTATTTGAAGAATCTCCCCGCCCAAGTGCGCGAGATTTTCGATTGTTTCCGGTTCCGCGAAGAAATTGCGCGCCTCCACAAAGCCGGCCTGCTGGAGCTGGTGTTGCGCCGTTTCGGCGAAATCGATCTCACCCCCGGCGCCGTCTCGAACCACGAGATGGGCTACATTTTTGAAGAACTCATTCGAAAATTCTCCGAACAGTCTCACGAGACTGCCGGGGAGCACTTCACTCCTCGCGAGGTTGTGCGTCTCATGGTCCGGCTGGTGTTTGAGGACGATTCAGGCGCCGCGAAGACGCTTTACGATCCGGCTTGCGGCACCGGCGGCATGCTGTCGGTTGCGGAGGAATACGCGCGCGAGCGCCGGCAGGACGCGCGTCTCGAGACCTACGGCCAGGAGTTGAATCGGGAATCCTACGCCGTCTGCAAGGCCGACGCGCTGCTGCGCGGCAATGACGCTTCACGCATCGTGCCCGGCAACAGCATTGCCAGCGACGGCTTTGCCGGCCGCGCTTTCGATTATATGGTCTCCAATCCCCCGTTCGGCGTGGACTGGAGAAAAATCGAGAAGCAGGTGCGCGCGGAGCACGAGCGGCTCGGGTTCAAAGGCCGCTTCGGCGCCGGACTGCCGCGCGTCAGCGATGGTTCGCTGCTGTTCCTCCAACACATGCTGTCGAAGATGAAACCGGAGGGATCGCGCATCGCAGTGGTGTTTAACGGCTCGCCGCTGTTCACGGGCGAAGCAGGCACGGGCGAAAGCGAAATTCGCCGCTGGATCTTCGAGAATGACTGGCTGGAAGCCGTCGTCGCCTTGCCCGATCAGCTCTTTTACAATACCGGCCTCGCCACTTATGTTTGGGTGCTTACCAATCGCAAGGCGCCCGCGCGCCAGGGCCGTGTACAGCTGATCAACGCCGTGACATTCGCGGAGAGAATGCGCCGCTCGCTCGGCGCGAAGCGCAACGAAATTTCGCAGCAGCAGATCGAGAACATTTGCGCCCTTCACCGCGAATTCCGCGAGGGTCCGCACTCGCGGATTCTGCGCACCCAGCAACTTGGCTATCGCCGCGTCGTCGTCGAGCGTCCGCTGCGCCTCAATTTCCAGGCCGCGCCCGAGCGTGTCCGCTCCATGGGGGACAAGTTCGCGCCCGGCGCGATCGCAGCGCTGCTGCACATGGACCCGGCCGTTTACCGCGATCAACCGGCCTTCTACGGCGCGTTGAGTGCCGCATTCGCGAGCGCTGGATTGAAGCTCGGCCGCACGCTCGCTCGCCGCATCGGCGAGGCGCTTGCCCATCACGACGAAACCGCCGAGATCTACCGCGACGCGAAAGGGCGCCCGCAGCCCGACCCCGAGCTTCGTGATTGTGAAGACATCCCGCTGGATGAAGACGTCGCGGCGTGGTTCAACCGCGAGGTGCTCCCCCACGCGCCCGATGCCTGGATCGTTGGCGCTGAGTTGCGAACCGGCTATGCCATCCCCTTCGCGCGCTTTTTCTTTGAATCCGAGCCAGTGCGCCCGGTGGCCGAAATCGATCGTGAGATCCGCGACCTCGAGCGCGAAGCCCAAGCTCTGCTCCGCGAGCTCGGCGCCGCATGAATAGTCTGTTTCTCAACGCGCCCGCCCACTGGCGCACCGTCCGGCTGCGGCACACCGTCGCCGCCTGCATTGCCGGCACCTGGGGTGACGAGCCCTGCGGCGGATCGGAGGATCTGATCTGCGTGCGCGTCGCTGATTTTGACCGGATGCGCGGCAGCGTCAACCTTGAAAATCCCACCTTCCGCTTTGTTCCGCCGTCGTACCGTAACCGCAGAATGCTTGCCCGCGGCGACCTGCTGCTCGAAAAATCCGGCGGCGGCGAGGAGCAGCCGGTGGGCTCCGTAGTGCTCTATGACCACGACGCGCCGGCCGTCTGCTCCAACTTCATCGCTCGCATGCCGGTCGAGCCCGGCTTCGATGGCCGCTATCTTTGCTACTTGCACGCGGCGCTCTACTGCATGGGTGTGAATCGCCGGTCGATCCGCCAGACCACCGGGATTCAAAATCTCGACAGTAAGTCCTATTTGGACGAGGAAGTTCGCGCGCCCGAGCTCGCCGAACAGCAGCAGCTCGCCGATTTTCTCGACACCAGGACCGCCTTGCTGGACAAACTGGCGCGGAAGAAGCAACAACTGCTCGCTCTGCTTATGGAAAGGCGTGACGCGCTCATCAGCCAGGTCGTGACCACCGGCATGAATCCGGGTGCTGCGGCCCGCTGGAAGTTCACGCGCTTCAAATTCATTCGCTCGGGCGCGTTGTTCTACGGAGCCGGCGAGCCTGCTACCAGTGGCGACCGTGGTGGCCCCCGCTACATCCGCATCACTGACCTCAACGATGACGGCTCGCTGCGCGACGAAACGTTCACGTCATTGCCCGAAACTGTCGCCGCGCCCTACCTGCTCGAGGACGGCGACATTCTGCTGGCGCGCAGTGGCGCAACCGCCGGCAAAGCCTTCCGCTATCGCCAGGAATGGGGCCGGGCGTGCTTCGCGAGCTATCTGATCCGGTTGCGCCCCGACCGCCGCAAGGTTCTGCCTGACTACCTGTACTACTACACGCAGTCCAGAGCCTACCGGGATCAGGTGCGCCTCAACGCAATTCAGTCCACCATCGCCAACGTGAGCGCGGAGCGATACGGCAACTTTACGATTCCGCTGCCCCCGCTCGAAGAACAGCAGGCCATCGTCGCGTTTCTGCAACGGATGACCGGCGCAGTGGACCGGCTGGCGGCCGCCACATCGCGACAGATCAGCGGCCTGCACGAATACCGTTCGTCGTTGATTGTGGAGATCATCACGCTCGGCCGTCCCGAACGCGCCCGCGCCGCCAGACGCACGCTTTAGCGCAGGCCTTTGGGGGCTAGCAGGCCGCCGCTGCCAGCGGTTGCCGGCCAGGCATGGGCCGTGACGCCATCAGTCGCCACGCCGCATTCCCGCAATCGCAGCAGTCGTGCTGGATGGAGCCCGGTAGCTGTGTGCCCATCCCCGCTGAGCCGGAGTCTGTCCGTATCCGGTGGAGCGGTTACGGCAATAGCATTCTTCGCAATGTACACAGCGCATCCTAACCGGCTAGTTTCTTCCCGCGTCGCCAGCGATATCCCAAGACACCGAGCATACCGCTACCCAACAGGACGAAGGTGCTGGGTTCGGGGATTGTACTGGGTTCGGGGATTGTAGTAGTTTGTAACTGAAAGTCAAACGTCGTCGGCGGGAACTCAAACGTATCCGGCACGAAGGAAGTGAAGTCGATTGACACCGACGAAGGTGACGAGACAAACGCTGAAAGGATTGTGAGGGGCTGCCCCCCCGTCTGGCTAACTCCGGAAATAAATGATATATCAGAGGGATTCCCATCAGAGGGATTTAAGTCGGTCAGATTCACGCGCACAACCGGATTGACATCCCCAGGCGCCCCAAAACCCGTATCACTGCCTGGCACGTGCAACCAGGTGATGCGAAAACTCGATGCAGAGACATCAATCTCCATCTGGAAACTGTTGATAAGTTGGATTGGTAAAGGTGTCCCAGCCGCAAGTGTAAACAAACCGTCTATAAACTCAGTGCCGGGGTCCACCACCACTTGAGGAGACACGAATTGGTTCAAGACGTTGCAAGAAATTAACAAGCATTGAAGGTTAGCCGACACAGCAGTGCCTATGAGCGAAACGTCGGCCGCGGCCGGGGATGCTAACAGAGAAAGAGACGCAGTGAGCGCGAGCACTGCGGGAGTCGGTAGCCGGAAATACATGGATACACCGCCTTTTTGTGCGGGCAAGTCCGCTGCTTAGCCAGGATTTCCATATTTAGACATTCCGTGGCGGTATTTTGCGCCAGTTCTGTTGCAAAAGCAAGTGGAATCATCTTGAGACTTGAAAAGCTCATGATTTGTCGAAATTCTCCACGCCCTCGATCTTCCGAATCGCCCTTTCCAGGGCCTTCCGGCAGGCCTTGATGTTTAGCAGGCCGCCGCTGCCAGCGGTTGCCGGCCAGGCATGGGCCGCGACGCCATCAGTCGTGATGCCGCATTCCCGCAATCGCAGCAGTCGTGCTGGATGGAGCCCGCCAGTTGTGTGCCCACGCGCAGCGTCGGATATCGCAGATCGGTAAGCGAAGTCAACAGCAGCTCCGAGCCGGTGGTTTCCTCGAACGCCGCGTGTTCCGGCATGATGTGCAGGCCGTTGTGCGCCTCGCATTCATAGGCGATCACCCTGCCGTCGAATCCCAGTCTTTGCTCGAACACCGGCACCTGGAATACGCGCCAGAACCGTTCGCGGTCTTCTTCCGCCAGTTCGCCCTGCTCGCCGCCCGTGAAGCCAACCACGTATTGCCGGGGCGCCGGGACCTCGTCGCGGCCGCTCTCGACCGCCGCCGCCAGCGAGCGCAGCACGCCCACCGGAGCCGCCAGAGCGCTCGCGCCGAATTGCCTTAGCCCCTTGCTCCAGTTGTCCGTCATGACTTTGATTCCCGCCGCCGCTTCGAAGCCCTCCATAAGGATCGCCATCTTCGGCGTGTATTCGAGAGGAGAACGGAACTGCTGCGGTGAAGTACGCAATCCGCCGGGGCTCTCAAAGGCTGCCTGGCAAGCGCGAAACTCTTCCAGATCGATTGCCGGAATCCGCTTCAGTGTCCCTTCCACTGAGTCCACCAAAGCCAGCGCCTCGGGCGTAGCCAGTCCGGCCGTTGCCAGCACTGGCTGATACCCGCTGGTGCGTTGCGCGGCGCGCAACACCCGTCGAAATCTCGCCAGCCGCACGTCCGTCTCCGAATGTGCCTGGGGACACGTCCAACGCATGATTACCTGCATTCGATTATTTTTTTTGTTCGGTTCCTGTTACCTGAAATCCTGATGATTCGAAGATGAAGTGTGTGTTTCCGTACGAATCTCTCAATCAACTTGCCGGGCGCGCCATCAGGCCTTCGAGATTGGCTCCGAAGATCCGGCGCGCATCCGCCTTGGATACCCCGATCTGCTCCAGAGCCTGCACCTGCTCTTCAAAGATCGCCGCCTGCCAGCCGCGCGGGAAGAACGAGGAATCCGTGCCGAACAACAGCCGTTGCGGCCCCACTATGTCCAGCGCCCGCCGGAATACCTGTGCCAGGCCGATCTGCTCGGGCTGGTAACGCATCCAGTGATTGCTGCTCGACGTGTCCAGGTATACGTTGGGGCAGAGATCGCATAGCATCAGCGCTTCGCGGAAATAGCCCGCCCCGAAGTGAGGAATAATGAACCGCAGTTTCGGGAATGCGAGCGCCACCGCATGCAGATCGATGGGATTCGAAAAGCGCATATCGAACGGCGATGGCAGGCCCAACTTGCCGCGCACTCCCACCGTGAGCACCCCGCAGTGGACAAACACGGCAGCGCCGGGACCCGCGGCCGCAGCCTCGAGGACCGGCCGCACGCGCTCGTCCTGAATCGAGTAGCGGTGCATCGCGGGAAACAGGCAGATGCAGTGGAGACGCCCGCCGGCGAGGGCGGTACGCACCCGCTCCGCCGCATCCGGCGCCGTCGGATCCACCATGAAATACCCGTAGAACCGGTCGGGGCAAGCGCCCACCGCCGTGGCTACCGACTGCTCGTCGCCCGGGACGCTGGCAATTAGAGCCGCGCGCCGAACTCCGTGTCGGTCCAGTTCGCGCGCCCAGATGGCCGCCAGCACGTGCGGTTCGGGCGGAGCCTGCCAGCCCAGTGTCGCCACGATGCTTTCCACCGTCTCCGGCCCCGATCCTACACCCGCGCGCGCGGATTTCTGCGCCGCCAATGCCGAGAAGAACCCGCGCGACAGGAAATGCACGTGCGCGTCCGAAACGTCAAGCTCTCCCCAGGGACTTTGCATGCGGCTGGATGGTGTGAGGTCTCAGTATAGTTGATCGCCATTTGATATTTCGGCGCCGTCGCCGCAACGCAACCGCCTGCGAGATATTAGCGTGGCTACCGCGACAGCTACTGCAATAAGCAGCCATGACGCCGGGGGAACCACAACGAATACGAAAGCGGTCTTCGTCCTGGGGGGACCCAAGGCAACATCTCCGTAGAGGGCCAAAGAGCCCAGCGTGACAACCAGCATCACGCTGTAGAGCGTCGCTCGGGTGAGAACCGGCCAACGTTTCGAAACTACGGCGGCCCATACGAGGGCCACGAATGGGGAGAGCATCCAGAGCGTGAAAAGTACCAGGAGGATTCGGGAATTATTATGGCGACCCGCATGGAGGGTCAAACCGAAGGAGCCCACGGCTCCAGCCAGCACCGCGATCAGGGCCGCGGCGCGTAGCACGCCAAGGAACCCGGGCTTTCCGCGGCTCGCTTTAGCCGTCATTTCACGTCACTCATCGGATCGCGGCCCCAAGTCCGCTATGAATAGCCGAGAAGATAGACGGCGGCCATTGCCGCCAGCGCGGCTCCGGTTTGCAGCGCCAGGACAAGAAGGGTCTCTTTTGGAGCCCGTGGCAGCCACTTGATCGCGAAGAACGCCACGATCGGGATCTGAATAACTATGAGGAGCTGAAAGATATGGGCAACGGCCCCTTCATCGGCCTCATGGACAACGCCGAATATTGCAGCATTACCAAGCACCATGGCTAGGGCGGCCAGCGACATTAGCAGTGGAAGAAGGGCACTCGGCTGTTTCACCGATGGGACATTCATGGGGGACTTGATCACGAAGCCTCCGAACTTTGCTGTTAAAAGTACTTTTCATAGAGTACCATTCCGCGCCGACTTTTCGTATGCGATCCCGGAGCATCTACTTCGAAATCATCCCGATCGTCCCCAGCCATGTCTCCACCAGCTCAGACCATCGCGTTATCGGAAACTTCGTCCGCCGCAGCCCAAAGGCATGTTTGCCTTCCGCGTATAAATGCATTTCTACTGGAACCCCGGCGTTCTTCAGCGCTATGTAGTAAACCAGCGAGTTGTTGACACTGTCCACGGGATCATTTTCGGCCTGGAGCAAAAAGGTAGGAGGCGTCTGGCGGGTGACAGGGACATCCGGATTCAACACAAACTTTTTGGAGGAAATCCAGAGATGCCCCGGATAAATGGCCACCGCGAAATACGGGCGGAGCTTTCTTTGTCGGCCGCATCTATAGCCGGATACAAACGTTTGTCGAAGTGCGTGCTGATATCTGTCGCCAGGTGCCCGCCTGCTGAGAATCCGAGCACGCCGATCTTGTGCGGATCGATATGGTACTTCGCGGCGTGGAAGCGGACCAGCCCCACTGTCCTCTGTGCATCTTCGAGCGTCATCGGGGCTTTTGGATTCATCTGACATTTACATCGCTCATCCCACTGCGGCCCCGAGTGCGGAACGCGGTCCTTCAAGAGCACACACGTGATTCCCTTTGACGTCAGCCAGTCACAGACCTCCGTGCCTTCGAGATCGATCGCCAGGACGTAATAGCCGCCGCCAGGAAACACAACTACCGCTGCGCCCGTATTCTGTCCCTTTGGCGAATAGACCGTAATCGTGGGTTGTGAGACGTTGTCGACCTCTCCCGGTTCCGGCGTCGTTTCGGTGTTGGCCGGCGGGCCAAACTGCGCGTCAGGTGCAGTGCCTGGCCATATCGGCACTTGCGTGTGGCCTGGCGATGGCTGCCAGCCAGGCTTCTGGGCGAACAGACTGCTCGACGCAAACACAACACAGAGAGCAGAAATTAAGGGCCGCATCACAATCCCCACAGAGGAACGATACAGCACGACGAACTCTCTAAAACGCAGTGTCGCGTCGCCGGATCGGCGACATCCGGCGAGCGCCCCGCCATCCTCACCATCGGCAAAGGCGTCATTTCGTTGTGGTGGAACCAGAGCCGCTCACCGGGAACTCGACCGTGAAATACTCGATGCGGTGATCCGGCGCATGCGGAAACTGCACGCGCGCAAGCATGCGAACGATGTGGCCTGCCGTGCACGCCGGCTGAATCACCGGCAGCGAGTACTTGGCCGATGCGCCCACATGATCGTAATCGCTCCACGCGTCCGAGACACGCTCCGCCAGATCTACGCACGAGTCGTTGGTCAATAGCTCGGCGGCGCGCCACGCGTCTCCATCGGGCAGCAGAATTGCGAGCGTTTCGCCGGGGTTCGCCTGACCATCGCCATTGCCTTTGCCCAAAGTGAGCGGCACGCGCTTAATTCCTCCCTGGTAAACCGTGAGCTCCCGGCCGTCCGCGATACGAAAGTCCTTGGCGGCCGGCGCATCCGGAAACATCGGGATCTCGATCGGCAGCCGGCTGGTGCCAAGCACCGCATACAGTTTCGCCACCTCGCGTTGGGGATCATCCGCCGTAAACTGCAGCGCCACCTCCGCCGATTTCCCCGCGCCGATCGCCGGAAGCCCTTGCGGCGGAGTTGCAAGCGCCAAGTTAGGATTCGGCGTCTCCCAGCGCAGAGGCGCAGGGGACGTTGACGCCGCTCCCTTGTTCCACACCCGCACCCTCACGCTCACCGATTTCCCGTCCGTCGCCCATCGCGCTTCCTGTACTTCGAAATCTCCAAGCGCTAGTATCGCGTCTGGCCCCACCCCAACCTGATATTCGTCACCGTCCAGCTCGAAATGCAGACGGCCCTCGGAATCCGCGTGCTCGGTCGCGCGCCGCACTTTAGCGTCGCGCGTACGAATCACCGTGACCACCTGCGGCTGCCCCGCAGGATATAGCCGCCCCGATGCGATCCGCAGTTTCACGTTTGCAAGTACCCGTCCCGTCGGCGCCCACTCGCGCACGCTCGATCGAAACCCGTTGGGTGACACGCCCTCCAACACCGTCAGCCCCGCCTGTTTGCGGTCGGAAGCGATCTCCCATCCCCAGACCGCGAAATCGGGATATGCCTCGATGTGACTCCACACGTCGGGCCGGGGCGGGGGATTCGCGAACGCCCGCATGTGAAACTCCAACGTCTCGCCCATATGCGGCGTTCCGTGGTCCGAATCGAACTCGGCCGTTTCATAAAATGGCCGGGTGTATTTCCAGATGGCGTTCATGCGCGCGTGATAGAAGCGGATGAAATCGCGCGTGCCCATCACCAGGCGCGTACGCACGCCGTCATAGTTGTTGTGCATCTCGTCGTGCCGGTATTCGACGGGAAAGCCGCGCGGCCCCACGAAAAATTCCGAAGAGCCCATGAAGTTCGATGCGCTCCCCACCATGTCCGGATATTTCCCCGCCACCCAGAACGACATGAAGCCACCCATCGAAAGTCCCGCCGTGGCACGGTGCTCCCGGTCGGCGATCGTGCGGTAATGGCTGTCGATATACGCGACCAACTCGGGAAAATAGAGTGGAAACTGCCGGTCAGTCTCCACAGGGCTGATGTTATACGGCCGCGGATAAGTTTCACCCGGCGTGCGCGGATTGTGCCCGTCCCACTTGACGACGATCACGTCATGGCTGCCCACGAAGCGCGCGATCGTGTCGCCGCCATAGACTCCCCCTTCGGCCTGGTCATAGTTGCGGCCCGGATCCCGCGCTACCGGTTTGTTATACCGCTCGCTCCATCCGTGAAACCAGTAGATCACCGGGTAGCGCTTGCCTGACGCGGTGTAATCCGGCGGAAGAAAGATGCGATAGTGCCGCGTCTCGCTAAAAACGCGGCTCTCGTGCGTCTCATCTCTAATCAGCGGCTCCGCGCGGCGCACCGCCAGCGCCAACACCAATAACAGAAGCAACCTGCGCATGTGCGCTATGATAAAACACCGCATGAAAATTGCCGTAGCAGCCGACCATGCCGGCTTTCCGCTTAAAGCCCGCGTCATCGAAGAGGCGCGCAAGCTGGGGCACGAAGTGTTCGACCTGGGAACCCATTCAACCGATCCGGTCGACTATCCTGACTACGCCCTCGCCGTCGCCGAGGCATTGCGCAACGGCGCCGCCGATCGCGCCATCCTGGTCTGTGGCTCAGGCGCCGGAGCTTGTGTCGCGGCCAACAAGTTCAGGGGCATCCGCGCCGCAACCTGCCACGACACTTTTTCCGCCCATCAGGGAGTGGAGGACGACGGCGTCAACGTCCTGTGCCTCGGTGCGCGCGTCGTCGGGCCCGAGCTCGCCGCGGAACTGGTCCGCACTTACCTCAACGCGCATTTCTCCGATATCGAGCGACACCGCCGGCGCGTCAGTAAGGTCGAGCAGTTCGAAGAAGCATTCGGCTACGAGCGCCCCACCGCCGCCACCCGCCCACGATAAGATAGAGTCGCTATGGAACTGAAAGGCAAACGCATCGCTATTCTGGTGGATAACATCTACCAGGACCAGGAAGTCTGGTATCCGTATTTCCGTTTCCAGGAAGCCGGAGCGGCCGTCGTCGCCGTGGGCGCCAAGGCCGGCGAGACGTATACCAGCAAGCACGGTTATCCCATCAAGTCCGGCAAATCGTATGACGAACTCCGCGTCGCGGATTTCGATGGCGTGGTAGTCCCCGGCGGCTACGCACCCGACCTCATCCGCCGCCACTCCGCTGCCAACCAGTTCGTACACGACATGAACAAGCAGGGCAAGCTAGTGGCCGCCATTTGTCACGGCCCGTGGGTACTATGTTCGGCGGATATGCTCAAAGGCCGCCGGGCCACGTGCTTCTTTGCCATTAAAGACGATGTGATTCACGCCGGCGCGAAATACGAAGATGCCGAAGTCGTGGTAGACGGCAATCTCGTCACCTCGCGCAAACCCGAGGACCTGCCCGCCTTCTGCCGAGCTTCTATTGAAGTCCTGACCGGCGTGCCCGCTCTGGTCCGATGAGGCATTTCCGTAGAATAGGCATTCTTGCCTGTGCTCTTGTTTGTAGTCTTTTCGCCCAGGATGGCGCCACCCGTGCTGACTGGCCCCACTACGGCGGCGAGCGCAGCGCCTGGCGCTACAGCGCTCTCGATCAGATCGATCGTTCCAACGTCGGCCGTTTGAAAGCCGTCTGGGCCTTTCAGACCGGCAAGGTCGATGGCGGCTTTAACGCCACGCCGCTCGTGGTGAACGGCGTGATGTACGTCCCGTCTTCCTGGAACCGTGTTTTCGCCATCGACGCGGAAACCGGCAGGGAAATCTGGCACTACTTCTACCAGAACCCGCGCGAGATCGGCATCATCTACAGCCCCTGGACGCGCGGCGTGGCCGTCGGCTCCGGCCGCGTTTTTTTCGGCACGCTCGATAATTACGTCGTGGCGCTCGACCAGAAAACCGGCCACGAACTCTGGCGCGTCAACGTCGAGGACATGCGCCAGTGCGGCTGCAACATCACCGGCGCGCCGCTGCTCGTCAACGACAAAGTGGTCGTCGGCGTCACCGGCGGCGATTCCGCGCATCGCGGCTATCTCACGGCTTTCGATGTGAATACCGGCCGCCGGGCCTGGCGTTTCTGGACCATTCCCGCCGCGGGCGAGAAAGGCAACGAAACCTGGGACGGCGATAGCTGGAAATCAGGCGGAGGCGCCACCTGGCTCACCGGCTCCTACGATCCCGAGCTGAACCTGCTCTACTGGGGCGTGGGCAACGCGGCCTCCGATTTCTACGGCGAGACGCGCAAAGGCACCAACCTCTACACCGACAGCATCATCGCGCTCGATCCCGATACCGGCAAGCTCAAGTGGTATTACCAGGAAGTCCCGCACGACGTCTGGGATTTCGACGCCGCGTTCGAATGCGTGCTTGTTGACGCGCCCGTGAATGGCGTTCCGCGCAAGCTGCTGCTCAACGTGAATAAGGGCGGCTATACCTTCGTCATCGACCGCACCAACGGCGAATTCGTTTCCGCCTGGCCCGTCGCCGAAAATATTAACTGGATCAAGGGCGTGGATGCCAAGGGGAATCTTGTGGGCCGCAACGAGCCGCCCGTCGGCAAGCCCGCGCTCGTCTGTCCCAGCATCGGCGGCGGCCGCCAGTGGAATCACGGCTCCTACTCGCCACGCACGGGTTGGTTCTACACCACCGGAATCGAATGGTGCCAGCAAGTTACCGTGACTCCCGAAGAGCCGAAGGAGGGCCTGAACTTTTTCGGCGGCGTGTTCCATCTCAAGCCGCCGCTCCACGGACCCGCGGGCGGCCACCTCGATCCCTATGATCCGGTTACTGGCAAAACGTTCTTGTCCTACCCCTCAAAATATCCGCTGCTGGCCTCGCAGCTTTCGACTGGCGGCGATCTCGTCTTTTCCGGCGATCCCGAAGGCAACTTCTTTGCGCTCGACGCCCAGACCGGCAAGAAGCTTTGGAGTTTCCCTACTGGTTCCGGGCACCGCGGCTCGCCCATCGCGTACTCGGTGAGAGGAAAACAGTACATCGCGACGCCGTCCGGCTGGGGATCGGCGCTCGCCGGCCTGCTGCCGCAAATGTGGCCTGAGACCGAGGATTTCCCGCCCGGATCCACGCTCTTCGTTTTCGCCCTGCCGCCGGAGGAGCGATGATTGCGGCCGCGTTGCTGCTGGCGCAAACTGCCGCCGGCCCGTCCGTGATCGCGCGCGGCGAACGCATCTTCGCCCAGAGCTGCTCGGTGGGCTATTGCCACGGCGTAGCGGGCGCCGCCGGACGAGGACCACGGTTGCGCGGCCGTAGTTTCACCAAGGACTATTTGCTAAACGTGACCCTCGAGGGCATCCCCAGTTCCGCCATGCCCGCCTGGAAGGGCCGCCTGAAAGATGACGATATCCGCGCGGTGGTCGAGTACGTCGCCAGCCTGGCTTCGGCGACTGATGCGGCCCCGCCCGCCAATCCCATGCCGCCCGGCACCGGCCCGGCCGCTCTTCCAGGTTTCAACGGACCTCCGCAAGCCGGCCGCGGACGCGCGCTCTTTTTCGATCCTGCGCGCGCCAATTGCGGCGTCTGTCATGCCGTGGGCGGTCGCGGTATCGCCATAGCTCCCGAACTTACCTCGCTACCTATGAAGGGCCAGACCGAGCTTGCCAGCGCCATTCATGCCACCGGCTCCCGCCACGTCCTGACCGCGAAGCTCCAAACTGGGGAGCAGTTCCCTGTCTTGCTCGCTGCCCAGAATGGCGATGAGGTCCGGCTCTACGATTTGACCGCGCCGCCCCCGGTGCTGCGCACATTTGCGCGCTCGCAAATCGTTTCGCTGGTCGAAAGTCCGGCATGGCGTCACGCGGATGTTGTCAAGGATTATTCAGCTCCGGAACTGGAGGAGATTGCGGCGTACTTGCGCTGGGCCGCCACCGGTCAATAAGCCCTTGGGCTGGGATCCGCTGAAAAACCGCCAGCGGACCGCCAACCGGGACCCTGCGGGCCTAACTCTTGCGACTCTGGCTGGAATGTGAAGCGGTTTTGTGGTGGCTCTTCTTGTGGCCGCGGCTGCTGCTCTTGTTGTGGCCCGTCGAACGACCGGACCCATGAGACTTGGTGGCTGCCTGCGCCGGAATATTGCCGCTCATCCCTACTAATAGGGCGATGAGTAGCGCACTGATTTTCATGCCACTATAGTGCGGCTGCGTTTGCTTTTCTCGCAAATGCGAAAAGCAATTCTTACCCTAGCGCTTGGCGCTCCACTTGGCGGCCTTTTGCTTTTTGTATTTCGGAGCTTTGTATTTCTTGCCCTTGGGTGTCTTGTACTTGACGGCCTTATGCTTGGTCACTTTAGGCCCGGCAGAGTGAATTCCTTTAGCGTGAACTGATTTTGTGTGCTTGGGCTTTGGCGGTTTGGCCTGCGCCAACTGGAAGCTGCTCAAACCGATCGACGCGGCCAGCAGAAGTGTTAAAAATCTCACAGTTTGATTCTACCCCTTCTACCGGGCAAACCACAAATACATGTCGATAAATGACCAAATTGTCAGCAATATACAGACGCCGCCCACCACCCGCCAGAGTTTCTCGGTGATTCCAAAGGAGATCCTCGGCAGCCCGGCCACGTATCCGACGGCGAATCCTGCCGCCAGCCCGCCGATATGGGCGTAATTATCGATTTGAAAGAACGGAAGCAAGCCGAACAGTAGACCGTACACTGCCCACCGGGTGTAAAGCGCCCGAATGTGATCGCCCAGCGCGCTTCTATGCCGTACGCCCAGCGCGATCATGGCGCCGATCAATCCAAAGATGCCCGCCGACGACCCCACCGAAAGCGCCGGGCTCATCAGCGTGCTCAGCAAAAAACCGCTTACCGTGGATACGAAATAGACCGCGATCATGCGGTTGGTGCCGAAGAGCTCTTCAACCTGCGCCCCCAGATCGAACAGGACCCAGGAGTTCATCAGAATGTGGGCGATGCCGCCGTGCAGGAACCCGGCCGTCACCAGCCGCCACCACTGGTGGTAGTGGAGGATGGCAAACGACTGCTTGGCGCCGAATGCCACCAGCGCGTGCCCATCGCCCACGCTTCCGGCGTAAACGGACGTCGCCACATACAGCCCGAAGTTGATCAGCAGAATGATGACCGTAGTGTAGCGCGCGTGCGGAATCAAGCCGCCCAAAATGGCGCCCGGTTCGCGCTGATCGATGGCGCGCGGCCCCACTTTTTCGCCGCAATACGGGCAGACGCGGTCGCTCGAGGTGATAAATGCCCGGCAGTGCGGGCACATGCGGCGCTTGTCCATGAAGCCACTATTGTACTGTCTCGCTTCAAGCGGTCTGCTACAATTTTGGTTTCCGAATGCCGAAGAGCGAGCGCGAGCTACGTCAGGATATCGTCGAGATCGGCCGCCTGGTTTACCAGAAGGGCTGGGTAGCGGCCAACGATGGCAACATCACGGTCCGGCTGGACGCCGATCACATTCTCGCCACCCCAACCGGCGTGAGCAAGGGCATGATGCACGTCGACGACCTGATTATCGTCGATAAGTGCGGCGCCAAAGTCGAAGGCCGCAAGGAGTGCACTTCGGAAATCCTGATGCACTGCACCATCTACAACATGCGGTCCGACATCAATAGCGTGGTGCACGCGCATCCGCCGGTTTCGACAGGTTTCGCCACCGCCGGCCGCCCGCTTGACCGCGCCTTGCTGCCCGAAGTGGTCATCGGTCTCGGTTATGTGCCGCTCGCGGCTTACGGGTTGCCCGGCACGCCCGAGCTGACCGAGCCCATGCTGCCCTACATTCCCAAGTACGATGCCATCATGATGGGCAATCACGGCGTCGTGACCTATGGCGCCGATGCCTACAAAGCTTTCTTCAACATGGAAACCGTCGAGCATTTCGCGCGCATCGCCCTCGTCGCGGAGCTGCTCGGCGGTCCCAAAGTCCTGCCCAAAACCGAAGTCGACAAACTGCTCGATTCGCGCACCCGCTACGGCGTCAAGCCCCGCAACGGCGCTCAGCCCGATTGTCCCGTGACGGCTGAAGATCTTGACCGCGCCGACGATCGCACTCCCCTCACGCGCGCCGAGTTGATCGACCTGGTGGACGAAGTACTCAAAGCGCGCGGCATCGTCTAGCGGGCGGCCTGGTCGCTCTTCGCCCGCAGTAGCAAGCGCACTGCCAGCGCCATTCCCAGCCCCAGTTTGATCAGTTCGCTCGCCGAATACATCCCATGGAGAGTCCAGAACCGGGTGCGGTCCGCCGCCGGGCCGAAGTCGAGCGCCCGCCCCAATCGCGTGATTTCCGGCGTCAGAAAAAAGTGCATGAGGAGCACCATCGCCAGCACCAGCAGCGTGAGGACCAGCATCAGCCGTTTGGGACCCGCTCCGAACGCCAGCACCATAAACAGCACGGCCCCCAGCGCGATCTGCACGCGCTCCCACACCTTGAAGTACCAGCGATTCTGTTCGGAAACCTGATAGCGCAGGAACACGCGCGCCGCATCGTGCCCACCCAGCACCTGGATGCGTTCCGCCACTTGCATCGGAGGCGCCGACAGCAGCCGGTCCACCGACCGGAAATTTTGCGTGGCCGCCATGTCCATGAACACCGAGCCGCCCAGCCACGCGCCTAGCAGCAACGCAGCCAGACGGTGGAAGTGCATCTATTTCAGCCTCGCCGGTTTCAGCGTCCAGGCTTGCAGCCGCGCCAGGTCCAGCAGTTGGGGTGCGGCGAATCCGTCGGGATGAATGGGCCACTTGAACGAGCCGCTGGCATCCGTCGAGATGTATTTCTCCATCTCCGGATTACCCTTCCGCACCGCCACCGTCGCGGACGCGCCATCATCCGCCCCCAGGGTCGCGGCGAAATCGGCTAGCGAGAGCTTTTCCGATCCCACCCACACATCCGCCGGCAGCCGCCGGCTCGCGCGGATGAATCCGGCGGCCTCGGTTTTCGCGCGCTCGAAAGGCGCCCGCGGAATCTCGTTCCCCCGGTAAGTGGTTTCTCCTCGCGCCACCGGACCTTCCACCGCCGCCGGCTCCATCCCGAGCAGCGCCTGCAGCATCTCCGAAGCCGATAGCGCGCCTGCATCGGTATCGAGGAACGTTTGCCGCTCAGCCAGTTGCCGCGCGATCCGGGCGCGGTCCGTCACGCGTCCCAGCGCGCTTTGGTAGAGCAGCGGCAGGTCCCGCGCCGTCACGAATCGGACGCTGGCTCGCGTCTTGGCATGCTCCACATAGCGAACCAGAATCCGGTAGCACCGCTCCGAATCTTCCGCCGTGCGTCGCGGCGGATTCTTCCACGCGCTCCGTTCCGGGTTTGCGCCCTTGGCGAAGTTCATGTCCCAGAACGCCGTGGTAACGAATTCGGTGGGATGAAAATAAGTGCTGATGACCCCGCCCCCGCGCGCCTCCAGCTCTTCTGCCGCGCGATCGAACTTCTCGAAAGTGTGCGGCAACAGGCTCTCGTCATTCAACGCCGGCCGGACTATGTACCGGCCCATACCGAACACGTGCAGCATGCCGCCGAACCAGAATGGCTGGTCATTGAGGCCCACCTGCTCGCCTTCATCCAGATACACCGGGATGCCCATGCGAAGCAGCGCCCGGCAGCTTTGCGGCCCCCAGGAACTGCCCGGCTGCCCGTAACAGCTTGGCATCACGCCGAAAATGCGCTTGATGTCGTCCACGCCCGGCCGCTCGCGCCGCTCGAACTCGGCCGCGCCGTCGAGCCAGCCCATGCTGCGCAGATAGAGCGCCGGCGTGGGCTGGATGCTGTGGTAATTCGAGTGGTAACCGATATCATGCCGCGCCAGCGCCCGGATCACGTCGCGCCGCCCGCGCGATTCCAGCACGCGCGCCTTTTCGCCCACCACTTTGAACGTGGCGCGCACGCCGAGCTTTTCGAGATCCGTCGCAATTCGCAGCGCCGCATCATCCGCCGCCGGCTCGATGTAGTCTTCCGTATCGAACCACAGCACCACGTATACGGGACCTTTCGCGGCCAGCGCAACAGCAGTCAGAAATAGAGCTAGAAGAAGTCGAGTCATCCTGCCTAGATTAGCGCAGTGGGGACGCGTGCTCGCGCAGCCAGCCTTCAGGCAGCCGCTTCCTGAATCAAGTCCTCGTAGTATCCCGTTTGTGGCCGCGCCAATGCCGACTCCAACGCGGCACGATCGCGGAGTCCTGCAGCACCTCCGAATCGTTCAATCAAGCGACCGTGAGCGGAAATGACGTCTTCGATGCTCGGGTAGTAGGTCACTGAGCCAAACGGCGCAGTAGTTCAGGATGCTGGTCCATGAACTCGTCGACAGCTGAACGGAATGCGCGATCCTGCTGCGGGGCGCGCTGCCTCAGAAATTCGATGAACTCCCGAACGGCGGTTTGTTCCTCGGGCGACAGACGATCGACAATGGCGGTGAGCTTTTCCGCTGGCATAAGACGTCATTCCCAGTATAGCTTTTCAAGTCCCCGCCCCGCCCGCGAACGCCCCCCGATCATTCAGCCTTACTTCACCGTCCACTGCAAATTCAAGTTGAAAAACACATTATCGAAATAGCGTGCAAAGCGATCGCGATCCGAGACCGGCGCCAGGGCGACCCTCGGATGCGACACGATCTCCTGCGGGTCGAGAAGCATCTCACCGGTGGGTCCGAACAGTAGGTTCGAGCCGGCCGCGCGAGCGTGCCCGCCGGCCAGTGTGAAGGTGAACGCCTGGGAATTCTCGACGCCATCGCGCTCCACCACGCGCAGGTCCCATTCGTTCTCGGCGCGCCGTCTGCCTTCGAGGCGCCTCGCGAACAGAAAAGGAACGGTGGTGCCGGTCGTGGCAAGAGTGCCAGCGAACAGGCCGCGCGCACTTCCGTCCATGTCCCATAGCCAGATCTGCGCCAGCCGCTTGGTCTGCTGCGAATTGGCCTGCGGGGCCGCCGCTCCCCACGCGCCCACGAAGCGAACCGGCGGGTTCGGCGGGACCGCGCATGGCGGCACGCCGGCTTTCGGCAGGTCGAGCCCTTCCGTGGGGCCGCCACGCCCCACCTTAGCTTCCCCCTGGCCCGGGCCCGTTCTGCGCAGTTCCACGTGAACCCGCTGACCTGTTCTTGAGCCGTCCCCCGAAAAACCC